>Ga0123355_10018680_pt1 | contig 11012 bp, 6 predicted proteins | sample TergutEmb28metaG_3_FD_89872 | JGI IMG/M metagenome (GOLD analysis project Ga0123355, IMG submission 89872) | Embiratermes neotenicus P1 segment gut microbial communities from Petit-Saut dam, French Guiana - Emb289 P1 | ecosystem: Host-associated > Arthropoda: Insects > Digestive system > Gut ...
GCTGCTGGTTAACAACCACTGCAGTCTCAGGGCCACCATCAGACAAATAAACCTTGCGCAAAGCCTTCATGGTCGAGTTATCGTCAGTACTACCAGCAAGATAAGCGCTTAGGGCGCGCTGGACAAACTCGTCAGAAAAGCTACTCAGACTATGGATTCCTGCAGCCTGCATCTTGCCTTCGGTAATAGTTCCCGTCTTATCTAGGCAGAGTGTGTCAAGATGCGCCATCGTTTCAATGGAATACATTTCCTGCACCAGCACTTTGCGACGACCCAACTGTATGACACCAGTAACCAAGGTAACTGCAATCAGCACAACCATGCCGCGAGGGATCATGCCCAGGAGGCCTGCCGTAGTTGCAAGAATTGCTGTGGGCATATCAACATGACTGAAAAACAGAGCTTGCACTAACAGGAGAATCCCAAGGGGCAGGGCAATCCAACTGACAAACTTCATTACCACGCCCAGGGCTTTCATAAGTCCCGAATCAATGGGACGATACTGCTTTGCTTCAGCAGAAAGCTTTACTGAATAATTGTCTGCCCCAACATGCAAGACCTGCGCGTAACACTGTCCGCTTGCAATAAAGCTGCCCGACAACAACTGACCGTCCTGTTGTTTCAGCAATAGGTCAGATTCACCTGTAAGCAGAGATTCGTCGACTTCAACATAACCATCTAGGACAAGTGAATCAGTGGGAACTTGATCACCCGTCTTCAACAGCAAAACATCATCTACCACAATGTCTTTTGGTTGGATTTCCTGCCTTTTTTTATCACGAATAACAGCAACCGGATCGGTGTTAAGCAAGGTCAACTTATCAACAATGCGACGTGCACGGATTTCAACAATGATACCCAGGGTAATGTTGAAAATAATTAAGGTGATAAAAAGGGAGTTGATAAAAGATCCAACAGCAAGTACCGCTGCAGCAATAATAAAGCTGGTGACATTGAACAGGGTAACTGTGTTACTGCGAATAATATCCCAATTTGACTTGCTGGGATTTGCGACATAGGAATTGTCTAGGCCTTGTCGCTGCCTAGATTCTACTTCTGCGCTGCTTAGTCCAGCTATTGGGGCGATAGATCTACTCACACGAAAATTGTAACAAAGCCTACCGCAGATGCTGGCAGGCTTTGTTGAAGCGTCATCTGTGAGCTAATCAAAGTCGAGGGTAGCTACTTAAGCCCCTACCTTGTTGCAACTTGCAAGATTCGTTCGGCATTATCAAGAATCCTGTTTGAAATTGCCACCCACTCAAGGCCTGCGACGTAATTATGAACGCCATCCCCGTTTTCCGAAAAGACCCAATCAAAGTACCAGGTTGCTTCGCGGTCAAGTGCGCGCAACTCATCAATTTGCGCAGCGCTAAGCCTATTGTCTGCCTGTGCTTGCGCAAAATCTTGGTGGAAGGCAGCAAGGCGTTCTCCCAAAATATTGGTCCGCGTATTCATGCTGTCCTGAGTCTGTATTATCAAAGTCCTCACAGCCTCTGCGCCACCTAGGTGGCAGCTGGTGCAAGACTCTAGTATCTCAGCATTTCGCAAGGGCGTGCTGATCGCATGGTTAGTCATAAAGCCACCCGAACCATCAGGAGTAGAGCGCACCATGTGACAATCCACGCAAGTCATGCCTTCTGCTTGATGGATGCTGTCAACAAAATGCTGATATTCAGGATGCTGAACCTTTAGCTGTTCTGTCCCTGTATTAGGGTTGACATGATCGACATGCCCAATTTGATTGTAGTAAGCAAAAATTTGTGTTGGATCAGTAATTCGTGGAGGCAAGCTGACCTGCATAGTTGTTTGATCAAAGTAGTATTCATTGTGACATTGAGCACAAGCTGCTGTTGCTGGGCGCGTCTCTTCATACCATACACCAAAGTGGCTACGAATAGATCCTAGGAATCCCCCATCAAAATAACCATAACCACTGCCCTGACCACGACCAGGGGTATTCTGATGACAGTCAAAACAGGTGATCACGCTATTCATCTGATCATTTACTTCCCAGAATCCACGTGACCACAAGGCTTCTGGATCTTGTGCCTCAAGAATAGGGTAATCAGGTGTCTTGCAGCCAAAGCATCCCGAAGGGTGCTGCGACGTTAGTCGTGGCGTGGTCTTCACATTTTCAATAGCATAATCATGTGGCAGGGGCGAATAATAAGCCTCTGCAAAACGTGATCCTGCAAAGATTGTATTAAGAAACGGGTACAGTACCAGATAATCCTTCTTTGGCTCGTAGCTTGCCTCTTTCAAGAAAGATTGCGCCTGGTAGGGGAATTGCTCCAGCCAGTGAGTTGCGTCAAGAATGGGTTCTCCTGCAAAAGGTCTGATCTGGTAGGGTCTCACTGAACCATCTGGAAACTCTTCGACAGTTGCTGGTGCATCTTCTGCTGCGATAAGTTCTTCTACGTCAGAAGGATCCGCAACAATGAAAATAATCGCTGCAACTGCAACCACAGCAATCACTCCAAAAGCTGCCGCCATCATAATGATCGTTCTCTTGGACATGCTTAGTCCTCCCCCAGTACCGCACATCGTGATAGGCCATAACAGCCATACCAAAAAAATTAATTTCCCCGTCGAGCATTATCGAGCATTGTAGCACAATGCTCGATATATATGCGATCATCTATTCAAATTTGAGGATGCTTTACTGCGCTTTACAGGCGAGACCTCTATAAAAAATGAGTCTTTGCACCACTATTATTCTTCTAATAGAAACTCTGCCTGGTTCAGGGCTTGTTCTACGCGATCAAGCCAAACATGACTTCCCTCATAGTTATGCACCCCATTACCATTTTCTGAGAAAACCCAATCAAAGAAAAATACAGCTTCGCGTTCTTTGTCACGCAATACAGTAATGCGCTCCGCACTGAGCCGGTCACTCTCCTGAGCCTCTGCAAAGTCAGTCATAAACGCAGCTAGACGATCACCTAAAGCAACTGTGCGTGATCTAACACTTTCCTGAGTATCAACTATAAGCTGCCTTACGTCATCAATCCCTCCGCGGTGACACCTTAAACAACTTTCAAGAATTTCTGGAGACTGTGAGGGCGATACGATCTTGTGATTAGTGAGAAACCCGCCTTGCCCATCAGAGGTAGAGCGCACCATATGACAGTCCACACAGGTCATGCCTTCTTCTTGATGGATGCTGCCAGCAAAATGCTGATACTCAGGGTGCTGCACCTTGATATGCTCAGTGCCGGTATTTGGATTAACATGGTCAACTAGACCCAGCGCATTATAGTAAGCAAAGATAATGTCTGGATCCGTAGGTCCTGGAGGCAAGTTGACCTGCCCTGTATCTTGGTCAAAGTAATATTCATTGTGACACTGCGCACAAGAAGCAGTTGCCCCGCGTGTCTCCTCATACCAAATACTAAAGTGGCTGCGGATGGACCCTGTAAAGCCCCCGTCAAGCCCCTCTCCTCCTAGGCCACGTCCTGGTTCATTGCGGTGGCAGTCATAGCAGGTAATAGTGTTTTTCATCTGGTCACGCACCTCATCAAAGCCGCGTGACCACGTCCCAACAGGATCGCGAGCCTCCATGATGACATAGTCGGGCGTTTTACAGGAGAAGCACGCTGAGGGGTGCTGGTCGGTAAGGCGCGCTGTAGCCTTAGCACTTTCAAGTGCGTATTCATGAGGCTGCGGAGAATAGTAACCTTCATAAAAGCGTGATCCTGCAAAAATTACTCTCAAGAAGGGGTAGAGCTCAAGATAATCCTTGCGCGGATTAGTGGTTCGCCCCGCAAGAAATGATTCTGTCTGATAGGGAAATTCATCCATCCAGTCCATCGCATCAAGAATGGGATCATAATCAATAGGTCTGATTTGATCGGGCTGAACTGCTGCAGTGAGCATACCCTGTTGAGGCTGTTCTTCCATAGCAGGCGGCATAAGTGTTTGTGGCTGCTGCGATGATTCTTGATTATCCAGCAAAAAATAGGTGATAACACCTACAGTGAGAGCTAAGATAGCCCCAATTGACGCAAGTAAAATTACAAAGATGCGCTGTCTCATGATTGCGGTCCTCTCTGTGTCCGTCAGAAATGGCCATGGCTAGAAGTGTCAGCGATATATGGACGAATCGCTGCCGTTTCTGCACGCGACCATAATGATAGCGCACGCAGCTTACCTGAAGCAAATGAAAAAACCCGCCAGATGCGGGTTCATTTCGCTGTTAATGGTGGAGGTTACCGGGATCGAACCGGTGACCTCTGGCTTGCAAAGCCAGCGCTCTCCCAGCTGAGCTAAACCCCCACAGATAACAGCGACGTACTAGTATACACGATGCTAGCAGTACGTCAAATATTATTTAGCCAGAAGCAGCACTGATTAGGCACAAACAATGAAGGTTATCCAACGAAACTACGCAAAAAGTGTCGCGGAAAGATATTGTGGCATAATTGCATGCAGCCTGCGGCTCATTTTCTGCTGTAGACTGCATGCAAGCTAGTTAGTATTTCTAAATTAATTTAGTAAGGAGCACACCAGTGAGTAGGATAGCAAGCAGTGAAATGCTTAAGCAAAAAATTGAAGAAGGAGCCGCTGTTTTTGGTGTAGTAGGCTTAGGCTATGTAGGCTTACCTCTTATAGTAGAAATGGCAGCGCGTTCTGGCAACCACTGTATCGGCTTCGATATTTGCCCAGATCGTGCTCAACAAGTAAACGATGGTATTAGCTACATTGGAGACATTTCCAGCAAGGAACTTGCTCCTTTGGCACAGCAAAAACTGATAGAAGCCACAACCGATTTTTCACGTGCGTCAGAATGCGACGTTATTGTTATCTGCGTGCCGACTCCTCTAAACTCAAACAATCAACCTGATGTTTCATATATGGAATCTGCAGCGGCAGCTATTGCACCACATCTAAAGTCAGGCGTTTTGGTAACTTTAGAATCAACAACTTATCCTGGCACAACAGAAGAAATTTTGTTACCCGCCATTCAATCAGATGAGTTAACTTTGGGAGAAAATCTCTTTGTTGCATTTTCTCCTGAGCGCGTTGATCCAGGAAACGAAACGTGGAAAATTGGAAATACTCCAAAAGTAGTAGGGGGCCTCGATGAAAAGTCAACGGATCTCGCTGCTTTCTTTTACGGTAAATTCATTGATACCGTTGTTCCTGTATCGACTGCACGCGCTGCAGAACTTTCAAAGCTCTTTGAAAACATTTTCCGTTGCGTAAATATTGCTCTCGTTAATGAGCTTGCCCAGCTATGCGAACGTATGGATATCGACATTTGGGAAGTAATAGACGCCGCAAAAACAAAACCTTTCGGATTTATGCCTTTTTATCCAGGCCCAGGCTTAGGTGGGCACTGCATACCCATTGATCCTTTCTATCTATCGTGGAAAGCTCAAGAATTTGATTTTCATACCCAGTTCATCGAGCTAGCAGGTCGCACTAATAAGGATATGCCTTACTATGTGAAACGTCGCCTGATGGATGTGCTAAACACACAAGAAAAAGCTCTTAATGGTGCACGAATCCTAGCGCTAGGTGTCGCCTACAAAGCAAATATTGATGACATGCGAGAAAGTCCAGCTATCGATGTAATCTCTCTATTGGGTGAAAAGGGTGCAGATGTACGCTACCATGACCCGCATGTGGAAGAATATACCCAAGGCGAAGAAAGGGTAAGTAGTGTGCCTCTTACCCCTGCAGAAGTAGCCCGTGCAGATGCAGTAATTATTTTGTCAGGACACACCTCTGTAGATTACGAAATGGTTGCTGAAAACGCACAGCTAATATTAGACACTAGGCATGTTATGCCTAGCTATAGCAGCGATCACATCTACAAACTTTAATACCTTTAAGGAACACATATGAAATGGATTAGCGTTGTTGGTGCAAGACCCAACTTTATCAAAATTGCTCCCTTTTGCCGGGCGGTTGTCGATTACAACGCAAGCAAGACAGGCCAGCTGGCACCCATTGAACATCTATTGGTTCACACTGGACAACATTATGATGATCGCATGTCGAAAACATTTTTTACCGAACTTAATATCCCACAAGCTGACCTGAACCTAAATATTGGGAGCGGCTCACATGCGGAGCAAGTAGGCAAAACTATGATTGCCTTTGAAAAAGTCTGCCTGACGCAAAAACCTGACCTTGTGATCGTAGTGGGCGATGTAAATGCTACAGCAGCATGCTCTATTACTGCAAAAAAGTTGGGGATCTCTGTAGCACATATTGAAGCAGGTTTGCGCAGCGGTGACAGAAGCATGCCTGAAGAGATTAATCGCCTAGTTACCGACAGCATTAGTGACGCATTAATGGCGCCAGACGAATTCGCAGTAGAAAATCTGCTAAAGGAAGGGCACAACCCAGACTCAATGCAGTTATCCGGAAACATTATGATTGATACCCTGGATAGAGAATTGGCAAAAGTAGAAGCTCTGCCCTTGCCAAATGGACTTCTGCCGGAAAAATATGTTGTTATTACCTTGCATAGACCTGCCAACGTAGATTGCCCCGAAAAACTTAGAGCACTAGTGGATGCAATCATTGCGCAAGCAGATACAGGAGTTCAATTCTTTTGGCCAATACATCCCAGAACCAAAGCAAAGCTGGAAGAGTTCAGTCTGCTTTCCTCGCTTGAAGCTAGTGATATAACTTTCGCACAGCCCCTAGGGTACCATGCCCTTTTGCGCCTCAACTTAAGCGCGAAAGCATTTTTGACAGACAGTGGAGGCCTTCAAGAAGAATGCTGTGTTTTGGGAACTCCCTGTGTTACTTTGCGCGATAATACAGAGCGCCCCGTAACATTAAAAGAGCATGGCGGGACTAATGTTTTATCAAGCATCGCTGACTTGGAGCGCAATTTACAGCAAGCATTACATAGCGATCGCAAGCCGTACCGTCCAAAAAACTGGGATGGACACACTGCTCCTAGAATGGTTGATTTCTTGCTTGAAGGCAACAAAGCTGAATCTCTTCGCTAGCAAAGGTTGATTCAAAATACTTTTAACATTGCCCAGTTACATGCCAATGCTAAAAGTTCAAGCTCCCAAACTTCTAACAAAGTCATCATCTAGTGCATTGACTTTTGTTAAATTAATATCTTCAAGCAAAGATAGCGAACTTTCTGGCTGAATCAATGCAATAACCCTACTTCCAGTCACCAAGTAGTCAGCACACTTTGAGAGCAGGCACGAATTGGTTTCATCACAAGATCCCGAAGAATCATCAAGGTAAACATAATCCATTCTTGCTGCAAGCGCCAACGTCTCAAGATAGGCAATACGGTTGCCTATCTTGAGACGAGCATTATCAGATCCTAAATCGTTAATTTGTTTTCTAGCAATTGAAGATTTAGGGTCGGAAAAATTAGGATTGAATATATGAAGGACTACCCTTGGGTTTTTCAAAAATTCTAGCATTTTATCAAAATCATAACTCATACTGCCCTGTGTAAAACAGGCAATATTAATCATGCGATCATCAAGGAAATAATCAACATGGAAGCAATTCGTAAATCCTCTGGGTATCCGCGGATATTGCCAATCTAAGCTTTTACTGTGCATATCAGCAAGATCGTTCTGAACGCAATCCTTAAATATGTGTTCAATTTGACAAGGACTCGCAGCGATAACAAAATCGACTTTGTCATACAGCGCCTGTCCAATTTTAGTGCCTGTCATATCAAGAGATGCCTTTGCCTCAGATCCAACCACAGCCGAATCGGAAAATTCTGCATACCAAATCGTATCAGGATAAAGCGCCTTATAAAGGTGGGCTGCAATATGTGATCCTGGCATCGCTGAGCGCGAATATACAAATTGCGCCTTGGAAAAAATTGTTCTGCCAAAAGCTCTTTTTCCCCAATACTCATGATCTGCTGAATTTTCTGCCTCAACAACAACAAACTTGCCATAGTGTGGCTTAATATACATCTGATTAAAGAGCGTACTAAGATTTTGTACCCCTTCATATTTTTGCCTTATGACCTTCCAATCAATCAAAGTGTTTTCATGTTCTGAAATTTGAGAGAATCTACGTGCGGTAGCATAAGCGGACGCATCACTTGTTGGTGAGAAAAATTGGCAAAATGCTATGCCTTTTGCTTCTGCAAATGGAGCGCGATTCACAGGAATTTCAGAATGTTTTACCAAGTGATTTCGAATCATTTGCAAAGTTTTACCCGAATTGTCACTCTTGCAATACATCTTAAGATGGTTCTCATCAACTGATACCCGTTTCATTAAAAATTTCTTATAGTTCTCATCTGTAGTATTACTACAGATGAGATTTAGCTCTTCTTTAGAAAAAGCTAATCTCTCCTCAGCATAGCGGCACAATTTATCCGGAGAAGGCTGCGACAAGCTTCCTTCTTGCAGTCTACGCAAATAAGCTTCGCTAGAATTTGGCGCCACTAATGCAATCTTTCCCTCAAGTCTATCGAAATTTCGCATCCAGAATATACCATCTTCAGCATGATTAACATCTTCTGGAATTGGCAAAAATACATGCTTCATAAGTTTTGTGTCGAACAATTTAGAGCTAAGACCACTGAAAAGCATGGAGAGAGAAAGGTAGTCTTCTGTACTATTTCCTTTTTGAGCCCTAATGGTGCTATTGTGAAAAAGAATATCGCCTTTGTCAAAATCGTCCATTTTGCCCATTACAATACTGACACCATGATCAGTCAATTCGAGGAGCTCGCTCAAGTATCCCTCAGTATACAGATCATCATCGTCAAGATAAGAAATGTACTGCATTGATGCTGCTTCTGTACCTATATTACGAGCTACGCCTGCCCCCTTCTCATGAGTAAAAAGGACCCTAACATTAGGAATATTGCCAAACTCAAAATACGTAGCATCAAAATATTCAGTGTCTCCTCCGTTCACCACAATAATCAATTCTATGAACGAGTTGGACAATGTCTGATTCAGAACAGACTCTATAGCTTGCCTCAATGTTGGAGTATCTCTCCACGTGGGAATTACAACTGAAACCCCATATCGCAAATCCTCATTATGCAAATCACCTAGATGCTTGGTCATAATCTAACGCCGCTATTCGCAAATCAAGAAAGAATCCGCTTAGCTTTCGAGTAGCCCCTTGCTAACAAGTGCATTCCGCCTCTTTTCAACTTAGGAATAGCTCTGTCGCGCTCTTTCATAACCTGAATTTTTGCATCGTTACTTTCCGCAGGTGTAATTATAGTCTGAGAAAAAGCTTCTCTTAAAAACTCCTCGTCTATCTTTTGATGGTGCACAGACACAAAATCCATTCTGATATCAGCACAAACAGATTCTAGTCGATCCGCAAAAGTGTGTCCCTGAAAAACTCTTAGAGCACCTTCTATAGACTTAGCTTCATATGCCTTTTTGTCAGACATTAAATGACGAAGCTCCTCTTCACAACCTCTTCCTTCGTCTATAACTAGTGGTATATTTCCAAAATTATTTTCCATCGCCAAAGAGTAATTGCTTATAACCGGTGTTCCTGACGCGAGAGATTCGAATACGCGACGAGCATACATCGTTGGAGATTGAGTGACAGTATTTAAGTTTAGTTGAAACTGATAACCCTTATTGACCTTCGCCAAACTTCCAGGATCTAACGTTCCCTGGATAAGAGATTCATATCTCTCTGGGAAAATACGTCCCTTGCGCAAAGCTGGTTTAAACTCCAGACAACGATCAAATATATCAAGCTTTAACTCTACCCTATCAAGCACATCAACAATCCTTGAAAAGGCAAGGTTTCTATCAGGGAATTTTTCATAGTATGAACCTGCAAAGACTGCTCTGTTTTTTCGTTCGAATTCAAAAAAGGGATTATGCACTGCCGGCTGCGCTGCAAACTGCAACACTTGCGCGTCAATGCCTAATTCATTTTTGTATCGAATTAAACAGTCTTCATCTGTAGTGTACACGTAATCAAAATGTGGAGCGACTGCAGAAAAAAGATCAAAGCTTGGAGGGTCCTCTTTGTTCCAAAATATTCGAGGAATTGCCAATTTTTCGCATGCTTGTAATACTTCTTGAAGGTACTCTGAGCACTTTTTCTGAACAATCATTTTATTGCGCCACTTATCGTCATTTCCTGCCCATGCACTTTCCACGAAAAGAAAGTCGGGTTCAAATTCTGACAATTCATAAAACATATCTGCATTTGGATCTAGAAAAAGAATATCTGCCTCGTATTTTAAATACTCGCCAGTAAATTCATCAACAATGCAGGCAATGCGGAGGGGTCTGAGCTCTTCTGCACGCCTGTGCTTAATGGCAACACGAATGCCCTTGGGACAGAAGGTTGAATGCCTTCGAGGCATAAAAATGCTCTCTGCTCTATTTGATCCCATCTCTCAACAATCCCAATCTGCACTTAACCTGCATCCGTGACATATTTATCTGAGTGAACTCTTGCTAGCGTATAATATACTGGACTTTATATTACAACAGATTAAGAGGAAGTGCACATCCCGCATGAACATCCTAATTTGCGTATTTTTTAATGCAGAGCATGGCGGATTACATGAAAATGTTTTTTCTACAGTGAAGCACTGCTTGGAAAGCGGTCACAGTGTGACAGTGCTTTGCAAAAGTGGAGATTTTGAAAAAAGGCTACTCGACATTGGTACCAATGTTATTACAACTGATTTCTCTGACAAAAGTGAAACTGTTGCAAATATACTATCGCGAAAGATCAGCTTTGACATTATTCACGCACATCCATTCACCTCTAGAGAAGTTGCTGTGGCGGTTGCTGAAAAACTAGACATCCCCTTATTTATTACTATCCATGGAAAGTACCATGATTCCCTTCATCATTATATCAAGAAATGCAACAAGGTTTTTGCCGTCTCAGAGGGAGTTAAGCACTTTATCGAAGAGCCTCTACCGGATGAAGACAGACACAAATTGCATGTTATGCCCAATGGAGTAGATCTAAAGTTATTTCAACCAAACATAGAAGACTCTTCTGATCCTTCTATCTGCGGCAAAAACAATCAGGGGAACATTAAAATA
>Ga0123355_10018682_pt1 | contig 11011 bp, 7 predicted proteins | sample TergutEmb28metaG_3_FD_89872 | JGI IMG/M metagenome (GOLD analysis project Ga0123355, IMG submission 89872) | Embiratermes neotenicus P1 segment gut microbial communities from Petit-Saut dam, French Guiana - Emb289 P1 | ecosystem: Host-associated > Arthropoda: Insects > Digestive system > Gut ...
GTTTCGGAACTCACTATCGGTTCAATCTTCATAGGTATGTGAATAAAGTACTTCATTCACCTTCCTATGAAGATGGAACCGATAGTGAGTTCCGAAACGTCGGCAATTAGAACTCAGACGCCGGGGAATTACCCAAAAAGGAATAAATTACAATTATTACACTCTCTACGAGTCATCATGACTGGGATCGTTTGTCTAGTTCCTGTAATCGAATGCAAACCTCCTCGACACGCGACATACGACGCAACGCTGGCAGAACGTCGGGAGGAGAGTCGGGCCGGCGCTTATCGGTCAAGCAGTAAAAAAAAAAACACACTATAATTGAACATACGTCACTTAGATAACAATGACGTACTTAAGAACAAAACGGCTGTTGCAGGTGTGACTTTGGTGTTTAGAAATGAAACGGCTAGGGAGCAAGTTACGTCAGAATGTTTGGTGTATATATTTCTTATTATCCTTCGAATAAACAGGGATCAGTACAATACAGTTACTAATCTACTGGATTTTGTAACAATTAAACAACTTGTTTACTGCCAGGGAACTCCAATAATTTATGTGTCATTTAAATAAATTTTATTACACAAGTTTATTTCCCTTATCCTGCGTTTAATGAACTACTGAAGCAAAATGACTGTGTTACACAGGACTTAGAAGAACATTTTGTATTCCCTTTTCCTTCTGGAAAAAAGAGACACTTTCGGAAGAAAATAAATTCGTACTGTAAGTAAGAAATGTCACAGCGTAACATAGATACTGCTCACTTTTTACCGATCACTGAATTCTTCTAGGTTAAATCTTAGGATCAACTTCTCAGCGTTTTGCCGCGAATTGTTTCATTCCGACGAGTCATGCTTAAAATATTCATGAACATGAAGATTTAATTCTTTACTTGGTCTGTACTCTTACAAAAGCCTTTACGAAGTGTCGCCTACTTAAGCACAAGGCCAGCTGTACCTGCAGTCTAATTAAGGGCAGGGACAGCTGTGACTGCAGTCTAATTAAGCATAGGGCCAGCTCTACCTGAGTCTAATTAAGGGCAGAGACAGCTGTGACTGCAGTCCAATTCGTGAGAGTATTTTTATTAAAATTAATAATTATTTCCAAGTTTCGAACATGTAAAAGTAAACAGTAGCTGTCTTACCTACCGAATAAGAAGCTGCGTGAGGCCCAGAGTAGTTCTTAAGCTCTGCCGATCATCGAAACACGTTTCTCCGGTTCAGAGTTCGTAGTCCGTTTGGCATTACGAATGCTGACCCGGACACCTTTAGAATTTGTTAGAAATGTAGAAGGTCCATATACATATAAAGTTGGGTGTACCAGGTTTTCAGGTAAAACTTAATCTCTACGCAACACACAATATCAGTCTACGTATCTCCTTTAATGTGCATCGAGAAGAATGTAACTTAACAATTTCTATAACGTAATGCCTCGCACTAATGCTTGGAAGTAGATGGCATCTCTAGAACTCATAATTTATCAGAGAAATGAAATCAGTTATCATCGGCGCCAAATATAAACAGAGATTCCTTAGTTTGTAACCCACAATGTGCCTGGTCACAGATAACGTCCACAAGCAAATGTTCTACATTACACTCCAGATGTCTCTTTTGCTTTTTCTTAAATCAAAATAAAAGTTATGACAATCATAATGCAAGGCTGTCTCCTCCTCTTTTTCACATTCTCAACCGAGAGTGTATTCCAGTGAATATTTAAATTGCACCGAAGAACACCACAACAACTTATTTTCTATTTCGTTGCAATTAAATATATTTCACACGGCAGTGCAGGAAAATTACTGAAGATAAAAAACTATAACGTCACTGCTCAGAAGAGCACGGACCTGAAGTGTTACCTGGTAACAGATCCTTGAGAAGGATATATATGAACCAGCAAAAATGGCCGCGTGAATTCTGTGTTTAGTCTTAGTTCGAGGACTGCAAGTAATAAAATATCAGATTATAAATTCTGGAATACATATTCTTAATAAACATATAGACTAATAGTCTATAAAGTGTTTTGAAATGAAATGACCAAAATTCTCCAGCTTCATTAAGCAAATCAGCGCTATTGTAAAATGAATCAATAGAAGTTATGTGAAAGAAGTTACCACTGACAGAACAATTACAACTTTATCATTCCTGCTGTCCTCTAAATATCCAGTGGATCATTTATTGAAAGTTGGGCGTCGCAAGTACTTCCCACATGTTCGTTTTAAATAACAGTGGGCAATGCTCAGCATTTTTTGTTACCACAGCGAAGTGAGAAAGCTGCTACAACTCTGCTTTAGAACGAGTATCAAAACCGTTACATTTCTGTGATCAATTTAGGTCACACCACGGTCAAATATTCCCAGCCTCTTCGTTTTTCCTACAATGCATATTTCTGTGTCCTTTGATTTAAAGAAAGAGGTGACTATTTTCTACACGGCATTAATCGACCGGTTTTTATGATGATGAATGTGAGTGTTTACTGTGAGGTAGGAACTTCACCTTAATGTATAATGTAGATTTTAAGCTTTATGGTGTATACGCAAACTATTGAAATATTAGTACACAGTTTATGAGAAAGCAACTTACAATCCCAGTCTGAAGAGTCCGAGTGAAATATATTAACGAGTTAATTTGCTAATTACAATAATTAGCAGCAGAGTATTGATGCAGCAGCTCCGAGCTCTAATTACGAGAGCAATACGTATGCTATTAATCAACACAAGCTGCGATGTGGGGAGGCTGCGTTTTATAGCAGCATGCTTCGAATTATGCTAGTAATTATTCCAAACCATTGTTCAGCGGTTTTGTTTTCGAATATCAGAGGATAGAACTCCCAGGTAACTCCATTGTTCTATGCTTCCAATATGACACGCGAGCTTTTCAAAACAACGGTGTTATGTACACATATATACAGCGCAATTAATTAGGCCTCTATTTTGTGATCGATGGATTTGCACATCAATAAAAATGTTGGTATTGTGACCCAATCAGCCATGTTGATTTTCGAAGACAAAATGCCACTTAATAATAAATAAGTGGGGATTCTAATTCTTACATCGGTGGTCACATGTCTCATTGTAGCCTTCACTTATTAGTCAAGCTTATAAATCGTTCCCACCTCAAAGTTTCTGTACAGAGCAAGATTTTTTAGCAGTAGAGCCGTAACCTTGTGTTAGAACCTTGCACACTTTGAATATTAACAGGTTACTGACATATTCGCGTGAACTGATTACATGCAAGAACATATCGGCATGTTACCCCAAAACATGTCACGACTGGCGTCCGTGATTCCAGGCTTCCGCCGTCATGTAATATCCCACGGCAACCCTCATTTTTCCAAATATTCGTACTCTTAAGCTTTACTGAAAAAAAAAAGAAGAACTGACGTAATTTAAATTTTTTGTATGACTTGCCTGATGATGATTCCTTCGGAATCGAGATATATAGCAATATACGTAAAGGTACAAGTAAGCATTCCCATTACAGGCCTGAACAGGCCCAAAGGTTTCAGGAAGTTAAGGTTCCCAAATTTCGTGACAACGGCACAGGATGGTGGTAGGTTGTCAGCCTTACGCTCTGGCCGCCTTTACCCCCAGGAAATGCAACTGGCACACATTTCTGTTAGAGGCTGATTCGACCCCAGGACAATAGTGCGATCGGAAGGATTTTATGTCAATGAAAAATCCAATGACACCAGCTGGGATCGAACCAGCGACCTTCCGATTTGTAGCACCCCACCTTAACCACTGACGGCAATATATAGTCCCATTCAATAAATTGAGTTGTGCTTGACGTGTTATATTGTTATTGATTGTAATGCACCCAGTTTCATTATCTATCCATCCCACTGCGCCGTGCATAATTTCTACGGTTGAAATGCTGTCATTAAAGGTAGTAAGAATATAGAAGTGAATGAAGTTAATAACACTCCTACAGGTCTGAATTTCAAGATCAAAAACCTAGCTATACAGCAATTCAACGGACTTGATCACAGGCTCTTGCGTTATAAATCCCTTCTAAGGTACCAGCTTCTCCCCCGTCTCTACGGAATCTCAGGACTTTACTTGGACACACACCACCGCCATTTACTGCATAAAATATTATTTTATTGCTTATAACCATTACAATCCTACGGCACAAAGGACAGCCCAGTCGGTATAGGTACTACGCTACGGGCTGGAGAAAGGTTCATAGTACAGTTCCCGGCAGGTGCAAGTGATATGTGTCTTCTCCAAAGCGTCTAAAATATTCTGGCGAAAAATCAGCCCCTGTACTCCACTTCCTCATGACTTCAAGGTGTGCAGACGTAAAACTTATCTTTACTCCAATACAGGCTACATACCGCACCCATCCAGACCGCCCCTGGGGCCCACCCATCCTCCTATACAAAGGACACCGGGTTTTTCCAGGAGCTAAAGCTGCCGGGGCGTGGCCTTCACCAGCCACCCCCATATAGAGCCGAGATTAAAGAAAGAGTAGAGCTATATCTCTACTCCCCCTCTGGGCCGTCGTGACCTGTTCTAGGGAGAACTTAACGTTTCCCTTACAGGCTACATAACCTCCGAAGTAGATGGAACCTTCTTAAACAATCAAATGCATTTGGTTACCACCACCTTTTTAATTTCTTGCAGCAACGTAGATACAGAGTACAGATAATTGCCAATTAATGTTTTAGGTCTAAATTCGGTAGAATTTGCTTTCAGAACCGTGACTTTGGTGTATCGAAAATGCTTACATTACTTTCAGCAGACAACAATTAAAGTAGCGATAGCCCAAGTTAAGTCTGCAGTAAGCACGGTGGATGAAGTTTACAACCATGACCACTAATAATTTATCCCGAATTTCTCGTGAATTTGTTCATAGGAACAAACTGTATTTTATGTGTCCTACAAAAATATTCGTTCCGTGGCATATTAAACTGGTAAGACGACACACATTCACCATGAAGCATGTAAGTAAAGTCCCAGTGGCAGAAACTGTGTTTAAGTATCCTGAGGATTCAAAACACTTAAACTCCTGAACACCAGGTGTATTATTTCTAAACCCTCTCTAAGTAATATAGGTCTGTTCTTCATCTGTAAGACGCCTATACATTATACGAAATTTGTCCCTTCAAACAAATATATTTGGTTCGTGCGTATAAGCACACAACACCACAGTTATTCTCCATAGGTCACGCGACATCTTGCACATATGTATTTAAATGCCTACCTATTTTCATGTAGGTTTATAAATTCGTATAACGGCTCGCTACGAGGCGGACGGTGCGAGGAACGAACTCCGACGGGGTCGAAATTTTCCTCACCCCTCCAGACCGGCCCTGAATCCTACCCAGCCTCCTGTATAATGGGTACCGGGTCTCTTTCCTGAGGATAGAGAGGTCGGGGCTTGGCGTTAACCATCCACTCACATCTAACGCCGAGGTTAAAGAAAAACCAGAACAATATTTCTGTTCCCTTTCTTCGCCTTCATAGCCCGTTATACGGTAAAATTTACCTTATAAATGTGCAGGTCCTAACAAGACAACATCATATCGCTCATTTGTGACAAGAGTGTCACAGCTCAAAATTTGGCATTTTTGAGTTACTGGTATAGAAATAAATATTTGCAGATGCACTTTTAACAGGTTTAGTGCTATAAAGCAGTTTTTAAAAGTAGCCGCTGGAGAGCAGTTGTGTCGTCGTTGCACTCATAGAAAAGTATAGCACTTCAAAACCTTCAAACTTTTCTCCTGAAAAATCACTAATTTTGAGTTATGACACTGTTGTCGCAAATGCGCGATACGTAATGTTTAAGATCTGTTGCATTTTAGCCTGATTTCGGATAGAACTCCTGCCTGATTCTTCTGAGAGTCTGTGTCGCATTACATCTGCTTGCCGGGTCCTAAAACTGACATTCTACAAAAGAGAAAACTTTCGAAAATTGTGACTAAAATTGGTATATTTTCGTGTGAAGTTGGTGTGTGTATGTGCAAGAGATAGAGATATACCATAAATTGCAGGTCTACAAGGTGGTTCAAATATGACCGGGACTGATTTGTGTGTAAACAAGCCGCACTGCGCAGCAGCTGTGCGACCTTGAGAGAGTGAAGCCACAACCTCCACCCTCCCTCCTGCTCGGGCTAGGGGAGTACGTTGAAGACTGACATGTGCAAGTAACTGTTTGGCAATTATGGTTACAAAAAAAAAATCAGTCCCGGTCATATTTGAACCACCTTGTATATTAATAAAACTATTACACACAAACTTTTCTACCTATGGTGCGTCCTCATGAGCCCAGATCTGGTAAGGATAAAGTTTTCGAATCGAAACCAACGCGCACCGGCGTGTCTTTCAGTCACAGTGGCGCGGACCTTAATTCTGTATAGCACTGATGCTTGTCAACAATCTTTCTATTCAATCCGCTTTTCTCAGGCTGATTTCTAGTTGGAACAATTCACATTGTGTACAACAACATTAGGAGAGTCAAGTGAAATGAAATGAGTTGAGAAACGGAAGAACAAAAACATCAGTTTAATTAAATTTTGATCTTGGGACATACAGAGGGAAGGAAACGGAAGATATTGGCAACCTTACGCTTTATTACGCCACTGAGAATGAGATGTCAGCGGACCTCTAGGAAAGGACCTTTGAATTTCTGCACATTTGGTGTGAAAAACGCCTCCTATTCTGAAGGCATAAAACGCTTGTGTAAAAAATTCAAAGGGCCGTAAAAAAATTATGTATTCAGTTAATGCGGAACAAGAAATTTGACCTGGCTAAATTCGTCACTTATTCCGAAAAAATTACTCGTCCACGTATTTGTCAAAACTATGCAGTGTTCATTTGTTTTGTCATTTTTGTTATGTATTTGTCGAATGTATTGTAACTGATCAGTAGTCGATTAATTAGGTAGTAATCCATACCGACGATAACAAAATATTTTGTCTAAATACGGAGTTAATATGACAAGGGTGTAGTATAAAGTGTTCTGTTTACCTGCCAACAGTCACACGCTTCATAATTTTTGCTATCTCCCATTAATAGATAGAACTATAGACGTCTTCCACGGCTGGGGCAATTCGTCCTTATTTAAAACAGAATCTCAGTATGTAACTGTTTTACCACATAATTGCAACAATTCTGCAGGAATTTAATTAATATCTGGATATTTAGAGCTCTTTAACTTTCCATAGACAGTTCCGTCTCACAAGCAGCAAGCTCAATTTCTAACTGCTTTGTTTTCTATGTTTCTCAGCCTGACGTTGAGATTTCATGACTGACACGTCATTCTATTACGTATTCAAAATCTGTTGAAATCAGCGAGTACATCCTTTATTCTTCACCAGATTCGTTCCAGATTGATAAGCCTCCTTAATTCAAGCAAAATTCTATACAAGTCTACAATATTCCTCGTCTCATGGTCTCTTTCCAGCTCATTAATTTGACCTTTCAGATATTCCTTCTTATTTATTCCTGTAATATCTATTGCTTTTCTGTCAGAGATTACTGCAGTGTTTTAAAATATGTGTATGATCTTTCTTAATTTGCCATAAATAAATACACCTTCACGTAAATTACATGAAATTCGCATTAATATGTCGTCTGTGATTAAGTTCTAGACCATTTAATAGAAGCAAATTCATCCTGTGACATGCCTACCTAGGCTCAGATGGGTGACATAGCTCCAACAAATTCGCAACAAGGTGCTAGTACGGAGTGACTGGTCAGCATCACGCCCCGGCCCTTCTGTACCCACTTTACAGGAGGCTGGGTGGGATTCAGAGCCGGTTTGGACAGGCAAGACTTTTGATCCCCGGACCGTCAAGTCCGTAGTGAGTGCCTATACAGACTACGTCATCCCAGCAGACTGTTTAATATAGGGTGTTTCTATTCCTGCTGGACCGATGAGCGCTGGACCGATGCCCCAGTAAATTTTTATTAGACTTTCCAAAGGTTATCATCAATGTGATCGTTTTTCTAGCTCCCGTAATCGACTGTTAAACCTCATCGAGACGCGCCATATGACGCAAAACTTGCAGAGCGTCAGGCGGTGCTTTGGGCCGGCGCTTATTTGTAAATCAGGAAAAGGAAACCCCTCTAGCTACATTAAAATCAGAGATCAGAATGCTTCTAATAAAAAGTTAGGTAGATAAAATTTTGTAACCAACAATTTCGTGGTCATTCGAAGGTACAGTCTCGGTATTAGATTAGACTTTCAATCACGACAGCTAGTAAGTGGACCCACGTTCGTAAAGGATACATCGTATATCTAGGGTACTACCGTTACACAAATTATATCGTTCAGCATAATGAACGTGCATTTTAGTGCATATTAATTCTTGGAATATCAGGTGCTATTTCAATGAATAGCTGAGGGTAGGTGGAGTAACCTCACTTGGCACTATTTTTGGCCCACTGCTCCGTGAAACACAAAAGCCGGGGATCCATAACATGTACCACACATCAAGTGGAGCTTTCTCTTTGAGAGAGAGAGAGAGAGAGGTCTGATTATCTCTTATGATTGCGCTCAGCACAGCGTTTGTGTGCGAAGCTAACACTAACCTTTTACCAAATAATTTTGAGAGTAAAAAAAAAAAACTTTAGGCTGCAAGGGATGTGAGCCGACTACTCAAAGGCAGTGACGAGGTGTGTATTGTATTAGAGTTCACTGTCAATATTAACTTAAAATTAAGTAAAACTACAATCTTTAGAAGTTACAGCTTCTAGCAGACTATACATACCATAATATCACTTAATTATTACTGAATGAAAGATAAATGGCTTAAGGCATGCGTGAGGAAAAATTAATTTGTTAGTGGCGTGCAGCAGGTAGCTGTTCAAGAGAACGCAAATATTAAACCTTATTAACTAAAAAAATTATCCAACAGTCACGACTCTCTTTCATCTTAACTGACTTCAAACATCGAAATCCCTTATGGTAGGTTTAATATTTAAAGACATTTTCGCCCCCACCTGGTCTTCCAAATGGCCTTTTCAGAGATATTGTCTAGTATAACTTAATATATCGAAGTATAATTCACTCAGCACAACTCTCTTTTTAATATAAAACAATGTCTTTTTTTAAGTTTCATTGCATACTTCAATGTAACAGGCCATCATCAGGTGAAAAATTATAAAATATATAAAAGAAAGTTAAACGGACATTTGTTTTCATGAAAAATAAATCTTCCTGACAAACCATTTCTAGTATTATGACTTGTGTGCAGTGTATTATGCCGGGGTGAAAGGGCTGGGAAGGCCGTAGCAATTTTGGTGCATTAGAGCATAATGAGAAGTGTTGTTAAGAAGGCCGTGTGTAATGACAGGATCATTGCTCTTACATTAAAGGCAGAACCGGTAATTATACTCTCAGTGAGAGTGTACATGCCAATATCGGAGTATGAAGACGATGAAGTGGAAGAATTGTAGAATATAATCGAAGAAATTCTTGAAGAAGATAGAAAAGGTGAATCAGACATCATAATGGTAGATTGGAAGAGTGTGGTTGGAGATAAATCATACCGAAACATGTTGGGCGACATGGACTTGGAAAAAAAAATAAGACAGGTCAAATGTCTATCGACTTTTATGAAAGGATTGGACTTGTCGTCACCAGCACATGGTTTAAGAAACCTACGAAAACGCTGTAAACCTGGAAAGAACCAGAAGATCGAAGTCGACACCAGCTGGACTACAAACTTGTGAAGCATCGATTCAGAAAGAGTACGAAGGATGTGCAGACAGTGCCAGGAGCAGATACTGACTCTGAACACAACTTGCTGGCTGCGAAGATCTGCACGCGATTGAAGAAAATCAAAAAACCTCCAAAAAGGCAAAGAACGAAGGGATCTGGAGAAGTCACATGTTGTACGACAGAAAGTGTAAAATACTCTAGAAGAAAAACTTAGTGCAACATAATGTGAAAGTGGGAACGTGGAAGTGCAGAAGAATAATAATAAACAAAAGTGTGCCAGATACTATGGGTGATTGCATTGGGAAAGTAAAGAGGAAATCAAGAAAGCCGTGGATTACACAGGACATGATTAATAAAGTAAATGAACGAAGGCAATGGAAGAATGTAAACAAAGAACAAGGAATGAAGACCTACTGAAAACTGAGAAACGAAATGAAAAGAGGCACAAACAAGGCTAGGAAGACGAGATAATGGAATTTCAAAGAGGGGGACATTTTCATTGAAGGTACACGAAGAAGAAGGAAATAGGTTGGGAAGAAAACCTTGGAATTCAACATATTGGCATTGAAGACTATAAGGGAAATATAACAGTAGATAAGACACAAGTACTGAAAAATTGGGAGAATTATATTACAGACCCCTACTATCGACCTGAAGAGTCGAAACTGCAGACGAAGTAATTGCAGACGAGAAAGGCCCTTGTATTTTGCGAAGTGAAGTGGGAAAAGCTATCAAGGGGATGATGGATAAGGAGGCTACAGGAAATGATGATGTACCTGGATAAGTGCTCGAACTGTCGGGAAACGATGGTCTCAAAATAATGACACAACTGATCAACAAAAAATACGAAACTGGAGAATGGTCCATGAATTTCAATGAAATTACAAACACTGCCTTAAAAAGGAGCCAAAAGACGGAAAATGCAGCGACCATCGCACATACAGCACACATAGTAGCGACGATACTTAAGAGAAGGAAAATCGAGGACGTACTTGGAGAAGATCAGTTCGGATTTAGAAGAGGAAAATGAAATAGGGATGAAATGGGAATGCTAAGAATAAAATAAAAACGAACTTTGGACATAAACAAGGAACTGTGTGCGTGCTTCATGGAATGACAGAAGGCACTTGACTGTCTAAACTGGACCAAATTAATCCAGATCCTAAAGGGAACTGGTACCGATTGGTACGAAGAAGATTGACAGAAAATTGTGCATGAATCAGTGTTAAAATAAAACTGCACCGGGGGGGGGGGGGGGGAGAAAAAAATGTGTGAGAGGGGGGGGGGGGGTGAAAAAGGGGGGTTTTTTCTCGCGGATTTTGTTCAATTTGTACGAGAAAAAC
>Ga0123355_10018683_pt1 | contig 11011 bp, 5 predicted proteins | sample TergutEmb28metaG_3_FD_89872 | JGI IMG/M metagenome (GOLD analysis project Ga0123355, IMG submission 89872) | Embiratermes neotenicus P1 segment gut microbial communities from Petit-Saut dam, French Guiana - Emb289 P1 | ecosystem: Host-associated > Arthropoda: Insects > Digestive system > Gut ...
TGTGGAATGGCAAACAAGTTGTATGAGTTAATGTGTGGAATGGCAAACAGGGTGAGTTAATGTGTGGAATGGCAAACAGGGTGTGTGAGTTAATGTGTGGAATGGCAAACAGGGTGTGTGAGTTAATGTGTGGAATGGCAAACAGGGTGTGTGAGTTGTGATCGAGACTGGACTGTACAGCTTCAGACAGAATTATAAACACAAACACAAACATCTGGATGGTGCTTGTCTTTTCCCCTTAAATCTTGTTTTCATTACATTTCCTTTAGGTAACGCCATCTTACAGAAGACCGGCAAACGTACCGGAATTTTATTTTGCTGAGGAATGGGGGGGGGGAGTGTAAATAGAATTTCGGAACAAAATCCCATGCGCAGTGCTTCACTGTCTGAATGCAAAGTAACTGAGTGGTTCAGAGCCTGCCGGTTTGCTTTCAGTGCGGGTTTCCCAAACTTTTCACCATGGAGGAACCCATAAAATTATTTTTCATATCCATGAGAACCAGTGTTGCCAATTGACGGACAGATATTCTCGCGATATTTCGTGGAACATAACGAATTTTTCGCGGAATTCCAGCATTTCTGTATATTTATCCCAATATTTCTCGCGCAACCTCAAACGATGTTCTCCGACACCCTGGTTGGGACACGCTGTCTCGGGGTAAGGATACGGTAATAAATGTGACTGGTAGTGCTCGGTGTAACTCACGCATAACTAACTGTGCAGATACCGATATGGAATGGTTTATTTTTACCCGTTCTGTGAACGTTGCTTCTTGGATGGCTTATCAAATCAACGAACCGCGGCCATTTATATCATTTATCGTAGTGGCATATTTTGCAAGACCTAAATTGTCGCGATAGGAGGAGGTTGATAGGAGAAAAGCTGAGGGCTTTGGTTCTCAGACGGAGGATTTGTAGTCTGAAGCTGCCCATTAGTGCGTAGTCAGTACAAGAATGGGGAATATCTGGCCAGCAGAACAGGGCACAAGGCAGTCACAGAGTGAAAGACAGTAGGTGTGTGCTGGACATGAAGATGGCACCTGTTTCCTGCTGTTACACGCTTGTGATTTGGGTTTGTTTAATGACACTGGCAGAAATGAATGTTGTGGTTGAGTGATGGTTGCTCCTTGGTTTTTAAGGTCCCGGGTTCGAAATTCGACTCTAGGGAACGGATATTCTGAGTCTGGCCCTTACTGTTTCCACACGGTCATTCGGACAAATGACGTAGTAGTCTGTCAAATTGGGTGACGACCGATGTCACCCAGGTCTTTGTCAGGTCGTCATTCACAAGCATCCTACGTTTGGACCTGTGTAGGTTGGGTTGCTGATAGCCTCCTGAAATAAATTAATTAATTAATAGGAAGTAAATAATTGGCTAAGTAACCCAATAAACAAATACAAACAAATAAATAATAAGTAGTAAGAAATTAACCAAGTAATTATTTAAATACAAATAAAATATAGATATTCTCTATAGCCTGTGTAAGTATGTCCAAACTGTCGTAACTATTGAGTCCGGGTTCCTAACCCCCTCGGTGCATACCTGCCTGACAGGTGAATGTACAGAGACCACAGTCACGTGGTATAGCATCATATCTCCCCTCCCCTCCCCGAGCAGCGAATGGAGTCAGTCAAAACAATGATGACAATTGTAGGCTACACACTTCTATGTCCTTCACAGTTGTTGGTGCTTTTCGTGTGGCATCGAGTTGAGCCCAGTGTGTAGCGGGTACTGTACATGGCGAGTTGCTGTACAGAGGGCGTGCGAGTTCGTAAATGGAGGAATAAATGAATGTGTAATTATAAGTTCATGAATAAACAGAAGAATGCCTAAACAAAAATAAAATTTACATGCACATGCTGGGTAGATGAATAAACAAACAAGCATGGAAACAACTGCACGTAGATACATCCGTGTTTATTCGCACTCTTACATTCACACACCCACACATAATATCTTTACAGCCCACTGGTCACTATATATACCACCAGTTTAACATTTAGCAATTCCACGTTCTGCCCACACAGTGTATTTATGTCTTCTGTTTGAATCTCAGAACAAACAGCGATTATTTCCCAATACAGCATTAACTGACTGGTTTTTATAACCGAGACGGAGTGTGTTTTCTGCCCGGTACGGGCTGGATATTTACGTGTAATACAGTTTAATGTTCGTCTTTGAAGGGTTTCTGAATAGCGAAAGTTGCAGTGGGTGGTTGAGTATCGCGGACCGCAGTTTGAAAGCCTTGTCCTACTTAATTATGAACGGTCGCGGTATTGAGCGAAGCAGCAAACATTCTGAAGCTCATAACGTAGCGGTATGTATGTCGTCACCATGGCAACGACCCGACCTTCCCCACAAACTCTCACTGTCGACGTATTCACGTAGGAATCTGGCGACTTTAACAATTAAATGTTACGGAAATGCGGGAAGCAATCCCACGAAGGGGCAAAGCAGCGTAAAAATACTCTTAGGTCGTTTGTACAGCACGAGGGGAGAAGCAGATGGAATAAAAAGTGAAAACGTTTGTAGTGACACTGAGAGATAGACAAATATTTCTTGTTTTTGTGTTTTGCTAAAAGGGGCTGTCAGTAAGATGTTCTTGCGTAATGAAATGGGAGTTGGGGGGGGGAGGGGAGGAGAAGACGCCGGTGACCTGATTTGAAGTACTGCGCTGAATTTCCCTGGAAGCCGTGAGGAAATTCACAAGAAGCCTCAGTGAGGATTAGACGTTTCCTGTCGAAGATTTGAACTCTGGACCTCTAGAAGATTAACCAGAAATGTTAACCGTTCTACTGCCACGTTGTATGTTTTGGAATGCATCACATTTCTTACTGTTGAACAGCACAGGCTGTAGATCCTACCGTCTTGACTCTTGAAAGCACACGTGCCACCAGCTTGAACACTGCAACACTACCGTTCTGCCTACACTCATTGTGCTTGCCCTTTTCTTAACACCCTCGCAGAAAACGGCTATTATTTCTTTAAACAGCACTAAGCAGTTGGTCCTTACAGTAGAGACAGTGTTTACTGTGCGGTACGGACAGAATTTTGACGTATTTGTTACGTGAAATGCATGTTTTAGAGGGCTAATAGGCATATTTCTCCTGCCGTAATTTGTCTTTTGTATCTGGCTTACCAAGCCACATTTAGCCTCTCAGCATCGTTGGGGTTTACATTCCAACTACAGCCTACGACATAGGGGTTTGAATTTGTTGTGCCCTTAAATACATTCACGACCTGGCGGCACGTGAAAAATAAAAAGTTCGTAGAATGGACGAGAAGGCGAGGAAGAAAACGTAAGCAGCTACAGAATGGCCTTACGAAAAAGAGGTGACTGAAACCTGAGGGATGAAGCACCATATCGCACCCTTTGGATTACTGTGTTTGGAAGAGGCTGTGGGCCTGTCGCAAGACATACTGCGGAATGACTGAATGAATGAACATACACTGTGACCGGTATTGAAGGGTTAAACCTTTCTCCTCGAAGGCCTGGGTTTAATTTCGAAGCGGCCTTCTCATAGATGGTTCTTCTCAAGGACGTCTCATCCGCAATGCTCTTGGCCATCCCGTGAGAGTTGGCATTATGTTCTGACGGTCCACAGTTTGGGACCCACCGCGCACAGGCATGTAATGGCACCCGCCATTACACTTGTTTAAGTCCCCGGTGAAGATCCGTTCAGCGATTCGCCGTACCCCGTAGGCGTCGTGCTGTAATTGGACGATTGCGTTACCGAACGACCGTCAAATAACAGAAAGTGACTGCAAATAAGGCTTTATTGCCTGAAAGACAACGGATGTACAAGCAGCGGGAACATGTTCGATGATCGATTGCAGTGGTGCATATGTTATTAATGTATTTGTTTGCATCTGTGACGTTAGCTTTATATGGTGCTGAAACTTGGACGCGTCGGGCAGTAGATCAGAAACACCTGGAAAGTTTTGAGATGTGGTGCTGGAGAAGGATGGAAAAGAGCAGTTGGTATCCGTGTTGCAGGCTGAAGCCTGCAACACGGATACCACTCCAACCCAACCACACCGAAACTCCAACACACATCGAACCAGGAACAATACGACCAATGTGGTAATTCAACAGACTAGTTGCAAGCTCCTGATGATGGATATGTTAATGTCCGAAACATGTTGAGCATATAATAAGTGAAATAAAATAGCAAGTGACATCAAGTTGGTCTTTTATTCTTCAACTATCACAACGATGCACGGTCCAATAAACATAGGAAACACAATTAGTTTGCTGGCCCAAGTCATCTTGTGTCTTGTCTTTAAATGATTCCAGGGCAATATTTTCTTCGGAATATGTAGGGTAAACTCGTTTGTGTTCGGATGACGAACCAAACGGAGGGCACATCTTTGATTACAGGCTTTTTTTTTGTTATACTCGCCGTAACACCTAGTCTAAAGACTAACAATTTATTTTATTCTGTCCAAAGTTGAGAAGGTGTGCTGCAGGCGTCGGCCAGCTCTTCGGCCTGGCCAGTTTGTGTGTTTACGCTGCATCGGGCCAGTGTTGACGGTAATAACTGCACCTGCAACGTGGATTGGTTTACCAGACACTAGTGGCGGCTGTGTGGGTGTTACACTGTCTGATGTTCCGGGTTTGTGTTCATGATGCCAACTCTTTAGGGTTTTGTTCTTTTAAGCCTGCGTTGTAGCTCACTATTGTCGAGCAGCTGGATCGCTTCGACGTTATCGTGATGAAGGAGCCTCTCCTCATGCTTCCTAAGGAACCGTCTAATTTCTGCCGTAACCGTTTCCATTTTGAGGTCCCTATGGAGGTCAGTGTTCCGGACGTACCAAGGTGCATTAACTATGTCCCTGAGAACTTTGTTTTGAAATCTCTGTATTATGGCTATGTTGCTGGGTTTTGTGCTTCCCCATAGTTGCATGCCGTTGGTCCACACAGGCTTCCATATCTGTTGGTAAAGCACCAGCTTGTACTGTTTCTGTGAGCGAAATTTCGTCATTCGAGGTCGTTGTAGGCCGATGACTGATTGAGGTTCTGTACTGAGCTGTGGGTTGGGTGTGAGCGGACATCACTGTAATGTTTGTCTCGTCTCACTTCCGGTAGAAATACCAGCAAATATTGTGGGGCCAGAGACACACACATCACCACTGTCTGAGCAGCCTTTCCTATGTAACTTGAGCTGCCGGATTCCATACTCAAAATTAGTTGCCTTTTGGGTAACGTACTATTTTTACTCGTTAACCCCCTAAAGCCCAGTGGTTACTTCATGCACCTGAACGTTTAACGTTAAAAATATTTAGGTTCTGCCCCCAACGAATTGGCCTGTGACTCGTTAACTGACTAACTTTTATAACCGAAAAGTAATGTGTTTACTGCGCGGTACGAGCAGTATCTTTGAAATATAATTTGTGTTAATTTTCGTCTTTAAAGGGCTAATGCATTGATGTAAGCAGAAACAGATGAAGGAACATTTAGTTGACTTAGGAGAGGTCAGAAGTGGGTACAAAACTTTGGTCAGCAATTAGATGGAAGTCACATAGCTTCTGACAGCGATGTCTGCAAATTCTATCGTCTGAGACGTCACGTGACTTCACATCCCGGAAGACCACTGTTCTGAAGTGACGAAACTTCTTGGGAGATAGGAGTAGATGGGAAGATAGTACCACTACATTGGCTCATAAAGAAATTGGCCTTTGGCGTTTGCATAAATGCATCCACGTATTCCTGAAAACGGAGGTTCCCTGTGTGGGGACTCGCTGGTGCAGACGCTGTGTGCTTCACTCGATCTGTTGCACGTTTCTGGCGAGTCATCTCCCCGCGGAATGTCAGTGTCAAGTTGGTAGCTGTCTTGTTTCGTATTCGAGAGATTCCTAGTTTAAATTTGAACCCTGAAGCCATTTATCCGTTCTGTGGTTTCAAGAAGACTCAACCCCTCCAGGCACGTGCCTGTTTGCTACCTCAAACTGGATCAGAACCGCTTCCTTCCACATCTTTTCCAGTTCATTATTATTCCTATCGTTAGACGCAATGCGAACTGATTTGTTGACAGAGTCGTTAAATTAACCCAGCGCGCACACGACAATACATTGCTTTCACTCCGTCTTCCCAGTCAAAATTTGAGGAAGTGCTGACAGGTCACTATCGCCACTTCCCACTGCCTTTAAATTCATATTTTACTAATACGTTGACGCTGTATATTTTGAGCTATATACAGGATCATTATTTTATCTGACCAGTATCGTTTGTCACTTCCAACCGCTATCGGAACACGCATATGTTTGGCACATTTAGCGACCGCTGTTTGTACGATACGCGAGCAAACATTAGGTGTCACGGTGTTCGTCAGGTGACGGTAGGGTCCCTGTATATTTCGACAGAGGCTTCTGTGAGACCATGAAAGGAACTGTTGATACAACAGCACGTGTCGTTGTGCTTGCTTGCTTGCTTGCTTGCTTATTTACTCACTCACTCACTCCATGGAGCAGAGTCCTTCTTGAGAAGTTAACCGGTTTGCAGCTAGTCAAATTCCCCGCATTTTATGCAACCCGAAGATTCATTATCGCATTCACAAGTGCCCTCCCCCTGTCCCTATCCTGAGCCAGATTAATCCAGTCCATGCCCCCCCCCATCCCACTTCCTGAAGGTCCATCTTAAAATTAACCTCCCATCTACGCCTGGGTCTTCCAAGTATTCTCTTTCCCTCAGGTTTCCCCACCAAAACCCTGTTTACGCCTCTCGTTGTGCTAGTGTGCTATATGTATATCAGACACGGACTGCAGCAACCTCTCAGGCTGGATGACAAGTGACCTCGGTGTGTTAGACATACACAAGTCAAACAGAGGGCGACACCGACTTCGAGTATTTGACCGGTTTAAGACGGGACTCGCCTTGACATCGCATAGCTACTGCGGCCTGCTTGACGCAGTGAAGGGCTAACCTAGCCCGAATATGTTAGATGCGTGTGAAGTTGACGATTAATTGGTTTGGTGAGTGTTTGTGCTTGTGTGGGTCTGGCCTTCGTTTGTGCTTGTGTGGGTCTGGCCTTCGTTTGTGCTTGTGTGGGTCTGGCCTTCGTTTGTGCTTGTGTGGGTCTGGCCTTCGTTTGTGCTTGTGTGGCTCTGGCCTTCGTTTGTGCTTGTGTGGGTCTGGCCTTCGTTTGTGTTTGTGTGGGTCTGGCCTTCGTTTGTGTTTGTGTGGGTCTGGCCTTCGTTTGTGCTTGTGTGGGTCTGGCCTTCGTTTGTTGCTCAGCACACAGTTCGGTTATCAAGGGGGGGGGGGATCTTTTACGTTGTACGTTTATTTACTTCGATCCATTTGCCGGCGTTCTTTCTGTGCCAGGAACTGAGTTTAGGTCAGCCACACTGATTATGCAAGAATTTAATGCAGCAGTTGTGCAGTTAACTGAGGCCGAAACATGTAGCGGGCACATTGTGAAGTGGCAGATGGTTGTACTTACCTGTGCATTTGTTGTATAACGTGCTGTACAAACTGATACTGACTTTTGAGCAGTAGAGGCACATCGCAAGGCGGCAGGGCCGTTTCGCTCACCTCATTTCCCATCCGATCCATATTACCATTTTCGTAATGCTGGAAGTGCCTTCTGCTTGGGAAAACGCAGAACGTGGCGGTACACGGAATAGTGATTTTGGAATGTGTTTTGTTTTGATTTGCAACGTGGTCCGTTACTTTGATTAAGGAAATAGAATAGTGGCTAACCAAAGTAACTGTTCAGTTTATTCCGTGGAGCTTCGTCTCTTTTTTAGAAGCTGATGGTCGTTAAAGTACGCAGTATGTGTGCCCCTGTTTTTGACACAACCCGAAGTGTTACTGCCGCTGTCGCATGAACCTGTTGACCTTGTTGCTTTAGTGTCAATTTTAATATTATTTTCGTACCTTCGCTTAAGTCTGCCATGTGATATTTTCCCTCCAGGTTTACGGATCGGAAGAATTATGCATGACCTTCTCATCTGAGAAACTGAAACCGCACTTTTCTGGAAAGGAACTTCTCGCGGTAGTTTTCGGACGTAGTTAAAATAGAGGGTTCCAGACAACTTTTACACATTGCCATTTGAGTAATTAAGTTTATTGCAATAATAAATGGTAACAGTTTTATTCTTTTGGAAAGCAGTCACAATTGAGATGCCGTAAGTGAACTTGTACGTAATGCCGTGGAATAGCGCATGAATGTGATGTTAGTCCTGTCATATGGCGGGCAAGTTTCTTGTTATGTAGGAATAAACTTAACGATTTGTACCGGTCATTTGGTATTGTGTTTGAAGTTAAGGATCTGAGGATACATTTAATTGCAAGACGTGAAATGAGATGGCAGGGAACAGGAAGATGGGTCTTCAGTGAGGACGGGTGATTGGGTAGGGTATTTCCAATTGCGGGTTATGGTATTGACGAACTTTAACAATTTCAATGACGCACACGAAATACACACGTATCGTTCCGAAACTTGCACGTGTTGCGTAGGTGCTCGTATATTTGCATCTGTTGTAAGTGAAGCGTTACGGCGCCTTGCGTCTAATAGAATCAGAACAAACTGAATGCTCTCTTGTTGTAATTTAATTTTATGAAATCTGTTCTACATGTTTCGGCCCATGAAGGTCCATCATCAGGATGTCTGTTGTAGAACTCAAGCGTTGTGGCGTAATGTTGGGCTCAGGTATATATGGTGTGACGATGAATCATGAGTGATGTTGGGCTCAGGTATATATGGTGTTACGATGAATCATGAGTGATGTTGGGCTCAGGTATATATGGTGTTACGATGAATCATGAGTGATGTTGGGCTCAGGTATATATGGTGTGACGATGAATCATGAGTGTATATTATACGAGGGCGATTCAATAAGCAAGTTACAAATCGTGAATGAAAAGAACAGAATGGAGATAATTACATACAAACAACATTTATTTTTCAACATAATCTCCATACAAATTTAAACACTTGTCCCACCGTTTCACAAGTCCCTAGAAACCTCCATACAAAGTTTCCGGCGTGGCGATCTCCACCGGCCGACATGTTCGTCTTCGATACTTGTCCGCCCTTCCGAGAACTTCTGCACCCAATTATGGACTGCCTGACGTGACAGGCAATGTTCACCGTACATGGGCAGGGTTTCTTTGTGGATATCCTTTGCTTCCATTTTTTTTGCCCACAAAAAAAAACGCACAACGCCACGCTGCTCTATCGTGGTACATGTACTCAGGGGCGCCGCCATCTTGTAACAGCTGCTACGTCTGTACAGTCATGCGTATACCGATCGTTGTGCGTCACAATAAAACTAGATAGTGCTGCTATCTAGCGGTGACAGTTTCCCGCACTTAATTCAAAACGTAGGTCGCAACTTGGATTTGTAACTTACTTATTGAATTAGCCTCGTATATAGGATGGGGTAGATACACACCGATGATTCACCGTAGTACCGTCAGTACTTGGACATAACATTGTACATACCATAATGTTTGTATTCTACAACTCACCTACTGATGGTGGACTTTCATGGTGAAGAGATTTTATAAATTTGACTTTCAGCTGACCGTGCATCGTGATATATATTCTTATAATAAAACCAACTAGATGCACTTATTTCTCAAATTTATTTTGGAATAAAACTCTACATGTTTCGGACAGTTACTCTGTCCATCAACAGGAGTTTTTCACTGTACATACAACCATGGTATGTCATACAGGTTTACTGACAGCTTGCGAGCAGGATCAGGATGAAACTGCTTTCCATCCTGATCCTTCTAGCAAGCTGCATGCCATTTACCAATGCTGTGTGTACAGTGAAAAACTCCTGATGATGGACAGAGGAACTGTCCGAAACATGTAGAGTTTTATTCCAAAATAAATTTGAGAAGTTGGTAGTGCATCTATTTGGTTTTATTATAAGAAGGTTTTATAAAATTGAATTATAACTGAAGTGCATTTAGTTGGTTCCAATTCTAGCAGTTGTATCACAGTGCACGGTATGAATAATGTAAAAAATGGATTCTTTTCCATCTGACACGGCAAAGCCAACCGCTCGCGTGTTTCGACAGTGTCGGCGTGTGCTGCAACGAAAGCGAAGCAAGGGAACGTCACTTTCGTTGAAATTTCAGCACGAAAACTGGTGACCCTTGAAAGGGCAGTGTCAGCTGTTTGTTCCACCGGGGGTAGTGTAAGTATCACTGCTTTTGTCAGCACAGTGTGTTTATATATTTCGTGTGGATCCACATTGAGCATTCTTTTGAACGTTGAGTAAAGAGAAAACCAACTTGATGCCACTTATTTTATTATTTTATTCAATGTTCATTCAATGCTCAACATTGAATGAACATTCAATAAAATAATAAAATAAGTGGCATCAAGTTGGTTTTCTCTTTACTCAACTATCAAGATGATGCACAGCCCCATAAACATAAGATTCTTTTGAACGTCGTTAACTGATTGGTCTTTGTGATGAAGAGGCGTTCTGTTTACTGTGAGGTAAGAACTGAATTTTTATCTTATTGTTCGAAAGGAAAGTGCGAATGGTAGGCAAGTCGTGCCATTGCTCAGGCGGTTAAGTCGCCGGCCTTTCGCCACTGATACACGATTCCAGTTACAAACATGGCGACGATGCGAAACGATAGAGATTGTGCCCGACAGATTTATGTAGGACGTGTAATTAACTAAAACGATCTGCACAAAAAAAGATGATGGTGGTGATGGTGGTGATGGTGGTGACGATGATGATGATGATAATAATAATAATAATAATAATAATACCTGTATTTGTGTGTATTACTGAACAGGTTTTGAGTTTCGTTTGGAGTTGCCTGTGAATTGTGACCTATCTACATGAATTGCAGGCGTCAGAAGATTAACTCACTTTAAAGACTAACGAAAAAGGGAGAGAATTGGGGGGGGGGGGGGGGGGCGGGAGGGGGACGGAATTTTTTTTTTAAAAAAAAAAAATTTTTTTTTTGTTATTTGTCGGGGGGGGGGGAGGGAGAAAAAAGGGGGGGGGGGGGGGGGGGGGGGGGGGGAGAAA
>Ga0123355_10018684_pt1 | contig 11010 bp, 8 predicted proteins | sample TergutEmb28metaG_3_FD_89872 | JGI IMG/M metagenome (GOLD analysis project Ga0123355, IMG submission 89872) | Embiratermes neotenicus P1 segment gut microbial communities from Petit-Saut dam, French Guiana - Emb289 P1 | ecosystem: Host-associated > Arthropoda: Insects > Digestive system > Gut ...
AGTTTAGTTAGTTAGTTAGTTAGTTAGTTAGTTAGTTAGTTAGTTAGTTAGTTAGTTAGTTAGTTAGTTAGTTAGTTAGTTAGTTAGTTAGTTAGTTAGTTAGTTTAGTTAGTTAGACTTTATAGTCTCTTTACATATATGTGAGTTATGCAGTTAGTATTTATTATCTTGTGCCCATGCATGAATGCAAAATCTGTGAGCTACTCAAATGAACACTTGATGCATGTGTAATATACACAAAACTGCAAGAACTCACATATCCAAGAGGATGTATGTCCCTTGTTAATTTCAAACAAATTACAGATCAACTGTGGTTATATAGTGTCACTAGCCACCTCAGTGATATTACGAAATAAATAAGAATATACCAGATATGAATTCAGACACCACTGGGATTTGTCTTTTTGCATCATCATAGTCTTCAGACCTGCACTTAAGTGAATATGAATACCTCAGGTAAGAATATTAAGAATGCCACTGATAAGATCGACACCATTACGTTTTGTGCATGAAACTGCTTTACTAATTCAGTATGTGGAATCAGTTACAGACATCCTCTTTCCAGTTCCTTATCAATGAGGCCATGCTTATAATTATTACACATTGCCAACTGTGACTATATTTTACACAGTGAGTTAAATGGCCATTACATGTAAAAGACTTTATGACTTCATCAAAATAATTGATTATATGTTGGACTGGATTCCTGTAGCGTCTTATCTTGTAATTTGTATAATTCCTGCATTAATATTTTTCATTTGACGCTGATTTGGACAGTAGAATAGCTTCTGACATTTTGGAACACCTGTCTGTGTCATATTCAAGATGAAGAGTACAGTCAACAACAAGCTGTTTTTCACTTTCACAGTGTCTTTTCATATCATCTGTGACCAGTTACTTGGACTTGAAGATAAAGCCAGCTAATTTCTGCAGAGGAATGGAAAGTGATATGTTGTACATCTTGAAGTCTAGATTCATTCCACTAATTGGTCAACAATAAGAACAAAAAAGGTCAACTTATCTATACCTCAGGATAAATAATGTAATGCCATGGGGCAGTTACATAATCACGGATCATGTCTGCAGCAGTCACTAAACATCTGCATGCATAGTGTTGAAATTTCTTGGGGTGCAGTACCACAGCAAATGAGAAGAACTGCTGCATATTTTGAAAATGGTTGCATATATGTGTCAAATAATAGTGAACATTACAATGTGATAAATGCCAGTTGACACCAATCAAGGCCTAAATTTGCTCAAGAATAGACATGTCTTATGTGTTTGATATTATAAGAAATTAATTAAGGGTAATTTTAAAACCATTTTAATGCACAAATTCTTCCACATTCAACAAAATTAAAATGTTTATTACTGAAATTGTTCCATGTACAAGAAAAGTGATAATTATGAATTTGCTAGATCAGACACTGTGCTAGTAAAGAGAGGCAAATTGCTCAGACTGTCCATAAACAGTATTAGGAATGACTGTCTATTGAAATGATGGCACAGAAGATGTAGAATTTTAAATTTTATTTGCACATAATTTAATGAACTGCCTGATGGTGGTTGTTGACAACCCAACACAAAGCAGGAACATTGAAAAAATGTAAATAATTGTGCAAACTGGCCATTTGTGAATGTATACTTAATTATGAACAATATTTTCTCTTTTAATTTACTATACTCCTCAGTTTCCATTGAAAGCAGTATTGCATAATTTAAGAGTAATGAAGAGAAGTTAAAAATAGAGGTTAGTTATTTCATTGCCACAGCAGGTTTGAGAAGTGGGTTTGCAGTCATAATTGTATGTATTTTAGATGGATAATATACTAAATATGACAAGTCATGCACTTCAAGCAGACATTCCATTAGATTTGGCTTGGTACAAAAATTCTAGGTACAACATACAGCAATCAATACCTGAAGCTGCAGCAGCAGTTGCTCCTTCTTCATCCACTTCAATGTGTGCCTTCTGGACCACATTTGACACAAGTAAATGCTGCTCTGAGATCCTATCTAGATTTGCTTGAGGAGTGAACATGTCTGTCAGACCAAGCTGAGAAGCATAAGCACATCATGCTGTGTTGAAAACTTCCCACTTGCTTTCAGTTGCACAATGTTAACCTTTTAATGTGTTAATTATGGTGACAGAAATAACAGCTACTGCTTTAACATGGCACATTTCCATTGCATTGTTAGATACAAACGAATGTTACTGGAAGGTGGTACATTCTTGTATAGTTGTTAAATATGAATGATTATTGCAAATAGTCACCAAAAATTATATTCAGGAAGAATAAAGGGTACATGTTGCAGCTAAACCAATTAGCCATTATCAGGCCTAATTACAAGGATTGAAAATGGGGGTATATTTTACAACTTTATGTCAGGTTTGAGGTCTCAGCCTTTAACATGTCAACATATTAATGTGTTCATTATGGTGAGAGACATAACACCTACTACTTTCAGGTGACACTTTCCCGTTGTGTTGTTATATACGAATGAATATTACCTTAAGGTGACACATTCTTACTGTGTTGTTATATACGAATGAATATTACCTTAAGGTGACACATTCTTACTGTGTTGTTAAATATGAATGAATATTGCAAATAGTCAACACAAAATTGTATTCAGGAAAAATGAAAGCTACATGTTGTGGCTGAACTTATTGGCTATCATCAGGCCTAATTACAAGAATTCAAGAGGGGGTGCATTTTACAACTGTATTTCAGGTTAGAGGACTCAACTGTCAAAAGCTACAATACACATATAGTGTGGAAGATATAGGATGCCTGAAATTTATAACATGTAGTCTGGGTCCTACTGTATACATACTTTTCTACACTTTGATGATCCGACTGAAATATCCACACATCACTTCTAAGAAATGTATATCTAATTGTTATATCATGTTATTCTTTTTATCATAATTTTTAACATTTTATAATTACACATTTCGGACATTCTGTTCTTCAGTGTTGAGTTTATTGATTGCAGTATTTGTATGTAACAGTTACTGTCTCAATGACCATAGTGCAATGCCTGTCATTATGTTTATCCATGTGTCAGAAGTATCTCTTTGTTCCACCCATAACACACTGAAAGGGAACTGAGATGATGTGCCTAGCATAATTCTAATTACGCAGCTTCTTCCAGTGCTGAAGTGTTAAAAGCACAAATATTTAGCTCCATCTAGACTACACCCTTTATAGTGTGGTCATGTTTCTTATCTCTCAGTACAAATATTTGTTGACATAAAGCTACAAAAGAAAGAATTTCACTACAAACTTTGGGGCCTGTATTTCCAAACAGTGTTTAGTACAACATTATGCCAGTAAAATTAATATTCTCTTGAGCTGCTCAACATATTTCATGAAATTTTAAAAGCATATTTCTCATGGTAATTGGAAAATATTTTATTATCTGATTTATGACATGGTGTATATTATCTTGTAAATAATTTGTTGAATTTGTAGGATTTGAAATTGCTTTAAAATTACATACTAAAATTTTAGTTATGTGTATTAGAAGTGATATATAAAAATTTCTTTCAGGAAATGTGTAGAAAATTCTGTTACACAAAAATTGGTCCAAGAATGAGTACTATACCTAAGAAACTGACAAACCTATACAGCTTGTTCATATCAAGTACACTATTTCAGGCTGCAACTCCACAGTAGAACTTTATTATTTATTCACATTGTGTATCATAACTGATGTTGATTAATGAAATACATACAAATTTAAAATTTTGTGTTACTCTAATAGTAATGGATGAAAAAAAGGAATCATGTAAATAATGTGAGACAACTTTGTATGAATTTTAAAAAAATAAAGCTTTTGATACATTAAAAATCTTGTACCTCTTGCAAAGCAGGAACAAGTTCCAACGTTGTTTCCAGTTTAAATTTCGGCACAGACAGCACAACTTGTGGTGAGGAACCACGACTTTCCAGATTACTGATGAGGTCAGAGATCTCTGGCCCAGTAATTTTGTTAACCAAGCTGTGCACACCATCTTGAGCATTAGGTAGAATTATCAGTAGATAAAATCGATCACCCTCAAGAAAACATAAGGAATTCAGTTAATTTCAGCCTGGAAGATGTTTCATGTGTGATAAGCACTTGAAAATTAGTTATTATTCACACTTATGCTAGTTGTCCTCTTGATATTCATTGCCTGTTGATTCTTAACAGACCTTTCAATTGGCAGGAAAATTGTAGGGTAAATTACTTTAAAAGGAATATAAAAATGTGGATTTTACATTCGTGTTTCTGTTGATCTTTAAACTGTGGTAAATATGAACCCAAACTGCATAATAGCTGTCACTAATGGAGGCGAGTGTAGACTTATTTGGAGACCCACTCTGTTGGCTAACCAAATTGTGACACATTTTGACTGACATTTTGGTGGTTTATACAGTTGTCTGGCAATGAAATAATTTAATGAAATAAACTGCATAGAAAAACCAGTCCTATGTCAGTTTTGTATAAAATTCTAATGATATAATAACAAATGCCATGTCAGGTAACAGTGTAACCCTTCTCATCTGCAATCCAGTTCCCATTAACATACTTCACACATCTCTGTTACATATACAGTAGACTTAGTTAAGCCTGCTGTTCATATGTTACTGGAATTTACAAATTAAATTACTACAGAGTCTGCTAAGTTTCACCAAAACCAGTACTTAGGAAGAGCACTAGAATATACAAGGTGGTTCAAATATGACCGGAACAGATTGCGGCTTGTTTACACACAAATCAGTCCCGGTCATATTTGAACCACCTTGTATATAAGAGAATATCAACCACATAAATAATGCCTTTCCATAAAAGAAAATAACATTACATAAAGGGTTGAGAAATGTGTCCCTTCTTTCAGTGTCTAAACTTGTATTCTAAAGATATAAATTTGCTGTGATGTTACATTGTACCAAGTAGCAAACATTTAGCATCATCTGAAGAACCATAATGCCTTTGTCTTTGCAGTCCAGCAGCCCCAGTTATCAAGAACTGCTACCTAGGAATTCCATGTGTTTTAAATAATTATTTCAAGCAGTATTATCTTTATAGTTATGTGAACATTGACTTTTTTTATTCTAAGATTCTCAAAGTTCACAAATTGTTGATTTATGTCTGAAAGAGTTTACATGAATTATATTTGAAGAGAAACATAGTAACATGATGGACATGCAAAATACACATACGCTGTTTTCTTTTACAGTGATACCCTACCAAATAAGTGAAACTCAGACTGCAGGTAAAGAAAGTTTTGAGTTATAAAGTCATTGCTGAAAATTCAAGCCTTCTGGCCTTCATTGTCATCATTGACAGGGAATGACCTGGTTTCAACTACCAAGCTTTTAACCAAAATGGCCATACTGGAGACAGTTTAGCAAGAGAGGCACAAAGAAATATGTACATAAACCTCACCAATGACATGTAATGTGCCTCCAGTTTCAGGTTCTAAGAATTTGTTACACAGAATAGTTAATGAACCATATGAAAGCAAATGATTAAAACCTACAGAAAGAATGACTTTATGATTACTATAAACAGATAATTTTTTAACCTAGTAACAACCTGAGATATAGAATGAAAACGAGAGTGCTGGGAAGAACAGGATTGTTAGCCTGAGAATGATTGTAGAGCCTAGTTCCTGTTCTGGTAGAAGAAAATGTGACATTATTTCACCTGCTGGTCAGTTTTGCCTCATCCTTACCGGTGTACCTAAAGAAGTAACTGATTATATAATTTGAAGGTTATTTCCCTATCCATGCAGAACTTACATCATGTGAACAAATGTTGTGGTGGACTGTTATTAAGTAGTTAACTATCATACAGTGCTGTAGACATTATAATAAATAAGCCTGAGTCTATAAAAGATAATTTTACATAACCACTGATAATTAATTACAGAACATGGTCATTATTGTCAAAGTTAAATTTAAAAACTTGGTCCTAAAATTCAGAAGACATAAACACTGTTCTAGTTTAACATCATAGATTATTGTTTTAGATTCATAAATAATTATTTTTCTAATGTAAAACTTACTTCAAATGGAAGTCGCAACCATCGAGAATCCAGCGCATCAAGATTGCCTGTTAGTAAATTGGCCTGCATGTGCATAGTAGGAACTTCCTTTGGTGAGTTTGGTTGAACGAAGAAATTGTCATTTCTTGTGTTTGTCTTCTGAAAAGGTGTCTTCCAAAAGCCCTTGAAGTATATAGCATTAACCAAGACCAAAACAGTTGAGGCAGATAGTAAATCTGAAATCAGATTTCCACTTAGTGAAGTACAATGCAGTGATTTAGAGATGTGCACTTTACTAAGAACTGTGATATTTCTTTACCTGGAGACACAAGGTTTTGAATTTTATCATGTGTTGTATTTGCAACCCATGAGTTTATCTCATTAGCAGCCGAAAGACCATTGATAAAATCTGTAGGATGAATGGTGGCCTGGAAGTCTTGTTCAAGGATGTTTTCAAACCGGGTTTTCACTGAGAATCCTTCTTTAAGAAATGCAGCATTGGCAAATTCCAGGGTCACATTTCCAGAAGATTCCTGCTGGGGAAAAATTGCAGGCAATATAATATGTTAACCATAATTTTGCTCTTTTAAACAACAAAGCAAATAATTTTAAAAAAGGCTGTGAGACTGATGCCTGTGAATTGGTCCATTTATTTTGGTTGTCCACTGACATAATTTGATCAATCATTTAGTATTTGTCACATGCTTTTCAATTCATGCATTTTCTTCCTTTTCCAAATTAAAAACTTTGTTGCTAAGCCAATATTTCTATTATGATGGTGTTTGTACACTACCAATACATTCTGTATTGTGGTGTGCAATTGACCTAATTACATTTTTCAAAAATCTTGAGACTATAAACTTATACCATTTCTGCATATATTACTCACAGTATGCATATAAGGAATCCTGCATGCTCCCCAAAAGGTAAGTATGCTGAATGGAATCTGCTAGTAAGTGCTTCCATTGTCGGTGCTGTCATCATCACAGTAGTAGTAGTAGTAGTAGTAGTTGTGGGGTGGTGGTGGTGGTGGTTGTGGTGATGTTGGTTTTGGTTGTGATAATTATGTATGAAGCTATTGGCTTATTCTTGTTACAAGAATTAAAAATGTTTCTTTAAGCTTTCTTCCTGTCTCCATGATACTGTCCAAAACTTGATTTATAGTCAAGTGTTTCCATGATATTTATTTCCGTGTATCTAAGTTTTACCTTCACTGAATTGGATATATTAGCACACTTTCTGAAACCTGAAATCTGTTGTTCCCCTTCTATATTCTAAGTGAGTGAGATCTCTAAAAGAGAATGTGTAGCAGTACAAGTGGCATCCTTCCAGATACTGACAATCCTTTCTTTCCACTGAGGTATTTCTTGGCCGCCATAAATGTTTTACAGAGAGATTTTTTTAGTTGACATCATGCATCTATCTACATTTGGATCATTTTGCTTTGATAGCAAGCAGAGCAGTGATTTCTGCTACTCCACTTTGCTGTGAACAGGGCCCACATATTTTAGGTCAATGCTCTGCAGTTAATAGCAGGTTTTATGCATCATATTTCAAGAGGTTGTTATTGCATGATATATGTTATGATATGATATATGATATGATGACATGATATGATATGATATGACATGATATATGATATGATATGATATGATGATATGATATGATATGGTTTGATATATGATATGATATATTTGTTAAATGTAACTGGGTTGACACCCAGTGGCAGTAGTACAGGACACATTTACACACAAACAATACACAGAACATCGCAATGAAACAAAATACCTAGAATGGAACATTCACAACAATAAGAATACATAAACCTTACAATAAGAATACATGATTTACAAAATTAAATAGAAGCATACAAAACATACAACCTTATATACAATGACACAAAATAGAACCAAAAAATATGAAAGAAGCCATCAAATTGATCTCTATATCTTCTAATAATGATAGACAAACTAAGACCTTCACCACACTTCACTACACTTGTCAACACTTTACTTCTTCCCAATTAAACTTCACCCAACTGCACTTCACTGCCTTCTCATTTGGCTTAACTCCATTTAAATTTCCTACTGCTTCATTTCACCTCACATCACTACACTTCACCTCACTTCGCTTCACTGCACTTTTAGACGACTTTTGCCACACTTCAACCCGTTTACAGTTGCCTTGCTAAATCTCTTTTTAAATATTTTAGGTTTACAAAGAAAAATCCCTAACGCTTCTGCAGTTTTTAATGGTCCTATTTACAAAGGAATACTTCCCAATATCCGTTTTTTGCTTCCCGTCCCTAATTTTCCGAAGATGATCAGCCCTATTCAAATAGTAAGGCTTTCGCACCCTGTCGTGTATGCTTACCAAGCCCGTTCCACAGAGTACGCTTTAAAAAGTGCACATAAGCGTGCTATCATCCTATGCTGAGCCAAGGTTTCCCAGTCAGAATCCTTCGTATGATTAGTAAATTGAGCAGCTTTCGTTTGTACTCGGTCTAACGCACTTATTTGTCCTTCTCTGCATGGATCCCAGCAAGCAACCCCATATTCAAGAATAGGACGTACCAATGACGTATAGGCTAAACGTTTTGTATTCCTGCTTCCTTTTTTTGAGAACACGCGTTACAAAGTGAAGTGCCTTCCAGGCTTTTTGCTCTATTTAATTTACTTGGTCCACCCAGTTTAAATCGTTTCGTAATATTATTTCCAAGTATTTATTCCTGAATTCTTTGGTCACCAAGGAAGTAACCCATAGGATTTTTAACGCGAGCTCTCGTAAATCTTATTGTCCTACTTCTTCCGGGATTTATTTTCATCCCATTGTCTACCGCCCATTCCCCCCAGGATGTCCAGCTCCGTCTGCAACTTTTCTGTGTCGTTTTTACTTGTGATTTTTCTGTATATTTTACAGTCGTCGGCGAAGAGTCTGATATTCGTGTTGGTGTTACGCCAAATGCCATTTACGTACACTAGAAACAGTAGTGGGCCCAAAACGTTCCCTTGCAGCACACCTGAGGTTACTTTGCCTTCCTTCATTAGTTGTCCTCCTACTCTGACCATTTGTGTACGACCTACAAGGAATGCTCTTGCCCAAACAACTACACTCGAATCCACGCCCGAGCTTGCCAGTTTCGTAAGCAGCAGATCGTGAGGAACTAAATCGAAAGCCTTGGAAAAGTCGATTATAATCGCATCAATACCGAACCTTCGTCCAAAGAGTCCGCTATGTCCTGGCACACTGTGATGACTTGACTTTCACAAGAGCATCCCGGTATAAACCCATGCTGTCTCATCGTATAACCAATTAATCTTATCCAAGACTTGCCTCAAATACCCTGCTATAACGTGTTCCAATTGCTTGCAGACCACAGAGGTTAAGCTTATGTGTCTATAGTTTGTGACAGCCGATCGATCACCGCCTTTTTTAAGTAGGAACCTCAATTTTTGGTTTTTTTTTTTCAGTCACTTGGGATAGTAGCGTTGTTTAATGATATTTCCAGTAGTCTGGCCAGGAAAGGAGTCGTAGTTTCCCAACCCAATTTCAGAATTTCACCAGGAACTCCATCTGGCCCTACTTATTTTTTTCTCCCGATTTTTCTAAACTTTGTCTAATAATTTTAGTGTTACTAATAAAGGTTTGTGGAAATGGTTTCCTTTGGCCTGCAGACACAAGACAGAGCTAACAAACTTGTTGTTCAGTGCACTTCATATTTCTTCTGGGGAAACTGAAAATCCTACATTCTGAATTTTTTCCTTCAGAACATCCTCAAAGTAGGAATAATTACCATATGCTGTGTCCTTTAATATGCCCCACAAGGAAAAACTGCAAAGGTTTAGACCTGTTGAACGAAAATCCCACAATCTCCTGCTTATTATTGTCACCAAAAGGCTCCAACCAGTGCAAACAATTGTTTGCAGTGTGAGCTGTTGTGCTGTCTTGCTGAAAGGAGGCACACATTTTTGCTTAATTGGAGGGGTGTTCAGCAAGTGACGTCAGAATGTGTGTAACATATCAGTGTAGGTTTATGGTCTCAGAAGAAACTACTGTCCCAGTATTGGTAAGTGCACTCATAACACATCACACACCAACCTTAACACTGTGTAATGTCATAACGTGGTTGACCATGGGAGGTTTCTTGTTCAGGCAGTTCATGTGTCCACTATGATGAAAAAATCATTGCCACTAAACAGAATGAGTGTGGTGACTATGTCTCTAGCATGCAGCTCATGAAGCTACCAATTCATATCTTCTTTCATGAAATACGTTCCAGATTTTGTGAACCACATTTGTCTTACATGAACACAAATATAGAAGTTTGTTGAAATGTCATGTTGATACAGACACCTGTTTCTTGTGCAAGTCAAGTCGATTATTTCCTTGGACATGTCTCCAATCTAGTGCTAATTTCGCCCAGTCCTTCCTCACCACGTGTCTTCTGCATGTTCAGTTTTTGGCCAAAATGGAACTTATCACTTGAAACATTTTCACATATTTGTAAATAATTTATAAGTATGTGACAAGGGTTTGAATGATTAGTTGTCCTATTGCCTTGTGTGGAATATGAGCATCAGGAAATCTGCAGATGATTTTCCAATAATGCTTTCTGCAAGAAGATTATTTAATGTATGTATAATACAAAAATACAACAGACAACAAAGAAATAAGATCAAGAGTAATACAAGCAAGAAAATGTACAGCATGTTTAAATGGGATACTGTGGAGTAAAGACATAAAAAAGGAGAGAAAATTGAGCATTTATAATGCATTGATTAAAAGCAGTTTATCATATGGTTCCGAAACATGGAGACTCACAGAAAATAATAAAAGACAGGTCAAAGCTACAGAGATGGATGTCCTGAGGAGATCCTCTAGAATATCAAGAAAAGAAAGAATTAGAAATGTAACTATAAGACAACAAATTGGATTAGAGGAACCAATTATAAAAGAAATTGAACAGAACC
>Ga0123355_10018685_pt1 | contig 11010 bp, 11 predicted proteins | sample TergutEmb28metaG_3_FD_89872 | JGI IMG/M metagenome (GOLD analysis project Ga0123355, IMG submission 89872) | Embiratermes neotenicus P1 segment gut microbial communities from Petit-Saut dam, French Guiana - Emb289 P1 | ecosystem: Host-associated > Arthropoda: Insects > Digestive system > Gut ...
CCAAAATTTCTGTTTTGCCCAGTGGTTCAGCTCTACTTTCCATGACAACCAAAAAGTCGTGGTAATCAGTCTCATATTCAAAGTCTTCACGATATTTTCGCCAGATGGAAACGACCTTGTTTCGTACACAGGACAATGCGAAGGCATAGAAGCTTGCTCCATATTCGGCTTTAAATGTCATTGCTGCATGATAAAACGCCAGAATAGCGATTTGATAAAAATCTTCCTGATCATAATTCCGGACAAAATATTTCTTAATGATACTCTTAATTAACGGGTTGTAGCGCAAAATTAAATGCTCAAACGCTCGCTCATCGCCATCTTTCACTAATGTTATTAACTCTAAATCTGGTAACTGTACCATCTAAATCCCTCACTATACCAATTTACCCCTAAATGGTATAACGTAAGCGTAAAACGTTATGTATACTAAAACATTTGGAACAACCGGTTAAACCGGATTGCGCTGGTTATAGACTTCATACATCAATAATGCCGCTGCCACCGAAGCGTTCAAAGACGTAATTTTCCCAACCATAGGTAGATGAACCTTAAAGTCGCACGCCTCTTTTACGAGTCGACTCATACCACGACCTTCACTACCAATTACAATACAAACCGGCATCGTCATATCAACTGTGCGATAATCTGAAGATTCACTCGCATCAGTACCAACAAACCAGACACCAGTTTTTTTCAACTTTTCAATTGCCCGATTTAGATTGACAACCTGAACAACTGGAATGTGTTCAATCGCCCCAGCAGATAATCTCGCAACCGTTCCATTCAAACTAACCGAACCATTTTTCGGAATAATAACCGCATCAACGCCAATTGCCTCAGCACTACGCAAGATTGCACCGAGATTATGGACATCTTCGAGACCATCAAGCATCAAGATGAACGCTGGTTTTTCCTGTTTTGCTAACCGATTTACCAAGGTAGTTAAATCTAAGTATTCGTATTCATCAACTTCGGCAACCATCCCTTGCATCTGTCCGGTAACTTGATACTTTCGCTGCGCAATTTGCTTGAATTGCTTTGCTTCAACAATTTCTTTTTTAACCCCTGTTTGCTCAGTAAATTTGCGTAGTTCACCTTCTTTTTTCAAAGTTTCACTTGCAACTAACAAATTATGAACTTTGCGACCAGTCCGAAATGCCTCAATTACCGCATTTTTTCCATAAATAATTTCTTTACCCATTTGGTTCAACCTCCTTACGGATTGCAATGCATTGCTCGATGATTTTATTTAATCGATCCAACTGTTCTGTTAAATATAAAAAACCAATTAACGCTTCAAAGGCGGTACTTTGCCGATAAGTAATCACATCAGTATTTTTGGGCATTGATCCACTATTAGCGTTGCGACCACGCCGTACGATATCCAGTTCAGCGGTTGATAAAAATTCTTCGTCAGTCAATTGTTGTAAAATTGCTGCCTGACTTTTTGCCGAAACGTAATGAACTGCTAATTTATGGAACTTGTGTGATTTATTAATCCCACGTCGAATTAACATTTCTCTAATCTGCAAGTCATAGTACGAATCACCAACAAATGCCAGCATCGACGGGTTCATTTCTTCAATTTTCATTCTACTCAAATCCTCTAACTATAACGTTCTAGTATGGATACTTATTGACTTTATGAGCATACTATGTTAATATAGCAGTAAGGTTGTTGCAAGTAACTAATGTTGCTTGCAACGTGTGATATGGTTTAGTCCGATTCTTTGCCGGTCTCGGACTTTTCTTTTGCCTTTTTATAAGCTGTTTTAATCGCAGTAACCACGACATCAACCACTAGTTTATTAGCAACAGAGTACACGAATGCACAAACCATATTATCACCCCCCTTACTTAGAGTGATATGCAACAGAAAAATCTGTTACTAATCCATTATACCATACTAAAATACCCCAAAATCAAAAAAGCGCCGATGAAAGCGATTTTTTCCTAAAAAAGGGGTATTTTTGGTAAAAAAACGGTTACAACAGGTCGATTAAAAAGGTTTTGGAAACGTTTTTTTCCTGAATGAGCGCAAATCACAACTGAAAGCCTTTGTGACAACTGTAAAAAAAGTACAGATTAGTAATTCTGTACCATAATTAAAATATTTCCTAACCAGTCTGGCAAAACGAAGAAGTCAATCGAGACTAAGAAGACGAGTGTCGCAACAATCACTATTAGTGACATAATCGTTCTGGTAATTGTCTTAAAGATTAACTTCGCAACAAAGGCCAACACGAGTCCAGCTAGCACCCCTTGCAAAATCCCATTTACGGCAACAAATGCTTGGAAATGACGGTTAAGCAACCACAGTACTGCGATAAAACCAATATAATATAATAACTTAAATGTACTTTTCAATTTAATCACCTATTATCATTCTATGTCCCAAAACGTCGGAATATCCTAACTCAGCGGCTTTTTCTTAATCTGCCCAAACGCCCGCGGATATTTCTTCGGCGTCGCGGCAATCTTCGTAAAATAAATATTCACGCGCGCCCCAATCCCAGGGGTGTCACCATCAACACTTTTTTGATGTTCGACCCCTAATCGCAGACATCCTTGCTTCGCTTCTAACAATTCCTCGTGACCAGCGGGACCTTTCAAAGTAATAAAGGAACCACCAACTTTAACCAGTGGCACGCATAACTCGGCTAAAATGTTGAGCCGGGCAACCGCCCTCGAAGTCACCAAATCAAAAGTTTCCCGTTTCTTTCCGGCAAAATCTTCCGCCCGCACATGATGAGCCTCGGCGTTTTTCAGCCCCAATTCGGCGATACAAAAATCCAAGAAATCAATTCGCTTCCCGAGGGAATCAATTAAATCAAACTGGATTTTTGGATACGCAATTGCCAGTGGCATCCCGGGAAAACCAGCCCCCGTACCAACATCACAAACCGTTTTAGTGTTACTCAGATCAAAATCTAAAAACGGGTCGAGTGAATCGTAAAAATGTTTTGCATAAACTTCCGTTTCTTCGGTAATGCCCGTTAAATTCATCCGTTGGTTCCAATCGACAAGCAACTCGAAAAAACGTTGAAACTGTTCTTTTTGCTTGACTGTTAAAACAAGACCACGCCCCGCTAACAAATCATAAAATTCCTCATGCGTCATCGAAATTCAGCTCCTCTGAAATTCACATTTTCATATTATACCATTTTCTATCGAGATATGCTATAATTATTTCAGGAGGCGACCATCATGCTCACATTCTCGATAAAAATGCTCATTCTGATGCTCGGAATCGTCAGCACGCCGGGAATTTTTGCGTCCGATGCCACGTATGTGTTGCTCCTCCTAGCAGTTACGCTAACGGCACTGTGTCAGTATTACCAAAATAAAATCTTAACTTTGATAGCTACATTTGGTTATATTCTAATTGCTTTTTTTCAACCGTTGGCATTCGTCTTCCTGCCGGTACTTTTGTTCGATTTAGCGGGATTCTTCCCACTATCAAAAACCATTTTTTTACCGTTGCTTGCCATTTTACCGGCCGGGGTAGAAAATCCAGTCTTTCAAGCCTTAATCGGGATTTTGACGTTGGTACTGGCTTACTTGTTGCAACGGTTATCAGAACTCGCCGTTGTTAATCGAGAAATTCAAGATATCAACGCGTCGCAAAGAAATGTTTTATTAAATAAAAATCAACAATTACTCGAACAAAATACCGATACCGCCCACTTGGCGAAGCTGCAGGAACGAAATCGGATTGCCCGGGACATTCACGATACAATCGGTCATTCTTTGACGAGAGCCCTGCTCCAAACGGGTGCTCTGTCAGCAATTAATCAAGATAAAAATTTACAACCAGCGATTGAGGAGTTGAAAACGACTTTGACCAACTCAATGAATCAGGTTCGCAACTCGATTCATGACTTGAAAGATGATGCCATCGACCTACAGACGGGTTTGTCCGAGCTGTTGGAACAATCAGGGTTTAAGATAGAATTCTCATATGACATTGACGCCGAGGTCCCAAATGCCGTTAAACGTTGCTTTCTAATCGTACTCAAAGAGTCGATTACCAATACGCAGAAGCATAGCGATGCGACGAAGGTCACAGTTACAGCGGTTGAACATCCAGCCCTTTATCAGTTTTTAGTGGTTGATAACGGGACGAACGCGCCAGTGACCAGTGGTAGCGGGATTGGTTTACAGAATATTCAGGAACGCGTCGCCGAACTCGGTGGCTATTGTCGCATGAATTATCAAAACGGATTTAGGACTTTTATAACAATACCAAAGTGATTTTGTCAAATATGCTGCACAATTCGTTGTCAACTTCGTCTTTCGCAATGTGGTAAACCACTTCGTTGGGTTCACCACAGATAAAGCGTTGCTCACTTACCGTTAAGTAAGCTCCGCTTTTCCACTCCTAGTTTCCTAGAATTGCTTTGCCTATTTGACAAAAAGAGAGGTGTTTTAAGATGTTAAAAATTACCATAACCGATGATGATGCGATTGTTGTTTCCTCATTAAAGACCATTTTGGAAATGAGTGGTGAAATCGAGGTGCTTGGCATGGGGCGAAACGGGCAGGAGGCGGTACAGTTATATTCCGATTATCAACCCGATATTGTGTTAATTGATATTCAAATGCCAGTCATGACCGGGCTTGAAGCGGCTGAGCAGATTATCACGCAATTCCCAGATGCGAAAATCTTATTTTTGACGACCTTTGCTGATGATGATTATATTTACAAGGCGTTGGCAATCGGGGCGAAAGGTTACATCCTAAAACAAGATTTTGATAATATTTTACCAGCATTAAAAGCGGTTGCCTCTGGTCAAAACGTTTTTGGGGCTGACATCGTTGCGCGGATTACCAACCTGCGGCATAAGGATGAACCGCTGAACTATGTCGATTTTGATATCACCGAAAAAGAGCAAGAAGTCATCCTACTCGTTGCTCAAGGACTTAATAATAAGGAAATCAGTGCGAAACTATATCTAAGCGAGGGAACTGTCCGTAATTATCTGAGTAACGTCCTCGAAAAACTTGATTTGCGCGACCGGACGCAACTGGCAGTTTGGTACTATCAAAACCGTTAAAATTGAATAATTACTAAAGCTCTCGCCTATAATAGTTTTAGGACTAAAAAGGGGAGTGTTTTTTATGAGTTATCCATTTTTACTAAAACCATTACCATATGAGTGCGACGCATTGGAGCCGTTTATCGATGCCGAAACGATGTATTTACACCATGACAAGCATCTACGGACTTATGTCGACAATCTAAATAAAGCCCTTGAGCCACATCCAGAATTCCATAGTTGGAGTCTTGAGCAACTGTTGATGAATTTGGAGTTATTACCAAATGATATTCGGACGACGGTGCAAAATAACGGTGGCGGCGTATATAATCATGAATTATTTTTTGAATTGCTAAAGCAAAATACACAACCACCACAAACCGGATTATTATTTAAAGCGATTAATGATAATTTTGGCGGCATTAATGAAATGGAAGCCGCATTAAAGAAAGCCGCTTTATCGGTTTTTGGTTCTGGTTGGGCATGGTTGGTCGCTGATGATAATGGAAAATTATCAATCCTTACGACCGCTAATCAGGATATCATTGATTTACTTAAATTCATCCCAATTATCAATCTCGATATCTGGGAACATGCTTATTATTTAAGAAATCAAAATCGCCGCGCGGAATACATTGATAAATTTTTCAAGGTTATCAACTGGGAAGAAGCGGAGCGGAATTATGTGAAAAGTTAGGTCAAAATTTAGTCCAGCTAGTCGCTGGATTTTTAATTTTAGCAGTCGAAAAAAATTAAAAAAGCGATAACGAAGCGGTCGTACCGAGCTTCACAATTTTACTTTGTGGAAAAATACAAATTTTTTGCGATTTTTTGAAATTTTTTTGAAAAAAGGGTCGATTTTCGTAAAAATGTATGTTATAATTGTGGAAAAGTAAGTAAGTAATTTGCCAAATTTTCGGCGATTTTTTGCTTAAATGGGGGAAATGACAGCATCGGAGTGGGCAAAATGGAGCAATATCAAGCAGTATGGAATCAGGTAGTTGAGCAGACCAAATTAACAATGCCGCAACAATCTTTTGAAATGACTTTGGCAACACCAAAGCAAGCATATAAAAATAAAAATAAAGTTTATGTGGCCGTGACGAACGAACATGAGCGTTTTATGTTGGATAAATTTTATATTCAAGATATTGTCAAAACACTAAATGAAGTCGCTGGTGAAACGTTAGAATTGAAATTTGTAACACCAGATTATATTGAGCAACAGCAAAAAAAGTATAGTGTGGTCGAAGCTGACGAAAATATTCACAACACTTACCGTGGGAATTTGAATGCAACATATACTTTTGATCGTTATGTTGCGGGTAAAAGTAACCGTCTTGCTTATATGCTTGCGTTACAAGTTGCTGACCGTCCTGCTGAAGTTGCGAATCCACTTTACATTTTTGGTGGGGTTGGACTTGGAAAAACCCACTTGATGCAAGCGGTCGGAAATCAAATGCTAGATAATAATCCGAACACGAAAATTCTCTATTGTAGTTCGGAAAAATTCGTTGACGAATACCGGATTGCCACAATGAAAAAGAATTTTGATGAATTCAAAGCGAAATATCGTGATGTCGACGTTTTATTAATTGACGATATCCAGTTCCTTGCGAAAAAAGAGCAAACGCAGGAAGAATTCTTTAATACCTTCAACGATTTGTACGACAACAATAAGCAGATTATTATCACGTCTGATCGTCCAGCATCGGAATTACAAGACATGATGGACCGTTTAACGTCACGTTTCGAATGGGGAATGCAAGCTGATATTCAAATTCCAGATATTCAAACGCGAATCGACATTCTGAAAAGAAAGCTTCTCGGCGAAAATATTTCGCAAGACGATTTCCCCGAAGAAGTGTTGGAATTCATTGCCAGTAAATTCCACAATAACGTTCGGACTCTCGAAGGAGCATTAAAGCGGCTAATCTTCTTTGCGACGATTAATAATTCTGATTTTACAATTGAGTTAGCAAATGACGCCCTCCGTCAGCTAATTAAGGAAGAGAAGCGTGCTTCACGAATTGATGTCAAAAATATCATCAAAGAAACAGCAGCATACTACGATATTAAACCTGATGATATCACGTCGAAGAAGCGGAAGCAAGAAATTGCCTTTGCGCGTCAAGTTGCGATGTACTTGATGCGTGAGTTAACTGAAAGTTCATATCCGAAAATTGGTGATTCTTTCGGTGGTCGCGACCATACAACCGTTATGCATAGTTGTAAAAAAATTGAGCAACTAATCAAAGAGAATCACGATGTTGTTGAAGCGATTAAAACGCTGAAGAAAGCATTCGTCTAGGAGGAGCTCCCCATGAAAATCAAAATTAACAGACAAGCCCTGATTAGTAAGTTAAATCATGTAACACGGGCATTACCAGCAAAGACAACTTTACAAATTTTAACAGGAATTAAATTTGTAACTACCGAAGACGGTATTTCTTTAACTGGTAGTGATTCAGACATTACCATCAAAACATCACTACCATTAGAGCAGTTTACCGAAAAAGGTAATGTGCGCTTAATTGAAGTTGAAGAACCAGGCGGGATTGTTATTCCGGGTAAGTATTTCTTTGAAATTATCAAGAAGTTAGAAGCTGACACAATTGAAATTAACACTTTTGATGACACGGACATTTTGATCCGTGGTGACAAAGGCGAGTATACACTAAAAGGATTGCCAGCTGAGAACTATCCGCAAGTTGAGTTGAATAATGTTCTGCACACATTTACGATGCCAAGTTCTGAGCTGAAGACAATCATTAATCAAACGATTTTTTCAGTAGCAGTTAACGAGTCACGACCAACCTTAACAGGTGTTAATTTCAAGCATACTGGTTGCTCATTGTCATGTACGGCAACTGATAGCTTCCGTTTATCACAGCGCGTTGTACCACTTGAAGCAGAAACTGAGTTAGCAGATTTTAACATTACGATTCCTGGGCGTAGTTTATCAGAGCTAGAGAAAACACTTGATTTAGTTGATCCATATACAAAAATTACGATTACGAACAACCAAATTTTATTCAAAAATGCTGATATGTCATTCCAATCAAGATTATTAGAGGGAACTTATCCAGATGTTGCGTCATTTATTCCAAAAACGCATGAAATCAAAGTAACAGTTGGTTACCGTGAATTGTTTAATGCGGTTGATCGAGTATCGTTAATGGCTCGTGAAGACCGTGCCAATGTGGCAAATATTTCAATTTTACCAGACGAAGGGCACATGATTATGAAGTCGAATTCGTCGCAAATTGGTAAAATTGAAGAAGTTGTAAAAGTCAAAGATCAGACTGGATCGAAATTATCAATTGCTTGTAGCTCGATTTTCTTACTTGACTCGTTACGTTCAATTAAAGGTAATGATGGCGATGTAACATTCGGATTCAATGGTGATATGAAACCATTTGTTGTACTCGATAACCACGATGCGGCAAATTTACAGTTAATCGTACCAGTAAGATTAGAAGATTAAATTTAATAAAATATAAACAGGCCCACCGACGGATTATTCGTATTCGGTGGGTCTTTTTGGCTAAATTTTACTAAAACAACTATTGAAGACACTTTTTTATCCTTTCCTAGCGTTTTCATCCAGAATAAAAAATTTTTCAACCCCGTTTTTGCGTGTTTAAATAGTGAAGGATGTTTTTAACCCATTAAGACAATCGCTCAAAAATACCAGGAAATGGAGTTGAAAATTATGGAAGTAAATTAAATTAAAAGTTTTTAAGCCGATGGTTTTTGATTTATTCAGAAAGTTTTATGACAATAAAATAACCCAACACTTTTGAAAAAAATGTCGATTAGGAAACACTTATACCTTGTATATAGATTGAAAATGGTATCAAAATATGCTAAAATGTGTACATATGAGGTGAAGTGCTAATGGCAAATTTGTTGATTAGAACATTTAGAACATTTGACACACTGAATCACGAAACGCTTAAAGAAAAGGTAGAACATTTTATAAATGGGGGGGGGGTAAAGATTTAGAAAAGAAAAACTACTGTTTTTCAGTTGTGCAGAAGAAGATAATTATAGCGATTTAACAACATTTTTTATCAAGAAAATGTTGTTATTTTACCGTTCCTAGAAATAAAAAATTAAAAAAATTTAATTTTTTTCAGAAATTATGCCAACGTTTTTGTTTTTTTGCCCCTCTTTATAAATGTAAGGACTTTTTGATAAGGCACTTTTTGACAAGTGCTAATTGCTACACAAATTTACTTAAGGGAGGGAGTTTATGTATAAGGGAACAAAACCCCAAAATTGGTCGAAACGTTGGCTATTACCATTATCACAACATCAAATATCACAACACCAAAATAAGTTCATTGTGCCTAGAACTTTTATTCAAGATTGTGGGACAAAAAATGTATTAGGTGATATAATCAATGATTTTAATTTTGAAGAAAAGCAAGCAATCTATTATTATTTCGGGACAGATTGTGCATCAATTGATGAGATTTCAAAGGTAACAGAGTTATCACAAAATCATACATTGAGTGTGCTGAATTTATATTGGGAGCGACTTTCATTAAAATTAGATTTTTTCAAAAAAATTATCCATTATGACCAAGATGATTTACTGTTAATCAGTGATTTATTATTTCTAGAGTCCGTCCCATAATCAACCATCAAGGACAATGCAAGGAGGTGCATTGAAATTTCAACTGATAATAACAAAGAACTTAACGAGCTAGTCACAAAGTTGAGGACTGGTGACGAGCAAATTTACACCGAAGTTTATATGCAATTATGTGGATATGTTGCGTTTGTATGTTCACAATTTTGTCATAGTCGCCAAGATGCAGAAGAGGTTGTTCAAGAAACGTTTAGTATTGCCTTTAGAAAAGCAAACGATATTAAGCCAGAGGCCTTTCTGTCTTATTTACGAAAAGTTGCAATCCATGAAAGTATTAACAAACGCAATGCCACCATGAAACAACAGAATATGCAAACAGAATTAGGTGATCAAAGCTACAATCTTGCTGAACTTAATGAAAACTTTTTGCCGGAAGAGCATTTCCAAAACGAAGAAAGTAAAGCTGAAATGTTACGAATCATTAAATCATTACCAAAGCGACAATGGGAAATGATTTATATGTATTACTTTGCGGACTTTAGTACAAAAGAAATTGCTGAAATACTAGGATGTACAATAATCCATGTTCGCAAAACAATGCACCTTGCAAGGCAAAAACTTAAGGATAAACTGGATTATAAGAAAGTTGCGACCAAAGGACTTGTTTTCTTGCCACTTTCAGCATTATTATTTATCGAAGAACAAGCATTTGCGGCTACTTACATACCGCCGCCATTTGTCGGCATAACTGCGGTAACTGCAGCTACAACTACTGGACAAGCAGTTATGGCAGTGGAAGCAGTTGCAGTTGCCGCAAAAGTTGCCATTCCTGCTTACATTCCAATCGCTTGTACAATCGCAGTGGGTGTTATCGCAACAGTGTCGTATATTGTAATATCAAACCCGCCAGAACCGCCACCAGAAGAATACGTCATCGTTATCGAAGAACCTGAAGTGTATGAGCCGATTGAATATGAGTACAAAATTGAATATGAGTATGAAGAGTACATCGAATACGAACCTGAATATGAAGCAGAACTTGATTCGGTATACATACCAACACTCCCAGAACCACCACCTGATCCCGAGCCGGAGCCTGAAGTTGTTGAAGAACCATACATACCCGAACCTGATCCGATGCCTGTCGATCGAACATCACAAATTCTATCATCATTATCAATGGCAGGTTCAACCGAAGCGATGAACAATATTATTAGTAGTTATGGTTTTACGTTTATTACCCAAACAAGAAGACATACAACAACCGAAGAGTTTATGTTCTTCGTAGCAAACGAAGGTAGTGGTGATATCTTGATTGGGACAGTAATTCTTGAAGATGGTACTGGCTGGCGCATGCGATTCCAACAC
>Ga0123355_10018686_pt1 | contig 11010 bp, 4 predicted proteins | sample TergutEmb28metaG_3_FD_89872 | JGI IMG/M metagenome (GOLD analysis project Ga0123355, IMG submission 89872) | Embiratermes neotenicus P1 segment gut microbial communities from Petit-Saut dam, French Guiana - Emb289 P1 | ecosystem: Host-associated > Arthropoda: Insects > Digestive system > Gut ...
AAAAAAAAAAAAAAAAAAAAAAAACCTGCGAAGATTGGCTATTAGTTTTCGTCACGGCTGTCACTCCGGGTCTCTGTCCGCGCGGAATAAATCCGCTACCGCTAAGCGGGTTTTCGTGAAACGTTACGTCGGGCGTTTTTACTGAAACCTGTCGATGAAATACAGGTTTGGTTAGAGCCTGGCGAAAGTAACACCCACTTCACATGAAGACGTACGTACATGTAAGAAAACATTTCGCAGCTTGCGACGTTCAGTCCGCGAGGTACACTACATTTTCTGCATTTCCTACTGCAAATGGAAAATGCAAGTCTCGCAAAAACAAGTACAGCAATAACATTACGAGATCTGCATCCTCATACCTGATTATGTGGGCCGAGATAGCTCAGTCGGTATAGCGACTCGCTACTGGCTGGACCGTCCGGGGATCGAATTCCGGTGGGGGCGAGATTTTCTGCACCCTTCAAGAACTGCCTTGGGGCCCACCCAGCCTCCTGTATAATGAGTACCGGGTCTTTTCCGACGGTAAAGCGGCCGGGGCGTGGCGTTGATCACCCACCCCCATCTAGCGCTGAGGTTAAAGGAAGAGTAGAGCTATACCTCTGCTTCCCCTCTGGGCCTACGTGGGCTGTTCTAAAGTGAAATGTACCTTTACCTTTATCTAATTATAATGATCTATTATGGCGCCAAACAAATACGATTAGTAGTCATGTAAATTAAATATTCAATTATGTAGCCTTCGTGTTGCTACGTCACATTCCTATGCACTTGCAGATTTTCTTCCTAATCCGATTTACACGATGCATAATTGAGGAGAACACAGAACAGCAGTCATGTAATATTTATTGCCTAGCCGTGAATATCAGGCTTGGTAATTAGACAGATTGTAAAGGTATTAGATATATATATATATATAATTAGCAAATTCAACACAACGGGGAAATCTCACTTCGGAAAAAAAGCAATGTAAAGATTTTGTGTTCGAAATATTACTTCTATGTTAGCGGTGAAATTTGGAGGTTACGAACTGCGGACAACACAAAATTACGGTAGACATATAAGGGGTAATTTTCACCATTCTCACAGTCTTACCGTGCATCTTGATATTATCACGCCTTCATATAACCAACTGAATTCACAACTAGATTGTCACAGAAATGTTAAAACTTAGAATTTTAATGTAAATTTTAATGTAAAAGGAGCATTTTAATGTAAATTTTAATATTAAATGGAGCATATTAATGTACATTTTGTAACTTTTAACATTTCTATAACAATCTAGTCGTGCATTCAGCTGGATAAATAAAGACGTGTTTAAGGGGTAAGATATTCGAATATATATGACAACAAATTACAAAACACGAAACTAAAAACAAAACCCTAAAACATGTTTACGATTGTGAACAATCATGACAGTGTGACACCAGTAACTAAATGGAATGACCATCCGACAGCATTCCACGATTCATAAATTCGAACGCGACTCAGTGTTACGTAATGCACACATTTTCAACATCGTTCTAGGCAATCAAAAGCCATACACTAAATTCAGGGCACAACCCTTTAGCTACCTTTCCACGCGATCACCAATTTCAACATACATTTACCGGTAAAAAATATTGTAATGATTTTTCTAAGCCAGCATCTTTCTAAATTTTACTAAAATGCTCACAAAGAAACAAACCAAGCACATTCAAAGAAATGTGTTTGAAACTTAACTAATAAACCACTTATTTTAATATTTATAATAATATCCTTGTGCATTCATCGTCAAATCCTTTTACTCCTTGTGGAGCACAGGGCATCCATGAAGAGCTTCCATGCATTGCAGTCTCCAGCTACCTCCTTGACCTCGTTCATGATCTTCTTGTGCTTCTTATCTCATCCTCTATTGTCCTCCGCCACGCTCCCTTCGGCCTACCTCTCCTTCTAAATCTCTGAGGATTCCAATCTAATGCAGTTATCTCTATTGCTCCAGCTTCTTTACGTAATGTGTGTCCAAACATATTTGTGCATTAGTTGATTATAATAAACAGTAAGTAAAGTGATCCCGTTACAGGCCCGGTGTGGCCCAAGGGGTGGGTAGAGTTATAGCTCTACTCTTCCATGACCGCGGCACTAGAACGGGGTGAGTGGTCAGCAGCAAGTCCCGGCCGCACTTTACACCCGGGACAGACACGGCACCCATTTTAAGGGCGGCTGTGTGGGCCCCAAGGCCGGTCTGGACGGGAGAAAAATCTCGTCCCCACCGGGATTCGATACCGGACCGTCCAGCCCGTAGCTCAGTCGCTATACCGACTGAGCTACCCGGCCCACTATAATAAACAATACAAATAAAAATAATAATAAACCACTTATTTATGCAACTACAAAAAAATCAAACTGATGTCAGGATGGTGCCGATAGATTCCGCTATCACCGCAACGTCCATGCAGCCACACCCTACGCAACGTGATGACGATTCTTAGATTATTCAACGGCCAAAAAACGTTACTATTCTACTGGTCCTTCATTCAGGAGATGTCAGAGTCAGAGATGTAAACAACACTGAGGCCGACAACCTGGAACACGCAGCTATGCCAAATCTCATATACATAGGCTGCAGTAGGGTAGGTTTACTCATCCAATGGAAGGAAATGTGGCAAATGAATATATGCATGCACTTGTGAAAAGAGTGAGCTATATATAGCCCACTTGCATTACAGGATAAAAACAACTGCAAATATTTCTGGCAGGCATATTTACTGAAGACGTTTCTGCCGTTAAAAGCCCCCAGCAACAAGCCATAATTATCACAGTGATAGTACCGTATGAGAAACGAATGCTCTTGGACTGGTTGAGTATTGTAACCGCGGGTTCATAACCCTATCACGTCACTGATAGAACTATACGTCAGAGTTTTTCCGAGTTGCGCTGTGCCGCACAGGTGAATTTTTTGTGAAAGGAAATCCACTGTCTCATGAAACCCACTAAATATATGAAGATTACATTTTTCTCGTCAATAATTCCGAGCAAGGTTCGGTCAGCAGTAGCAGCAGAGGATCAATGAACTCATGGACAATAAAAAATTCAAACCGTTTCAAACACGCCATTACCCAACGTATGTATAACTTACGTCGGCGATTGATTTTAGGTCTATTACATAACGACGAAGTTTGAAGTTCGTGATATATAGGCCAAACGGTATTGTTACCATAGTAATATCACGTGACTTACGGGCTAGACAAGCAAATAGGATGAGGGCAGCAGAGCGTGCTAATTACACTGAAGCCATGTGTTCTAGGTCCCTCCGAAAGCATGCCACATATCTGCCAAACTACACGCAGTCATGTCCCCCAAAATTCTAACATTTAACACTTTGAACATTAAAAGTAACATGAATTACAGTTCAAGATTCGGCTCGTACTGCGCAGTAAACACTCTTGGTATCGGTTATGAAACCAATCTGTTTATGGACAGAAACATACCACGGTTTCACCTGCGATCCACAAAATCACAGACACACAGTCAGTGGACATAATGTTCAAATTTTTAATATTAAACCTGGCGATGCAGAGAGAGTACTATGCTTTATAACAGTTAAGAAATTGTTACTGTGTGGGAAAACACAAACCCAAAACTTAGTGTACTGGTCTGCTGTGTATTTTCGTTACCGTATTGGCTATAGTAGGTCTATTACCACGCCAAATGGCGGACCGTGGTACTTACTGCAGAAGGCCCTACACCAAACACAGGTAACAGTCGTTACTAAGTGGCCCACAAAAATCTCAGAACGGTGCTGATCTTGAAAAAGCGCTGAATATTACAGGACCATAAATTAATATCTGAACACACATGTAAAAATTTAATAATTGTCCAACAAGATGTGACTATGCAGCCTATTACATTTCTGTAGACAGCGCTACATGTTTCGGGTGTTGACACCCATCATCAGAAGCCCGTAAAAACTGTAATTACAGCTTCTTGCACTGGTCAACCGGGTCTACTACCATCCACTCTCGTTGTTGAGTTTCAACTCAACGAGAGCGGATGGCAGTAGACCCGGTTGACGGAACTCAACAAAGAGAGCGGATGGTAGTAGACCCGGCTGATCAGTGCCAGAACCTGTAATTACAGTTGTACGAGTTCCTGATGATGGGTGTCAACACCCGAAACATCTACTGCTGTCTACAGAAATATAATAGGCTGAATACAGTCGCATCTTTTTGGACAATTATTAAATTTGATTCACGATGCACGGACCTATGAATATAAAATACATATGTACAGCTACAATCTAAAGAATACAATTTGGAAATTGCTACAAAAAAGACGAAAGTATTTGGTTTCGTTGGAACGGATCACCTAAGAACAAAAATTATTATAACTGATGAAACACTAGAACAAGTTAGCCAATTGACTTATCTAGGTTGCAGTATATCTTACCAATTTTCCAATGATGGGGAATTTAAATTAGCAAAATTTTTACAATTAATAGGTACTATTAAGAGAACTATTTTTAAGAAAGTGAGAACGGAAACTATTTTGAAAATATACAAAACACTAGTTTTACCTACATTTTTATATGGGTCAGAAAATTGTACTCTAACAGCCTTACAAAGACGAAGAATTGAAGCGGCAGAAATGAAGTTGCTGAGACCTCTGGCAGGTTACACCCTTTATGACCAGAAAACAAATGGCTACATACGGCGCGAACTACGGATTACAGGCATACTAGACAAGATAGATGAATACAGACGGAACTGGCTTTCACACTTGCAAAGACTGCCACAAAACCGAATCCCTTTGAAATCATACCACTACAGACAACAAGGAAGGAGAACAAATGCAAGACAGAAGAAGCGTTGGCGGGAGCAGCTGTAACTCTGGAGACGGAACGGATCAAAGGGCCCAATCCTTGATGTTTATGATGATGATATGTACAGCTTCATTGTTTCCATTACAACAACAGATATCAGCGTGACCTTTGTTTCTCAAATGAAAAGGTCTGAAATAGGTCTGAAGATTGCTTTACATTACTAAGACACCAATATTTCAGGTCAGATTATTCTTCGAGCAATCGATAATAAATCATTTGTTTGTTTGTTTTTTGGCGCGATAGCCCCCAGTGGGCCAGGGCCTCTTCAGTCACCAAGTTTCTAGATCACACACAACGACGCACCACGGTTGGTAGGACTCCTCTGGAAGAGAGACCAGCTCGTCGCAGAATTAGCCTGGCGACGCCAAAGAGGGGCAAATTTTTCTTCTTGTTACAATGATAGGGCCCCTGAGATCATGCCATAAAGCAGCCACAGTCACAATTTGACGTCCAGCGGCATTTGTACTGATTCATGCTGTGACCTTCAGGCACAAAGAACTTTTATCTCTTCCAGAACACAATCTACGATCTTCAGCCGATATATGACCAACCAACACAGACCAGCAAGCTGCTGTGTGTCATTCAGTTTTAGCCCGCCCTGCTTTGTTTAGACCTTCCTAATGCTGTACACTAAACCGACGCTGAAAAATAATGGCGACTATGTACAGGAATTGAATTAAAATTTCTCTTAACCACATTTCAATTAGCCTGACCAGTTTCAAGAGTGTATGAACGTACAAATGTTTCAAAACAGACCCACATCTTTATTAATTAATTAATCAATCAATCAATCGAATTATTTATTTAAGTCTATAAAAAGGGATGTAAGCCTACTAAGTCATTCTATTCTTTCGCACGGATGCAGAGCGCCAGACCAGAAGTTACATATCAAACCACACTGATGCTTTCACCTTAGTGCGGAATTAACGTACACGAAGAATGGTGGTATGAAACTGTCATTCCTCGATAACTGTAGAAGTTAGTTTTAAAACCATATTGTAAACAAACACAATAATACATTCCTTTGATTAATAAAGAAATTCTAAATTACTGTAAATACTAAATAAACTTCCTGCTGTCAGCATAGAGAATATAGGCTACTCTGCTTCTATCATTACTCGTACTTCAGGTATTTGGGTAACGTAAGGCGAAATACATCCATTTTATTGTTTTGGTATCAATTTCAAATTAAAAATAATTACCAGCACTTTTTTTTTTTCGTATCTACAGTCAGTAGTCTCCACGGAACAAATCCTGTTCAGAAGCCTAACAGGTCCTCAGCTTATATTATGGAACCCGAAGGTTCATTGCCACATTAACAAGAATCCGCCACCTGTCCCTATTCTGAGCCAGACAAATCCAGTCCATGCCGCCCCCCCCCCCTCACCCAGTCTTGAAGATCCATTTTAATATTACCTTCCCATCTAAGCCTAGGTCTTCAGAGTGGTCTCAATCTCTCACGTTTCCCCACTCCGTATGCACCTCTTCTCCCCCCCCATACGTCCTATATGCCCTGCCAGTCTCATTTTTCTCGAATTGGTCGTCCGAATGGTATTTGGTGAGGAGTACAGTTAATAAAGCTCCTCATTATTTAGTCTTGTCCACTTTCCTGTTACCTCGTTCCTCTTAGGTCCAAATATTTTCCTTAGCACCCTATCCTCGAATATCTTCAGCCTGTGTTCCTCCCTCGATGTGAGAGACAGAGTTTCAAACCCATACAAAATAAAAGGCAAGATAATAGTTCTGTGTAACTTAATATTTATAATTTTGAATAGCAAAATGAAAGACAACGATACTGCACCGAATGACATCAAGCATTTCCTGACTTCAATATCGAAACGAATCAGGTATGTAAAATCGCATGAAAATCTTATTTAAAAACACACGAAATCCCACTGAGGACAAGATTTACACCTCTTTGTTCATACATAATCAAATTTTACGTGTTTTACTTTCAACGTGGCCACATCATGCAGCAATAACGCCAAATATGTAGCTCAAAGACATCACAAAGGACTAATTATAACTTGCATCTAAATATGGAAAAGCAATGAGAAGCGTGCTGCACTAATCTCATTTTATTGGATGGAAAAAGATCGAAGAGAAGAACCTGGCCGAGTTTCTGAAGACAAAAACTAAAGAGCAGAAAGAAGGAGAGGAAGGAGGAGGAAGGAGTACAACCCCAGGCTACTCGGCGCCATTACACCGCTAGAAAACAATACACATCCGCCAGAATTTTTTATTTTCTCTCTTACACTTTTTGTTCGAGTCGGCTTCTACCTTCCCCCTGGAGGATTTCCTTCCCACCGTCCTGCTACTGGTTCGTAATTCGAAATGGGATTGTAAGACGGATCCAAGGGCACCTTTACCTAGATCTGTACGTAGGAGGAACCTACACTCTGCAGCTCAACCAGCCGAATATGCATTGGGTACCAGGATCACTTTACCCGGAGGTAAAGCGGCCGTGGCGTGAAGCTGAGTACTCACTTCCAGCTAGTGCGGAGATATAGAATTATTTGCACTGTACGTCCATTCTCCCATACGCCTTCATTGCCTGAACACAAACAGCTTTATCTTCACTACATGCACCTTCACTGAGGTCAGAGAATTGTTTGAAGACAGGTCATGGCCGAATACTTCCACAACCACAATTTTATTCGAAGCCGTATAAGCTGTGCAGAGTATAAAGTGTCCACACGTAAATCAAGAAATCATCAATCAAACGCTGAGGTAACTGATGGGCTATTACGTTCATATGGACTAACTTCATAGCACTCATACACTAGGCACAAACACCTAACCACGTGAAGTACAACGGTAACTACTCGTGTAAGTACCGCCCGCTTTAACATTAAGAATCTCTGCGTTATGTCAGAACATGGTACCCATTTAAAATGGTTCGTACAACTCTTCAAATACACAGCAATTTCCTCAAAAACAGTATTCAGTTGATCTCTCTACGGACAATCCACGTGTTCTCTGCTAGATACAAAAAATTGTAAATACGGTATTATTTAAGAAACTTGAGACTCGGTAACGGTTTAATAATAGGCCCGGTATACTGTCACAGAACACTAGTGTAAGGACTACTGCCACCGAGTGAAAACTCAATTGCAGTTAATAATAATAATAATAATAATAATAATAATAATAATAATAACGAATGAACATCAACACCGCTGCGATAACCTCAAAACGGGTAAGAATGTAAAGAACTGGCGTTAGCGCTGAGAAATGAACCCAGAACCTTTCAAATACGAAGCAAGAGACCTGAAAAAGCGGCTTACCTTTGGACAGCCATCTGGGCTATATCACATTTTTACACTGAACACCAAGACCGATGGTTCCGTCAGCCCACTGCCACCCCAGCCAAAGTCCCCTCGAAGTCTCGGCACTGCCCATAACAAAGATCCTCGCCAAAAAGTTTTTGCTATGACAAGAAATACATTTTCCAAAACGCTTGGTCCTCGCTTGAGGTGCAGTAGCAGCAGAATGATCCAAGATGGTGATTCTTTCGTGGCGTGGCCACCATGTCGCGTAAACGAAACGCGGAATGGAGGAGGTTTCAACGTCATTATCGGATGGAGATAAATGGTCAGCCTCAAGCCCCCATAACTTTACCCCTGGAAAAGGAAACCACCTGCACTTATTAGATACGAGGTTGGGAGAACACCACAATTTGTGTGCATGCGGTGGTGGAAACCTATACCCTGCCGAGAATCAAACTCCAACTAATATTTACTATAACACCAAAAAATGTACATTTAATTAGTATAAAATTATATTATAATGGCTCCAACATGTTTCGGTGCGCTCGCACCATCTTCAGGGAGCTTATAGATTGTGTTAGCCAAAGTTATAAATTATGATAATTATAATATATATTATATAATTAGAATAAAAAATAATTTATAACCAGCTAACACAACCTATAAGCTTCCTGAAGATGGTGCGAGCGCACCGAAACATATTGGAGCAATTATAGTATAATTTTATACTATTTTTGATGTTGTATAACCGTGCATCACTGATACATTAATATAAACAGCCAACCAGACGCAACAATAACAAATTTTATTGATAATTACAATCAGCTCAACATGTTTCGGGCGATAATTTCGCCCATCCTCAGGAGCACTAGACTGCGTTTACAGCTTGTGGTATAATGCACCGGCGATACTGCCTGCTAGTGACACCTTGCGCTGGTGCATTGTACCACAAGCTGTAAACACAGTCTAGTGCTCCTGAGGACGGGCGAACTTATCGCCCGAAATATGTTCAGCTAGTTGTAATTATCATTAAAATCTGTTATTGTTGCATCTAGATGGCCGTTTATATTATTGTAATTTTATACCAATTAAGTGTGCATCTGATGGTGTAATAATAAATATTATTTAATCAAAATGCACGGTATAAACATAATATCAAACTCCAATTGTTCGGTTACCAATCCCTGCCTGAATTCACACCGTCTGAAGAACTCTTGAAGTGCAATAAGCCAGATGCCCTAATGCGTGCACCTACAGAACAATACGCGTGACTTGAGGCTTACGAGGCGAAGTAGCTGGGAACTGCGCTCTTATGGATTTCCACGCAGCGAGTTGTGGGTAATTGCTCACACATGTTTTGGGACAACCTATAGGTCCCATCTTCAAGGGTAAAACCTTGACCCTTGGAGATGGGACCGATAGGCTGTCCCGAAACGTCGGTAAGAAATTGTCAAGATTCGGTGCGTAATAACAAAGAAAAGCGCAGTTCTCTTCCAGAGAAGAATACGTCAACTAAAAAGGCCCAGTAGGTGTAGAGGCTAAAATAGCCAAGAACGCACAGGTGTAACAACCGCTTATTGTGATATTTGGGGGAGGGGGGTCCTCCCCACGGCAGGGACTAAAGTAAAAGCAGTCCTCGCACAGGCCACGAAGGCATCATCATCATCGCCATCACGTAGTCTTACGCCAGGTACAAAGCCACTTTCGAAGCGCGTTCTCCAGACAGCGCGATCTAGTGCTTCCTCTTTCAATTCACAGCCACACTTCTCAATCTATTTCAGCTCGCGGAACCCTAATAATGCCAAAAAACTTACTGATTAAATCATATTTGTTGTCCGCAGGAAGTCAAATATAAAATTAAATACCAGCATTCGGTTATGTTTTGTGTACATGACATGTAAAATATCGTGGCACTGGAATTTCTCATTGACATAATCCTTCCGGCCGAACTATGGCCCTGTGGTGGACTCAGCCTCTAACAGAAATGAATACCAGGAATATTTCCTGGGGGAGGGGGAGGTAAAGGCGGCTGGTGCGTAAGGCTGACAACCCTACCACCTTCATGTGCCGACTGTCTTGAAATATGGAGACCTCAGCCTCCTAGAAACCTCAGGGCCTGTCCAGGACTGTACAGTGACTGCTTTACATTTTACATGTAAAATATCAACGGCTGACCGCAGACTGATTGCTAATCTGATCGTTTCGCCCAACACATCAACTGTCTATGGCGAGTTGTGCTGACTAACTGGACTACAAAATCAGAAAGCTACTGGAATGAAGCAGCGATTGATTGCATGCGTGCTGTGAGTGACGGAATGATCAGAATCGAATGTCGCCATACGAACTTTCATTCACACATACAAATATCGGACCGCCAACAAACCTCTTTCGCCAATACGCATTTTCGCCTCTCGGAAACTCCGACACCTCTTTCAGGAACCCACTTTGAGAAAATCTGGTTTACAGTATCTTCTCGTTACCTCAAGGTCATCCTGTATCTGCTTACGTCTTATACCTCGTCTTTCCGCCCATTCGGACAGCAAACGTATGGCTTCCCTCATCTTCGCCTCGGTACTAGGTGGAGGTGAATGGTCAGCTTCAGGCTCCGACCCCTTGTGCTTCGGTATAAAACCCCTGGTACCTATTGTGTAAGGATGGGTGGGGCCCACAACATGTCTGCACGCCTTAAAGAGGAAATATCTGTACCCGAGAAGAACCGAAACCCGAATCGTCCAGCCCATGGCCTAGGGTCACAGCAATAACTCTGACAATCGGCACATGAACTGATGTTTTCAAACCTACGCAATGACCGCTTTAAACCCCCCCCCCCCCCCCCCCCCCCCCCCCCCCCCCCTCCCTACTTCTCTCTCACCCCGCCCGCTGCGG
>Ga0123355_10018687_pt1 | contig 11010 bp, 11 predicted proteins | sample TergutEmb28metaG_3_FD_89872 | JGI IMG/M metagenome (GOLD analysis project Ga0123355, IMG submission 89872) | Embiratermes neotenicus P1 segment gut microbial communities from Petit-Saut dam, French Guiana - Emb289 P1 | ecosystem: Host-associated > Arthropoda: Insects > Digestive system > Gut ...
AATGGAGGAGATTGCATAACGAGGAGCTAAATGATCTCTACTCCTCACCCAATATTGTGCGGGTGATAAAATGTAGAAGAATGAGATGGGTTGGGCACGTGGCGCGTATGGGTGAGGACAGGTAGGTGTATAGGGTCTTGTTGGGGAAACCGGAGGGAAGGAGACCAATGGGGAGACCTAGGCGTAGATGGATGGATAATATTAGGATGGATCTCCGGGAGATGGGATGTGAGTATATGGACTGGATTGGACTAGAGACAGGTGGCGGACGCTTGTGAGTGCGGTAATGAACCTTCGGGTTCCGTGAAATGCGGGGAATTTCTTGAATAGCTGCAAACCAGTTTGCTTCTCAAGTAGTACTGTACACCATGGAGTAAGTATGTAATGAGAGTTTCATGCTTCTAAGGGCGTAGTGGCGCTCCTTGCTTGGCCTATAACCTCAGGCAATTATGTCCGAATATTTTGTCATCGTCATCGAAATTGTGTAGAACTTTTTATATTGCCATACAACGCACTATTAACATGGACGGTAAGCTATATCTCTCAGAATCGAACTGCCTAATACAGACAAAAGAGGCGACTAGGAAAACTCAAAAGGCTTCTTAGGAGCAACACAGTCACCTGCCCAGCAGTAGGTGAGCCCACCTATCTCACATTCCAAGAAACAAACAAAGTCGCATGTATGTGAGAGACACGTGTCGACAAAAGGAGTGTGAAAGTGTTGTATTTCGGAATTTGCACAACAAGCATATCCGTTGCTGGAAGCGTCACTGGAACTCTCGTCTCCTGATGCTGTCCAGTATCGCCTACAGTTTACTTCTGACCTCCGCGACATTCTTCTTATTGGCTAGTTATCATTCTTGTTCAATCAATATTCCTCTTTTCTCTGTTACAACCTAGATATCCTAAGATATCCTAAGATGAGTTCCTTATTTTTTACAGTAACTTTCATCCTTATATTTTACACGCAGTTTGCTTAATATCCACCATTTTCATTCCAAATTTAAGCATAATTTACTGTTTGGTCCGACTGTTTCTTAACCACTACTGTTTATTATTTATTTCATATTAATTTGTTCATGTTTACTTGCCTAATCCAAAAATATATAAGTGTATATTAAAATATTCTTCCATATTTACTATTTTTTCTCTCATCCTTGTACTTTTACGTCTTTCGACTGTTTGTTCCTTATATTTAAATAAATATTTTGTTCTATAATGCAGTATGTGGGAAGTTAGGAAACTGTACAGGACAGGTTCAATTACAGCATTGACCAGAGAATTAGCAAGATATAAATTAGATTTAGTGGGTATGCAGTAGGTTAGGTGGAATAAAGTGGGCGGAGTAAGAGCAGAGGATTATAAATTTTCTATGGAAAAGGAAATGATAATCATCAATGCGGGAGAGGACTTTTTGAACCTCACAGAATGGTAACAGCATTTAAAAGAGTAGAATTTGTTAGCGATAGGGTGTCATTTTTAGTTCTGAGAGGTGGCTGGTGTAATGTCATTGTTTTGAATGTGCATGCAACAAGTGAGAAGAAAAGTTATGATTCGAGACAGTTTTTATGAGGAATTAGTATAGGCTTTTTTATTTTTTTCTAAGTACCACATGAAACTTCTGGTATATTTTAATGCAAAATTGGGGAGAGAGAATATATTCAAACCGAAAATTGGGAATAAGAATCTTCATCATAATAGTGATGATAATGGTGTTGAATAGTAAACTTTGCCACATCAAAAACCTAGTTTTTATGAGCACGATGTTCCTGCGAGGAAACGTTCATAAGTACAGCTAGACTTCTCCTGATGGGAAGACTCACAACTAGTGTGATCAAATATTGATAGACAGGAGACGGCATTCGAGTATAATAAATGTACGAAGTTTCAGGAGAGCTGACTGTGATACTGATTATTGTCTGTGGTTGCAAATTTAGGGAAAGATTGGCAGTAAGTAAACATCCTGCACAGAAATATGATGGGGGGGGGAGGGGGAGATATCTCAGGAAGCTAAATGAGCTGGAGGCTAGGAAACGTTATCAGATTTAGATTACAAACAGGTTTGTAGCTTTGGAGATCTTAAGTGATGGCGGGGTAATAAATAGAGCTTGGGAGATCATTAAAGGGAATATTAGAACCTCAGCTAAAGAGAGTCTAGTTCTGCACGACTTGAACATAAACAACGGTTCGATGAAGAATGTTTAAGTTTTTCAGGCCAAATGAAGCAAACTAAAATGCAGTGGGTACAGTATTCAAGCCACAGCAATGAAGATAATTTTAAAAATGTAGGAAGTGAAGTTAGCAGCCGTTTTAGGAAGAAAAAGAAAGAGAATCTGGAAGCTAAAATGGAGGAACTTGAAAATAACAGTAAGATAAAAGTATTTTGGACTTGTATCGGGACATCAGTGACTTTAAGAAGGGTTGCCAGCATAGAACCACTATAGAAAAGGATGGGAATGTTGATTTGGTTGCAGGCTCCTACAGTATTTGGGCTATGTGGAGGAAACATTTCTCTCAGCTGTTGTATATACATGGGATTAATAATATCAGGCAGATAAAAATACATACAGCAGAACCACTAGTGCCTGAGCCAAGTGCCTTGAAGTTGAGTTGGCTATTGAAAAGCTAAATAGTAACAAATCACCGGGCATTGAGCTAATTCCAGCAGAACTGATTAAGGCAAGTGGTGGAACAATTCGGTCAGAGGTGCATAAAATAATTATTTCTATTTGGAATAAGGAGGAATTGCCTGAGGAGTGGAAGGAGTCCATCACCGATCACCTATTTATAAGAAGGGCGATAAAACGTATCGTAGTAATTAGAGGGGCATATAAATTTTTTCAGCTACGTACAAAATTGTATCCAACATCTTCCTGTAAAATTTAACTTCATATGCAGAGGAAATTATTGGGGATCATCAACGTTGGTTTCAACGCAACAGGTCAACTACTGATCATATATTCTGCAATCGTCAAATATTAGAGAAAAATTGGAATAAATGAAGCGGTGCATCAGCTTTTTATAGACTACAGAGACAACTTGGGAGACCGAGACGTAGATGGGAGAAAAATATTAAGATGGATATTTAGGAAGTGGGATGGAGGGGGGGGGGGTATGGACTGGATCTGGCTGGCTCAGGATTGGGACAGTTGGCGGACACTTGTGAATGCGGTAATGAAAATTCGGGTTCCATAAAATCTGGAAATTTCTTGAATGGCTGAAAACAGGTTAGCTTCTCAAGAAGGACTTTGCCGCATGGAATTTATTTCAGTTTTACATATAATTCCTCGCTTTTATGTACGTATGTCATTTCAGACAAAAATAATGAAACGCAATTCGCTTCCGTCTAGTGCCGAGAGTAAGGATGAGTGGATCTGTACCTCCGTATGTCCCATACGCCTTCACATCTGTTATCACGTTTTGTCTGGTTGTTCACTTCTTAGTAATCGGCATAGATTTCATATAACTTTATTCCTTCCAATGTTCAATCCACTGTACTTTCCGACATATTATGTACGTGATCGTATTTCACGGTGTTATAGTCTCATTTGCCTATATATATATTTAAAACTGCGTATGAATTAAAGTGAAAATGTGCAATAATGGCCAGGTTCTTTGTCTCATGAATTCTATATGTATTGTACAAAGGTGGTAGTGATTTGCGATATTTGTGAGTAGTTAATCAAAGGAAGGAGAGACTGTCGGCTCTGCAACTTGTATTTATCGCCACTGTCAGATTCGATAACCCAGAAAAAACAGGAAACACAGGACCAAATTACAGCTTTGTAAACTAAATAATTTGAGGACCATGCGCTGTTTTATGTTATACGACTTCCAGTGTTACTATTACTGTATTGCAGCTTTGATGAAATCGTAGTTTGTATGTTCGATCACCCTACTTTAAAATCCGACAAATTCAAAAGAAATCCAGGCAGTTATTTCATTTTACCATTGGAAACTGACTGATTATTACCTGTTTTTGTATAATTGTCAAAGAGGTACTGACATCCAAAATAGTGTGTATTGTTATTAGCACTGTTTCTTGATAGGGCTTTCTGGAATCCAAAACAAAATCTTTAAGATTAAGACTTGAAGTACTCAGGACATTACAATTGTGACAAAGCAGGATTAAGACTGTACGGTGTGCTGTAACAGGCAAAATACCGGAAAACATAAAGATGAAAGAGCCGTTTATTTTGTACCTACTTCGTCTCTATTCAACTCCAAGCATTAATTAAGGGACTCAGTTTCATTCTTATAGAACGTCAATTTTAACAACACTATTTCGAAATACACAAAAAACACTATTTCAGATTCCAAATTTTTTTTTCAAATAGCAAAAAGTTGTGAAATATATAGATTTCTTAAAACTTCTTTTACTTCAAGTACTGATAACGCTCACTGTCAGGTGTACTCGCATTCCGGCGATGCTCTTATTACAATCATCCTGTCTCTCCATCCGTCTGTCGTTCATTCACCACACTTGATACAATTCGAGAGCTATTGAAAAGGTTTCATGAAATATTAGATTTACATACTTAACTGAAATTTTTCTACGCATCCGAAATTTAGTTCAGCTGGACAGAACGTAGGATTATTTACAACGGATATACACATGCTTATTGCGCTTTTCTGCTTAGTATGCGTTGAACGCTAAATATCTAAAGTGGTTTCGCTATCCGTGGTGGATCTTCATTGCACCCACAAAGTTCGAGGAAATTTTTCTGTTCTCCTACTTGGACTTTCAATGGGCGAATAAGTGAGAAATCAGGAACACGTTGTAGCTCTAGTTTGGTGAGGATAACGTTACTGGCTGTCTTATTAAACTGACAGGAAGCCAATTACTTCAAGTCAAGGCTGTAAAGAGAACGTAACACTTCTAAGTACCTTTGATTGTTTAAGAGTTTCGTGGAGAATATATCTATTCGCAAGTACACGTGAAGAAAATCTTATGTATATATGATACCTTCGAAGCAATATTCTCTCTTGTGATCGGTCGGACGATGACAGAGATTCTTCTTTCGTTGGCTAACTAATATTTAAAAAATAATGTCTAATTCTTATTGGTAAATTTAATTAATATTTTCCGTGGAAATAAACGCCTACGCGAATAATAGATGGAACGTTTCATGTGCTTCACTTCAGAGGTTAAACACATATTTTTTTTTTCAAAGAAAAAGTAAATGACAAAAAAAATTTATAAAGACCTATTTCTTGTAATAAATTTCATAGGTGGCGCAACCGTTTGGACATGGGTGAAATTCGAGAAGGTCGGAGGATCAGAAATTCCTTCCTCAAATACGGCGCGGACATAAAAAGAGTAACATAAAACCTTTCCTTTCCTCACGCTGTAATGCGATCCATCTTCGATACGAACCATTCAACGAATGGCTAAAATGACCAAACGTATTTCAAATAAACCCTGTAGAGACAACCGAGCTCCACATTTTACATTCAACCACATTTTCGGTAACCTCTGTGTATTTATATAGTGTGAGTCTCTCGCTAGAGGCCCCAAACTTTTGTTTATGTATACAGTCGAAAAGCTCGGGTTTCTCTTTCGTAAATACTGGCAAAAAGGTTCATTTAAAGCATGCCAGACGGCATTTCGAACGGAAATTTGGTGAAAGACGTGCACCATTGAAGTGTTGCATCCAGAAATTGGTTAAAAAGTTAGAGACAAAGGGAAGCCGATCTAACGCCTGCCGACTTCTTTCTTTGGAGCCTATTGAAGGGCAAATTGTACAAAAATACACCATGCACAATCGAACAATTCAAAGACGCTATACGCCAAAAGATTCAAGACGTCAACGTCGACACTTTGGGAAAAGTATTCCAGAATTTGGAGAAAAGCATTCAAGTGTGCTTGGATGTGAAAGGAGACTAGTTTCAGAATCGATTATGAGCAAGTCCTGTTTTGCATCGTTTCCGGTATTTGTATATAAATTTTCAAGTGATTATCTCAATAACATAATTTTTATAGACAATAGTTTGGGGCCTCTAGCGAGAGACCCACCCTGTATAATTGTATAAGGATAGGTACATATACTGGAATCGGTATCCTGTGTTTATTTTTGCTAACATTTCCTTCTTTCGCAGTGTGTCGCGTTATATTTCGAGATTATGCTAAACTTTTGTCTAGTTAAGTAGTTGCATTATTTACATTACATCTGAGAAATCACTTACAGGAAAATAGTAGTGGACTTATTAGAATTATTTTAGTCGAGCGTTTTAACATTGTATCCTCTAAATATTAAGTTAATTAGTTTCTGTAATTTTACTTAGAACAAAACGCATTTTATTAAGAGGCCACTCAATGTACGCACAACGTAATATTGAGGCATTTTAGTGCAACATTGTCGCAGTGAAAATGCAACAATTATTACCTAATATGATTTTGTGTTTGTAGGCTGAGGTATCCAGCATGCAATGCACATACCCCATGCTGTCGTCTGTGTCTTCTCCGGCTCTACAGAATTCTCCCACATTATCTCATTAACGGCATGATTTTAGACAAAAAAGTTATTGGACACAAAGAATGTGTTTTGATTTACTTTTCAACTTTTGTCTGAATTTTTTCGTTCTGTGAAGCAGTGAGAGAGATACAATGAAATTATAATTGTCTTCATGTAAAGTACTCGTTATTATCGTAAAACTTTAATGTTCTCCAGATATTCTCGGAAAATCAAGAAACATAACATTTCATGAAAATCAGGCCAGTGGGAGCCGAGTCGTTCTATGCGGACGGACGGACAGACGGACGGACAGACACGACGAAACTAACAGTCGTTCTTCACAATTTTGCGAACGCTCCTAAAATGATAGTTGAGGAATAAAAGACCAACTTGTTATCACTTGTTATTTTATTTCACTTCTTATGTGCTCAACATGTTTCGGATATTAATATATCCTTCATCAGGAGCTTGCGACTATTCTGTTGAATTACCATATTGGTCGTATTGTTCTTGGTTCGATGTGTGTTGGAGTTTCGGTGTATCCGTGTTGCAGGCTGAAGCCTGCAACAGGGTTACCACTCCAACCCAACCACACCGAAACTCCAACACACGTCGAACCAAGAACAATACGAGCAATGTGGCAATTCAACAGAATAGTCGCAAGATCCTGATGAAGGTTATATTAATATCCGAAACATGTTGAGCACATAAGAAGTGAAACAAAATAACATGTGACATCAAGTTGGTCTTTTACTCTTCAACTATCACAATGATGCACGGTCGAATAAACATATTCTCCAAAAATGTTTCATACGAAATAATTAAAACTAAATTTTACACAAAATATGAACCTCTAATACAACATTTGTATGTAAGATATTATATAATCGTCTGCACTAACACTGTCAGGATTCTTGATAATTCTGGGGCTTAAATTACACCCTACAGTGTAGTGTAGTTTAGTGTGGTGTAGTAGTGTATTGTATGTTATTCCTTTTTCATTTCGTCGTACCTGCAGGACAAGAAAAAGCCGCTGCTGACAGTGCGTGGTAACAGGGAGAAGAAATCTTCTTTAGCGACCTTAAGTCTGTTTAGTTGGAAAGCAAAGAAAGTTTGCTGATAATGTAGGACAGAGGTGGTGATGGTTGTGTGTGGGAGGGTGTAAAGAGGGAAGATAAGAACTGAAGATATATGTGGTATCCTTGGTTCTACTTGGCACATTTAAGAGTTGCCGGATAAATTAATCACCTTAAAGTGTGTGGGTGTTAAACAGGAAATAGTCGGTGTGTTAGCAAAGTCTTGTGGGTCGGCGGGGGGGGGGGGTGGGGGGGGGGGGGGTGGATGTAGCAGTCGGCCTTCTTGCCTGTACTCGTCTGATAAACGGTAGTGACTGGGCTTCCACTGGACTCAGTAAGAGGACATTACTACCTTATTCGAACAAAGCGCAGTAGTTGATGTTACATATGAGCTGAGTGCAGAAAGACCAAGTGCCTTCTTAGATCCAAATTCAGCACGTACTATAGTGCCTTGTTACCAGCAGCTTCCTTCTGCTGGGACATTATTCACATATGTACAAGGTGGTTCAAATATGACCGGGACTGTTTGTGTGTAAATATGGCGACATCAGTCCCGGTCATATTTGAACCACCTTGTATTTAGCACGGAGAAAAACAAGATCGGCTATTAACCCTAAAATACAATCTTGCTATATGCAGAAAGGGGCCCTTCAACTAAACCAAGTTGAGGGCAGATGAACGAGTCATTTTCACACGCCCGTCACCCCGCGTTACAAACACAAATACCGACACGTAAACCTAACGAAAAGAATAATACATTTTTTTTTTTCATTTAATTAACGACAATATAATGTGTAGTAGAGGTAACAAAATCTTATTTCTGTCAACTAGTGTTTGATTTCTGACACACCTTTCCCCTGGAACTGAATTTTCTCGCAAGGGCCATCCTTAGGTTCGTAACGTTTGCCTTTTGCTCGACTGCCCCATTCACAAAGAAGGCGGCAATGTCTCCACATATTTTCCATCATTGTATTCAGTAACTTATAACTTTCAGGAGCAAATCCATCGTGTGGAGAGGGTGGGCGATCGGGTGAATGTTTCAGTTATGTTGCAGTACCATCTTTATAATAAATTACGGCAAATCTACAAAAATTATGCATTCTGCAGGGTTGTGTGTACATTCCAGTCTTACAGAAGTCCTTTTACGTCACTACAATGATTTAATTCGTCATCCTTAGAATAATAGTTTACAATAATTGCTGGCATTTCCTGTATGACACTTTAACACTTCGTTGTAAAATAATTCCATCCCTGCAAGCGAGAAGCCAAATTTCGAAAGACTGAAGTCTCTCACTACATTACTACGTTCAGACTGCTACATAAGATGAGGTACAGTTCTTTCCAGGAAATCAGATCCACATTTGGATATGAAGTTCCAAGTTCGTCCTCTGGAGAGGTGCTGGTTGGTTCTTCTTCATGTAGGATCCAATGTTGACGTGGCTTGGGAACTGGTAGGGAATCGTCATGTTCAACTGGTAGTAAGTCTGAAGGAATAATATGGGAAACTATGGTATGTTTAGATTTTGAAATATGGTCGTCTATTTTTGTTAAACAAAAGTAGAAATCCGTAGGATGATCCTTCTGTTCTTTCCAAACCACAGGGACTGCGCTAGGCATTGATTGGTGCATGCCAATGAGCCAGCCAAGTAAATAACGCTAACATCTACTGTGACATGATTGTGGTGCCCAGTTAGTCCTGAGTCCCAACTTTACAACCGATAAGAAATTCATATTCCTTCTTCACAATAGGGGTAATGGATATTCTGTGCGACTTTGGGGTAAATTCACCACAGATGTATCAAAAAATTTCAACGAATTAACACATTTACGAGACACGGCGTAAACAACAACTCAACAACGTACACATATGTTATTAATTAACTTAATGTACAAATCAACTACATGTAATTAAACACTATCATATTTTGATTCAAGATTTCATTGAAGAAAACCAAAACAAATTCTCACAGTAAAACTGCGATACCGCAGACCACCGACCTTCACCATGGAGCAAAGTCAACTAAACTGGCATAGATTATTGAATCGTTCACCACAATATGCTGTTTTTACCTCCATAAAATCCTAAAAGGGTCGTAACACTGGGGGATGAATAAGTGTTTTTGTTTCGGGTTGTCTACCTGGCCGCGCCTATGCACCTGCCAACAACACGAGCTTTCTACTCGAAATGTGTCTGTTCCTCGGAAAGTCTATGTGATATCGCTAAACGGATTGCACATCTGTAATCAGCGCAAAAATAAAGCTAGAATCACATAATTTTACGTCCATGCAAATTGCAATGCTCAACGGTGTAAATTTTCAGTTATTTTTTATTTAATTAGCAACGTTTCCGGTGACCCAATTTGCAATAGTGTCATGTATGGTATGGATACAAGTGAAAATAACATTTAAAAATTTCGGAGGAAGCGGTCGTAGTTTTATTCGGAATGTTCTTAGGGAGATTGCGAATGACCACGAAAGACCCCACTGATGTAAACCGACCTAAATTTCGATATTTAAACAGGAACCTCTCAGACATAAGGAAACGTTAACAATGTTACAATAGCTAGTGAAATTTTATCTAATTTAATAAATCACTGGAATACGACAAAATTCATAAATTTTCAAGAAATATTTTACGTGTAATTACAGCTATCCATATCCAATGATGCGAATAGGAGCTCACCGTTTAAGACACATGAAGAAGTGAAGTATAATTTTATCCTACATGTATCCATTTACATCTCATGCACCTGAAATCTAATTTCATATCAAGTGTCTATACGGTAAGGCTCAGGACTTGAACTCGATAGTATAAATTTAATTCCAGCAGTACATTTGATTCAGAAATACCATATATGTTAGTTTCCGATACGCAATTTTCACACAACTATGAGAAAGTAGAATAAATTTAATCAATTATATGAGAGAAAAACATCTTGTGTTTATTGCAATTGATTATTAAGTACAGTTATAATGGCGTATTTCACTGCCAATACGTGCTGTTCACAGTGGCCTCCATCTGCTTGGATACATCTTATCCGTGTTTCCATGGGACTTGCCAACACGTGAAACACTGCTGCGTAAATTATTAGTCTTACAACGATAAGAATTCTCCGACGCAGTTCTGTTATATTCAACTTTCTTGCATGCACCATAGCTCTCACTTCACCCAACACCTGGTATTCAAACCGGTTAGGAACCGATGACCGCGGGGGCCAATTATGAACACCGCTCCGATCCTTCAGTCCATTACGGAATGGCTGATTCATAAACTGCCTGACGTGCCACTGAAAAGAGCGAATCTCCGCCAGACTTGTAGTACATATGATGTCATGTTCGTGGAAAACTTTCTTAAGATGGCTGGTATTTCTTTTGCAGAAGTCTAGGTAATTATCACTTAGCGCATTGGGGGAAGATGTACTTTCCAGCGAACTTGACACCGTTGACCACCTCACTCCCCTCGCCCCGCCCGCCCCTCC
>Ga0123355_10018688_pt1 | contig 11009 bp, 2 predicted proteins | sample TergutEmb28metaG_3_FD_89872 | JGI IMG/M metagenome (GOLD analysis project Ga0123355, IMG submission 89872) | Embiratermes neotenicus P1 segment gut microbial communities from Petit-Saut dam, French Guiana - Emb289 P1 | ecosystem: Host-associated > Arthropoda: Insects > Digestive system > Gut ...
ATTTTTTTTTTAACCTCCCACAATTTGACCAATTTTTTTTTTTTTTTTTTTTTTAGAAAAAAAAAAAAATTTTTTTTTCCAATCCTGGGGGGGGTTTGCCCCCCCCCCCCCCCCTCCTCCCAAGGTTAGACATCCCCATTGTGTTCATTTTATTTAATGTATCATATCAAGACTATGTACAGAATCGTGAATTTAGAATAGTGTTAGGACATCTAAGGTTGCATATTTTTCATTTTTATAGTTACTGTTGTTAATATTTCGATAATTGCATCAAGATGGGTGCTGAAACAATAGCTTGAAAGTAATTCAAAATATAGCATGGAGAGTGAAATTGTATTTTGTCAGGTGTGTGGTAATAAATTTCATGTGAGAAGTATCAGCTGAAACAACATTAAAACACAAGTGCCCGTGTAACAGCAAGAAAACATTTAAGTACCTGAAGACAAACAATGGCACTGAACAGTGAAACTTTCTGAAATCAGTGCTTTTGTGTTGTTTTTTGTGATCTTTGTGAAACAGTGGTGAATGCAAACATATTTTTCATTAAGATGAACAGTTAGTGTATCTGATCTTTACTGGAGAACTGTTGTAAGCATTGTCCCACAAGTTTTGACATCACGGTAAATACATGTGTGTGGATTAGTGATCAGTTTGATGGGCTACGCTATTGAATTTTGGAACGTTTTTACTTTTCAAATGATGCTAGAAACTGCTTAGCATCAAGTGATTGGATGATATGCTACATAAATTTTGATTTAGAAATGAAACAGCAAATTAAAGCTATTCCAAGATCTACCATTTGCAAGGGATGCTGAAGGATAAATACAAGGAGCTTGGGGATTCTCCCATATATGAACCAGCAGTGCCAACTCCTGAGTTGTAAATTAAATCTGAGGCAGGTTGCACCACAAAACTGCATCTCATATGCAAGATGTACCAATTTTATATGATGTAGAATTAAGCCTGTCATAGAGATAGTTTCGTGTTTTCCGGAAGTCCTATACATTTTAATGGTCTGCATCTCCTATAACTTTCACTGTTGACAATTCAGCTTCAGTTTGTAGTTGTACAGTTTATAATCTGTATAATATTATTTTAAGTGTTCAATCCTTCGATCTGCAGCAATCTTGATAGAATTTACAGATAGTTTGTGTTCTTAATGTGTTTTTATAATTCCCCAGCATTGATGAAAAAGTGGTGTAAAATTTGTGTGTTATTACCTAATCGTTGATCTTGAGAGGAAATTACTTTTGAATCGTGCATATATAGAACAGCAGCAAGATTGGGGGTAGGTTATTTTGCTTGCAGTCCATGCATGTTGTACCAGCATATATTACAGTCGTATGTGGATTCATACAGTAAATTCCCACACATGTAGTTACGTTGGTAGGCATGTGCCATCTTTGAAGTTAAATATTTATTATAGGATATCCAGTGTTTGAATTTTATATGTTGTTTTATTCCTATATCAATTTCAGTTTAAAGGATGGTAAAGCTGAGCAGAGATCTCCTTTGGTTTTCCTGTAACAGAATTCATGCTTCAGCAACCACATGAAAAGTTCTCATACTGCCAGTATTGTAGCTTAGGGATAAAGCTAGAAATTTGATTATCATTGGGTCGTAACTGTTATAAAATAATTCTGTCATGAACACATCAGTATACAACCTTATTAATGGCATGAGTAATAATAAAAAATATCAATGACATATTTTAATCCTAATACAATTTCCTTACAGTTGTTTACAAAATTTAACATATCTCTTCATGGGCATATGACCATGCTAATCACAATTGACAATTGCATATTGCAATTTTCATATCAAATTTAGAGCATTTTGGTGCTGACACATCTATAATGGATTTTACTGCATATGATAATGATTTTTCTGTTAACAGTGGTCAGTGACCATGTCACTACATTCAACATACATGCTTTTTAACAGAAGAAATATGTGTATGCTGTGACATTGAGCCATTTTGAAAAACATGAAGAAACACATTGAGTTTCAGTCAGTTTTCATAGTGTTAATTCCTTCAGGGGTGTGTGCTTTTGTAATACATATTTTTTTTTATTTATTGTTAACTCTAATGAGGTAAATAATCAAATTAGATATAAAATTTTGTGTATGCTACTTAAGTTAAAATTGAGTGAAGTTTTCTGATAATGAACTATTACAGTTGAAATTGAAAAGTGAGTTACTGAAGTTATTGTGTGTTTGTGTATGTTTATATATAAAAGTTTTGTATCAAAGGAGAGATTGCAGTAAGATGTGCTTAATACAATTTTGTGACTAATGACAGTTTAAAAATTTTTTTCCTCATATATAAGTTTCCATCATCATTTTGATAACCAGTCTTAATGGCTAGACATGTTAATTTTACTGTGAATTAATATTCTGTGCTCACCACTTTTAAATGTACAGAATTCTTTGCATCTTATTGCTGATTTTCTAACAGCTGTTCCCTGGTGTTTACTGAGTCAACATCATAAAGTCCTTGAATCCTTACTCATCATCAATTTTGTCTATGTTTATACTGTACTAATGCAGAAGTTACTTTTTGAAACTCACCCAATAGGACATTTTAGCTTATTGTATATGGTGGTGACATTGTGTGGATTATGAAATACTGCAGTGCTTTGTATGTAACATTATGTTCCTGAAATAACTGCTGAATTCTCAGAAAAACCCCCCTATTTAAGGAGTGTTTGCATAAACAACTTTTCAAAACTGTTATACTAATGGTGGAATAAAGTTTATTTTTTCAACAATTTCGTCTATATTCTGCAGTTTCCCTGGCTAGAGTGTAATGGCGGCTACAACTTCCGCCAAAGATTATAATGGGCTCATTTGCATCGAAAGGTCTCTAATTTCCCTGCCATCGGACACCGGTGATGGGACTGTCGTAGGCAGCATGGGAAACCAGTCAATTTGTGACAGAACAAACAACGTCGTTGGCAATGGAGCAATGGTCATGTTTGCGTGTAATGTAAACGAATGGTATCTTACGAATAATACGTGTTTTAGAGCGTAAGGAGCCTCAAACAAAGTGTTTTTGTTTGAAAGTAATCTAACCTTAAAGTATGAATTTGTTAAATTCACGAAATTGTGAATGGGTATTTTTCAAGGTTCATTGCGCTTAGTGTACGTGCGATGCATGACGTATTACTGGGGCTGTGATGACGAAGTACGTCGAAGAGTGACTTGTCATATTACGGGCGTCCAGTGACAACCAGCTTATGTTGAGTGGAGTGGTAGGTGGTTGGAAGTGAAAAGTGGATAAGTCTTGTTCGGAGGTTTTGTATTCTGTTCACAATATGGGAAAGATAAAGGTTGGGCCGGTTGTCGATATTCTTGGAGATGAAATGACAAGAATTATATGGGATTTAATTAAGGATAAGCTCATTTTGCCATTCCTCGATATTGAACTTCACACGTATGATCTTGGAATTGAATACAGAGACAAAACCGATGATCAAGTCACCATAGACTGTGCAAAAGCCATACTGAAGTATAATGTAGGCATTAAATGTGCAACAATCACCCCCGATGAAAAACGGGTGGAAGAATTCAACTTAAAGAAAATGTGGAAGTCACCAAATGGTACAATTCGAAACATATTGGGAGGTACCGTGTTTCGTGAAGCCATCATATGCAAGAATATTCCTCGACTGGTGACAGGCTGGAACAAACCGATCATCATTGGGCGTCATGCACATGCAGATCAGTATAAAGCTACAGATTTTGTTGTCCCTGGCGCAGGTAAGCTTGAGCTTAAGTGGACCCCTGAGAGTGGTGAAACAAAAGAAATTGTTCACACTGTTCATGAATACAGTGGGCCTGGTGTTGCACTGGGAATGTTCAATACTGATGAGTCTATTACTGCATTTGCTCATTCATCATTTCAGTATGCTCTAGATAGGAAATACCCTCTGTATCTGAGTACCAAGAACACAATCTTAAAACAATATGATGGAAGATTTAAGGATATTTTCCAGGAATTGTATGACACTAAGTACAAGCCACAGTTTGAAGCACTAGGCATTTGGTATGAACATCGACTTATTGATGACATGGTGGCATATGCCATGAAGTCAGAAGGAGGTTTTGTGTGGGCATGCAAGAACTATGATGGAGACGTGCAGTCTGATTCTGTTGCTCAAGGATATGGTTCTCTTGGGATGATGACTTCTGTACTAGTATGCCCTGACGGCAAAACTGTAGAAGCAGAGGCAGCTCATGGAACAGTTACACGTCACTACCGCTTTTACCAGCAAGGGAAAGAAACTTCTACCAACCCAATTGCTTCAATCTTCGCCTGGACTCGAGGATTAGCACATCGAGCAAAACTGGATGACAACAAACCACTAGCAGATTTTGCAAACAAACTAGAAGCAGTCTGTGTGGAAACTATTGAGGCTGGTTACATGACAAAGGACCTTGCAATTTGTATTAAGGGCATGGCTAATGTTGAGAGTTCGGATTATCTGGAAACATTTGCATTTATAGATAAGCTAGCTGAGAATTTGAGGAAGAAGCTGGAAGCTTGACTTTCTGTACAAGTAGGACACAGTAAACTATGATTATTATTTTTATCTATATCCACTCCTTATATTTCTTTTATAAACTGATGGCTTGTCTGATCAAGCATGTTCATGGGTGATTTAAAAAGGTTTATGTGTTGGTTAGTATTGAAGAAAGCATTTACATTTATGTTGATCATTGTTGTACCATGGTTAATTTGTGTTAGATTGGCATTGGGTATATTTATACATTATATTTGTTGTTATGAGATTCATACTTATATAATGCTGTTATGTTACATGCATGGCACAAAGTGTCAATATTCTACTTACTCTTGTGATTTTAAAAGGCTTTTGTAATACGGTGATATTTTAGTATTTTTTTTTTTGCTTTTTTAATGCCAAAGTCATAGCAGAGACTGTATAGCATTATACAGTATGGTGATTTTGTAAAAAAATGTATTGACAAGGATGTGAAAGAAAGTATTTGTGACCTAATATGAAGTACACTTGCCTGGAAGGAGTCAGGAAAACAGCAGAAATCTTCAGCATATCTGGTCTCCAGGCTGAGGATTGAACCCACAACTTCTGCATACTTGCAGGATTTCTTCAAGCTGATTGACTGTATATTTTAATATGGGTAATGATTCCAAAACAGTCTCTTCTAATGTAAATGTAGCTATCCCTGTGCACTAATGGAATTGTGATTCTTTAGAGTGCCAGAGGTTATCAAGTCCTTTGAAGAAGCCGTGTTGAATGTTGTCAACAATTTACTCCCAGTAGTAGTTCAGTTCAGTTTATTAAATTTCATCAAGTCCATTACAAGTCTAAGAGACCTATTGGATATAGAACTAGTCATAGTACAATATATATAGACATACTTATGCATAAAGATTCAATTTACAAAGTAACAATTATAATTCGAGCTGGTAATAAAATGACGTTAATATATGGTTATTTGATTGATTGATTGATTTAATTCATATGATTGGTCAGTCTGTTTCCACAATTGCATTTGATATGGACCTCGTCATTAAATTATACACAATCATTGTATATTGTACATGATAAGAGAGAGACAGAAGCTGAATGTTGCTCTGGAATGTTAATCACCTACTAGACTATAAGACACTATAACCTGTTCTTGCGAAATATTTATCTGTGAAATGTTTTTCCTGTATAATGACTGTGAAGGTGGTGGATTTGCTATGCATATTACACACCTATAATTAATTCAATCACCCACCATATGGGGATGCTTTAAAACAAACTTGTAGATTTTATGCAAGTACTGGGTAATAGAAAGTGATTTTCTGCAGCATTACACATGTGTAATATTTTATTCACCCACCATTTTAATTAATGTGTGTTCCATATATATATATATATATATATATATATGTGTGTGTGTGTGTGTGTGTGTGCGTGCACATGTGTGTATGCATACTTGTACAGGGTTGCACAAATTTTTCAAAAGTCTGGGAGTCACCTCAAAATTCAAGGTGTCATTAGGATAACATGAAGGAAGGCCCATACTGATGACCAACAAATAATAGGTGCTACGGTACACAATGTAGTTGATGTTGTGACCTGGTGCCCAGGATTTGTTCACCCTTTTGTGTGTTTGTGTGTATGCCATTTGCCAGGAAGAATCAGCCATCCACAGGAAGACCTTGTTTAGATTATGTTAAAAAAAAACAAATGTACCTTATCCATAGTTGGTCATGGAGATGCTGATGAGATAAGTTTCAAAAAATAAGAGCTGTTGTACATTTATTAAAACTTAAAGGAATTTGTACTTTCTATAATTTTAATGTCATTGTTTACCATCTGACTAATGTTTGGATGACATTAAGCCATTAATTGTGCTATAAAACTCCTACTAGTTGCACAATAATCATCCTTCCAGTTCCAAGTACTTTACATAGCATGAAGTGCCCTGCATGTGTCTTAGCTTGGCTATCAACTCAAGGTTGGATGTGTGCAGTGTACAGATAACACCTCATGTTACACGGGTATAGTTCATGGAATTGTACAAAGACTAAATTTTTCCCGTGTTATTGTCTCCATAACTGTTCAGCTTGGAATATAGATGCATTTGTTATGTCATTGTAGATTACCATAAGGAATGTTCTCCTGGGCAAACTCCTCTTGGTACGTTCTGTATATATGATAAGAAACCTGTTTTAAAACCTTATAGAGGATCTGAGGATTGAAGGACTTTGCAAGAAAACAAAGAGTATGCTGAAGACTATGAAAAATACTGGTCTAAAAGTGTTATGCACAGAAATTAAAGTTTCACTAATATTGCCTTAGTGGTATCAGATCATTTGAATCAAATGTGTAGTGTTTCATTGTTAAGTTGTGGCCATATTAAATAGCCTGAATGGTCCATAAGAATTGCCAGTGGAGTGTGTCATTCCTGCTAATATGAAGCATTGTAACTGGTGTATTTTTGCACATCCAAGTGACTTTCATCTTGTTGCATCTGATTCCAGTGACCCCTGTGCCCAAGGTCATATTAGTGCTCTGAAAAGTATTTTTGTATGCCCATAAGAAATTTTAAAATGCTCCTACTTATTTGCTAACTGTGAGATCCAGGTTCTAGCAGTGGTGTTGTAGATTAAAGTTTCATACAATGTTATGCCATATCAATTGGTAAACAGTACCAATGTTTTGAAGACACCATTATACTTCAAAATGTCATTAACTATTTAGCAGTCAACATGGCATAACATCCGAGAAGTAATGACTCTTCATTTCCGTAACTGTTTGTTGGCGATGGGAAAGTACATAGTGACTTTGCTGATTGAACCAAATCTCTTCCTTAATAGTATGATTTTTAAATGTTTAGATATCAAGATGGTACATTGAATGAGGAACTGTTTGAGAGTTGCAGCTGTATTGACAGGAGAAGACAGGGTACCCAGCTCTCCATAATCAGTTTGCACTTATCCCAAGGGATCCCATTCATCCCATTTTTATGGACATTAAAGAACTCTATCCTGGTGTCCTGTAAAATTTTCTTTCATGATGTCCAATGTCCTGGGTTTTTCCACGTCATTTATGTATGACATTTCTGAGAATGCACAGGAACATCTTGAGTTCCCCACAGTGGGAGAAAATGTCTAAGAAGGTAGGAACAGCCATCAGCCAGCCACGAACAGGAAGGAACAGGAGAGAGAGAGAGAGGAACATGGGTAAATTAGTGATTATAGATTGTGGACTGTGTGTCTTGAGTTTTGGTATTCCTACTATTATTGATTAATCTTATTTATGTGTATGTCATAAATATTTATCTGAGGTATCTCATAGTAATATTAATAATTACTATTATTTTTATTGTATGACAGGTTAAACATTTTGTTTTCTATCTCCACCATCAAAGTGTTAAATGGCCCAGTTTTTTAATGGGATCCCTACCTAGACCCAATTCATGAGGAATGTTCTGAGATGATCATAGATTTTAAAATTTGCAAATAAGGTCATGGACATTGATGCCTGCTGTAATAATGCGGTGTAGTTACATGCGTATTAATGAAATACATTCATAGTACAGATTAAAATGATGTGTTTCTAAAGTGTAATGGTTCCAAAGAGATGTTGTGCAACATGGTGCCACAGATAAACCTTTCAAAGAGGGTTGTGGATAGTGTATTATAAGGTGCCTGGAAAGAAAGAAGGGAAATTATGGCTGTGGATGGTGGGTATATTTCAGGTTCAATCTTTCTTATCACTAGATGTAAAGAATACCTGCTACTAAATTTATTTCGCTTGTCAGACAGAAAAGGTTTGCAACCTTTGGTTTGTGTATTGATTCATAATGGCTCTTAGGGTATCAAAGCCAGTCACAATGTCTTTATTTAAAAATTATTTTGTGTTGTATTTTACCCTATTAATCATATTTATATGTATGAATTTTATGCACAAAATTGACTTGTAATGAGGTTATGTTCATGGCACTCCATCTGTCCATATATTTCAGGGTGAAACTGCTTAATTTGGTATTGGGGTCAGCACCCAACACACAAGTTAATTTTTGTTCATACTTAAGGTGAAGCTGGAATTTCCTTAGGCCATATGAGGTATTACAAAAACTTAATTGTTTGGAACATTTTCACTGTACTAACTATTTAATCAAATAGAAGGAAAAATAAATTTTGATTCTTATGTAGCCTGAACAGCTGTGCCACAGTACATTTGCGATCATGAAGTGACATGACTTTTCATCTGTTTTTAATGTCCGTGAAATAAACTACATAATTGAATGTTTAAAGAGTGAAAGATAATGGAAGATACAGTGTGTTGATGGGATAGAACGAACATATTTGAAGAGTGTTGAAGTGAGGCAGTTCAGCCAGTTTCAGGGAGTTTTCATTTACAAAATGTAAATGATTACTTTAGAGACGAAATGATACTAGGAGCAAATATCTGATGATTATCTTGCTATAAGATGTGTCACAGTTGCACTTCAATGTCATTGAAGACTGTAACCTAGTAATTGGTGGTTTTTGATAAAGGTTGTCTGGACTTGTTTAATCTCTGCTCATACCACCATGATGCTAAATAATTTTTGACTTTTAAAACCTCTGAAGTTTCTATTGCTTTTCAAGAAACCAGGAGGCATCTCAGAACAGGACATCACAGGTTTTCTGTGAAAATAGGTGCCAGGTAGGAAATTCAGGACCCAAGTTTCTTTTTCTTCTGTGGGTTTATGTTGTAACAACAGTCAATCTTAAAACTTCCACAGTTGCTGTTCCATGTTGTTTATATGTATGTCTAATAAATGACAAGATACTGATACACAGAATATTTTTCCAAAATGGTATCACATTTTGTGAATTTTTAATATAAATATCCCCCAAAACAAGAGTTCAAAATTACAAAACCTTATGGTGAAGTAAAACGTTTCATGCAACTCATTATTGAACTTCAAAATGCACGCAGAATGAACCTAGGAAGTATCATGCACCACCTACTCTCTTTGAAGTCCTGCTCATTTTATCATTTACTCTCTGTGGCACCATGAAGCTTATAGTTCCTTCCACACCTTTTCGTATTATGCTAAACTGATTTTGATGGTTAAGCTATTGGTTGGCGGTGAAAAGCTGTTGAGTAACAAAGTACTTCTTGAACTGTATTTTCAAGCAGAAAATAAGACAGTAATTGACATTTTTTCCAAAATTCTAGCTGCCAAGGTGACCAGGTTCCCAAGAGTTGTTGAGCCCAATCTCAGAAGAGTTTGTGTAGGCAGCATAAAGGTGTTATGTTGAAATTGCAGTGCTTAATTTTGCAAATAGTATGTTTCCCAAATTAGGTGTAGCATTGAAATTTCATGAAACAGAATGAAGCTTTCTAAAACATCTCCCATTACAGGTTTTTAAGCATTTCATGTTTTAACCAATCTGTATGGGATTTATTTGTTGACGAAACTTACTTTCATCTTATGGGCATCATTTGATTATAGTCTTTGTAATGAAGGTGTAGTGTTTTCTGAGAGGTGGGATTTTCATACATAGTTTGGATGAACCATATAGTTGAGGTATGTAACTGACCACGTGATGCTGAAGTAAGAATGCGTGGAGCCGTCTCTACACACTGCGTAGTGATTCGTGGTGTAGTGTCTGAGCACAGGAACACACTTCCCTCAAGTAAGTTCTGTGGTTGTACCATTGCCATCATATTCTTAGCTGATGAACCTACATGACATCAGTATTGTCCATAGTAAATAAATTCATACAACTGGGCTGCAGTATAAATGTTGTTTATTAAATAACATCAACATACATCATGATTTATAAAATCTTACTGAATTTTGTCATGGTCCGTATCAGTCCTTTGTAGGATGATTTTTGACGGCTTGTATAATGCAAACATGTAAACTCTTGAAGGTGATTACATTAAAATTACAGTTCTTATCATATTGTTTAAAATGTTTAATATATCATGTACATCATATAACAGCCCTTAAATTTAATGTCCTGTTATGCAATAGGTATTTTTCAGAGTTCTTATGTGATTATAACTTATGCAACCATTAAATTAACAGTCATGTCCTTTGTATGAGATAACCAGTGAGTCAGAGTTTCCTGATTGATGCATACTGCCCCTCAGATGTCTGAAAAAATGCTGTGCCATGCTGAGTATATGCCCTACCTAGAACTACTGGATTGGGATTTCAGAGTGGCAGCTGCCAACAGGCCCAGCAAAAGAAGGAATTCCTCTCCTCATTTGCATGTAAGGATGGAAATAGATACACTTTGTGAAACATTCTACTTACAAAAATGCAAGATGGTGGATATTGTTAAAAGTACCTGCCATTTGTGGTACTGTGTGTGTGTGTTTCAGGCATTCTTTGCCAAGTGAACTGCTCCTCACATAGGCGTAACTTCGCTAATATGCGGGGGGGGGGGGGGGGGGGGGGCCCCAACCCCCCCCCCTCCCTCCAAACCCTTTCATTAAACAAAGCTGGCGAACCACAATAGA
>Ga0123355_10018689_pt1 | contig 11009 bp, 6 predicted proteins | sample TergutEmb28metaG_3_FD_89872 | JGI IMG/M metagenome (GOLD analysis project Ga0123355, IMG submission 89872) | Embiratermes neotenicus P1 segment gut microbial communities from Petit-Saut dam, French Guiana - Emb289 P1 | ecosystem: Host-associated > Arthropoda: Insects > Digestive system > Gut ...
AGTAATATGTTCACTGGTTTTTAGCAGAAATGTATAGAAGGAACTGAAGATGAAGAACCAGGGTCTGATATTCATTTATTCTTGCCAGCTAACCCAAAAGGTCAATCACGCATCCAGAATGAATTTGAGGTTTTAAAGTGGTTAGGAAAAGGTGCCTTTGGATATGTTTTGAAGGTGAGTGTAATGGATTTAAGTATGCATTTAGTGGCAGTAAATGCTGGAATGTTATTTGTGGATGCTTCTGTTCTCTGAGAGTCTAGGAGTACAGTCACATTTACAAAAATTAAAGTGAAGCTGTAGTTCATAATTTTGGAGATGAGAAGAGGTAAGTTGCAGTGATATGCTGCTCAAAGTGGTTGCAAAGTTTATGGTATTTAGAGGCATGTCAAAGCCCTCTGCTTGAAGGATTATTGAGAATTTGAAGTGACAGAGTTGTCAGATCAGAAGTTTTTATGAGAGTTCACAAAGTTCGTAAACAAAGTAGTCCACATTGTGATGTACCTTTGTCAGATCCCTTTGGAACTTATGATTCATGATTTGTACTCACTATCAGGTATTACTAGCATGTGGGCCCATACACACACATATGCACATGCGTACCCCTGTTTTGTTTAATTTTTTAAGGTCTGCTCAGGTGACCTAGGTATGGATGGGAGGAGAATTGTAGGATGGTTCTCAAGGTTGGAGGGGTGTAAGCTGAATTCATGTGGTTGAGAAGTAGGACCATTGGTAGTGTCATCAGAGACTATAATAAACCAGTGGGCCCATAAAAGGTGTTTCACATGTAACAGAGTGACTGTAAGATAAAGTCTGTGCTCTTTTTTATAGTTAGTAACATTTTTTTTTGCTTTGATAATAATATGCCAACAGAAGATCTTATGAACATCATGTTTCCGTGAAATTGGACTTCATTGTGGGTATTCTGGTATCTTGGGTGAACTTTTGTAAAAACTTAGAATAAGAAATTGGCTTGTTTATGTATACATAAGTCTAGCCAGCTCTTGTGTACAGAAGAAAGTATTTAAAGGGAAAGAGATGTTACTGATCATTCACAGGCCTGTCATTATTTTTTTTAGGTTCGTAATAAATTGGACGGTGGTGTGTATGCCATAAAACGTATTGAATTGAATCCAAGGAGCAAACAACTGAACCGGAAGATAACTCGTGAAGTACAGCTCCTGTCCCGACTGAACCATGAAAATGTGGTGCGCTACTACAACTCATGGATAGAGAGTGCAACGACTGAGCCTGCTTCTGCACTGAGCAGCACTGTCCCATCTTGTGCACCCAGTCACAACAGTAAGGTGAATTCTAACCAGGTCAGGATATCACACAAATGTGTTTTCTTTGATTTCTATAGGAAATTTAATATACCATATTTACTTGGATAATGTACTCAGCATAATTCATGCTTCATTAATCGTAGACAAATTAAAAAAATTAAGTGCTGAATTTTTAGCACGGGCCTGTACCACAAACTTTCGATTAGTTAGATATAAGTAGAAGTCCTTAGTTATGTAATGTGTGCCTTTGGGTACTGCCTACCCTCCAGTTTATGCATTATTAGTACAAGTGGACATGTTTTCTGGCTCAATCAGTCTGTAAAATATTGAGAAAGGGTCCTGCTGATGCCTGTATGTTGGCAACATGATACAGTTAGACTGGAAAAAACAAAAAAGGAGGGGCAAAGATGTATATGTGACAAGAAATTGCAAGTGATGTCCACATACCTTTTACTGCTGGCATAATGAATTGGCAGTATGTGTATTTTTTTTTAAAGTGCTTAAGGAAATGAAATGGCACAGTCCACAGTGACACTGTATTTCATACTGTGCAATTGCATATGTTGTGTAAATTAGTCATTGTGGCTGAGAAAAATAGTTGTTGGTTCTAGTTTTCTTAACCACAAGTCATGTATGAATCATGATACATTGTTATGTCTTTCTCATAAAAAGTGAAAAAATTTTGGGTTAGTACATATTCCCAACAAATCTCTTGAGAACTGGAAATGACATATTAGACTCAGAGTGTCTGATCATTTTTGTAAAAGTATTCATTTGCTGTACACAGCCAACAAAATTTTACCTGTGTTCATGGTTCTTTACTAATGGTAACTTAAGATGCTATGCTTGTAATACATAATAGCTACAGTGTTACCCTCTCATATCTTTGGCCAGTGTAATGGTATATATATTAAAATTTGCCAAAGTATAGGGATGCACATTATTGGGTAGTTATTTTTAACACTTGACCTCCAGACCTATGTTTAGGAATACCCAAATTCAAGTTGGAGAGATGGTTGCGGTGGATATTGAGTGGAGACAGGATATATCTTGTAAAAAAGCTACTGCTAAGATGCAAATTTATTGTGTCAATAAGGAGTGTTAATGCCAAGACTGGATGATATGTGTCATGTCAAGCAGATTCCCTTAACATAACCTTACACATTCCTACATGGTAAAGTTAAAATATGTAGCCTGGAAACTTTAGATCTTGTGTTCATGTGGCCCATGATGCTGAAGTTGTTGATTCACCTGGCTGCACAGCAATGAAAAATTACATTTTTTTATTTCAGCAATAAATTTCATTTAATGTTGTAAGTGAATAGTGATTTCTTATGTACCTTCAATTTACTTTCATTCTGGATAGAAGTAATTTGACTGACATGTATGTACAGGTACATAATGTGCATTTGTGTTTTTGGACTGCCAAAGCTGTGGCTGTAATTACCATGTGACTTCTTAATGGCATGTGCTGGTAATTGTTGTTATTTAGTTAGTTCTGTATGACGACGTTGAGAGACTGGCTCCGCCCGTGAATGATATGAGTGTGGAGTGGAGTGTGTCCTATGAATCCAGAGCAAGCATCTTGCACCAGGAGAGTGCCAGTTCAGACGATTCCTCAGATGAAGATGACTGGATTAATTTCATGTATGTGATTTTGACACATTATTGAATACAAAGTAACAAGTTTCTTATAAGCACAAAATTTTTTGTCACTTTCCTTTCATAGTTATACTGTAGACACAATACTAAGTGCAAAGTCATGTTATTTAGGAAGTCAGACTACCTAATTTCTTAAGTATTTGTCCAGAATTGTTTGTTTGGCACTCTTATTTCCACTTTGCCCCACCCCCATGAGGACTGGAAGCATGCATTTTTGGATCCTACAGACTCTTTAAGTATGTGCTGTGGGGCACTAGGGGGTTCCTGCTAAAAAATGACTTAGTTCTCAAATTACTGCATGTATTTATCAAGTCTGCAGCTGTTTGCAGTCCTGAAAGTACTCCATATATTTATCAAGTCTGCAGCTGTTTGCAGTCATCAGAACTGGGACCATCCACCTTCTTCATGTACCTTGACTGTTAGAATTTTACCATCATCTGGTGGATTAAGAGCCTGTCCTGCTGGAACCATTACATAAGTGCTGATGCTGCCTTCTCATAGTTTGCATTTGCATCTTTTTCTGACCTGGCTGTTTACTTATAGACTGTTTGAAAATTATGCCTTGATTTACATATTTATTTGAAACAAATTGAATGATTGGGAACTTGTGTAATATTTTGATGTCAAATGCGCATGGAAGGATGAGAAGATGGTTGCATCATGAATGTTTTATGCATTTTAGACAATAAGTTCTTTTAATCAGAAAATGTATTAAAAGGGCAAAGTGTGTATTAATCATATGTGAGAAGTTTGGTACTGAATGTGTAAAAGGTAGGAAAGTGTTTTTGACTAGTTTCACTGGGTAACAGACTTAAGTCATGCTTCTCTTTGTGTGGTATCCCCAGTTGGTCCCATACTTTGTCTCTTTGAGATCAGTTTATTTTGTATTTCTAATGTAATCAATTTTCCAGGCCATGTGACTCCTCAGATGGGATTGTGTTTGAGAAAGGAGAGGCAGTAAAAACACCGTGTGTGCAGTCTGAGACAGACTTGGATGAGAAGAAAGACGGCATAGTTGCTATGCAGTACAGGGAGTTCCAGTTCATGTACATACAAATGGAGTTCTGTGAGAAGAGCACATTAAGGTAAACAAATTAAATTGTTGCTGCTCCATGGTGTTAGTAATAATAGTAACCAAAATGAAAATTCTGTTGCTCCCAGTTCGAGGTTTTAAACCCTTTGACCTTGATGAAGATTGGGGTGGCTAACCAGCATTGAAAGGTGTGAAAAGAGATGAGCTTGTGTGTAAAATTCTTCTGTTAATGTTGCTAACAAAGAAAAATTAATGTAGTTTAGTTGTGAACAAGAAGCTCACTTGTGACAGGACACACTTACTCCTCCTTTAAACTCATTACAGGTGACTTAATTTAGAAACAGCAAACAGTGTTGACTGATATAACCAGTTTGAGACGTGAAGAAGAGGGTACATGCACTCTTCATCTGTTAGTGTTTGGGTGCTTGCCTCTCTCTTCTGTTTATCTTTACTTGTGCTTGGAATGAGGCATGTCATTTTGCTCTCTGACGCATACTTCAACTAAGTACTGACTGGCTATGGACTGTTTCTGAAGCATGTTTCATTGCGTCCATCTGCAGAAACACCTAGTCTGATGCACATTTCTCCATGTTGTTAGTGATGTCTGGTTATTATCAGGCAGTTCACTAAAGTGAAAGGAACAGGACAGTAACCTTTCTGGACTACTGTTGAAGGTGCTATCTCTGCATGCTCCTGGGCAGAATGAAAGAGACCACAGAAACCTCACTTATGGTATCCATCTTGATCTGTGATTTTAACCAGGTACCTGAATAGTCTACCACTGAAATGTGCGTGTACATCAGGATGGATTTTAATCTCAGTCACAGTACCTATTATTATGGTAAAGGGTGGCTGTTTGTGACACATCATATAGCAGGGTACTTTTGACTGTTGCAGAACTGCTATAGACAGTGGGTTGTTTAAAGATGACCAAAGAGTGTGGCGATTGTTCAGGGAGATTGTTGAAGGTCTGGCTCACATCCATCAGCAGGGCATGATTCACCGGGACCTGAAACCAGTGAATATTTTCCTTGATTCAAATGATCATGTTAAGATTGGTGACTTCGGACTGGCTACAACCAATATTCTTTCAAGGTAATTCTGAACTGTTGTCTTTCAGAATAACCATATCACACCCATTATATTGAATTGTATGTTAAAAGAAGGTCACTTCCTCCCTTGGACTTTTGTGTTTCACTATACCATATTACACTCATTATAATTCATTATATTGGATCATATGTTAAAGAAAGTTCTCTTCTGTCCTTCCCTCTTTCCTTCCCTTCCTCCCTCCTTGCCCATCCTTTCCCTCACTCATTCACACACCTATAAACCCACCCATTCCCATGCACACAGGAACCCACCAACCCACCCACCAACTTTTGCATCTTTTCGCTCTCTTTAATCATAACTTTTTAGTGGTTATGGTCTACCCATTAATTCAGTGCAGAAAGTTACTGTTATTTACATTGAGCAGGATAGATTTTAGATGGTAAAACATGTGTTTCTGTTTCAGACATTCAGCCTCCACTTCTGTGAAGGATCATACTGCTGATGGTATGGTGACAGACATGCGTTCATTTTCACAGGAAATGGGAGATGGCTCCTTAACTGGTCATGTAGGAACAGCCTTGTATGTTGCTCCTGAACTTACTGCATCAGGAAGTAAGGAAGTTTACAATCAGGTAAGGAAAGCTGATTCATTTGCAGTAGCGTCACATTTAACGAAGTCACAAAATGTTAGTTTATCACTTAGGGGTATTTTTTGTGAAACTTTTTTCTCTTTCATTTTTTACTCCTTGCCTCAAGTCCGGTGTATATTATATGGGTTGACTTGCATAAATTTTAGTTCCCTTAACCTCATTTCAGTTTTTTTGTTTTTGGGTATTCATAGAGGTGTAGCTGTGGATTCTGCTCTTCTAGGATGTGTCAGGGGGCAATTGGATCCTGATGTTTTGAAGGCAGTATTTTCTTCCACAATATCAGGATCTGATTACTTTGTGATGCAGGATCATATCCCTCAACAGCGGAATCCTCATTCCAATTTATTGCTCACAGTGTTACTGTTGTTACTGGAGGTAGCCAATGGCATGAATGAACTTGTTTTCTTATCAGCCAATTTATAAATTTTTCGATAAGAAGACACAGGTTTTTAAGTTTTTTGATAAGGAAACAAGTTATATAGAAAAACACTGTTATGTGACAGAATTCATTTGATGCTAATTTCTAGTTTATAGTTTGCAGTACCTCTGTCACTGTTGGCCACAAGCATGACTGTTTAGAGTAATATACTGTATTTAACGGAATACAAGACAACCTTAATTGAAGACAGCTGAAAATAAATTGTACCTGCCAAGGGAACATGTGTATATTTGAATTCAGGACCCTACCACCATCCAGATGCATGCCGAGAATATTTTACTGTTTATTTCTTGTAATTAATGCATAAAATAGGTCATATTTCAGTTACATTCACCAATCAGTGTCACTGTAGAATATCCATTTTCACAAGCAGTGCCTTCATCTTCTTACACTCACTGGTGCCTTTTTCAAACCTTTACTATTATTCCACAATGTACCATGATGGATATACACCTTCACAACCGTATTTGGTGACGTGCTGCCATATTGTGGTGAACCGCTGACAAAGAAGAGTCACATGGGGCTTCTTGATTCCTCCAGCCTGGGTCACAGTGTGATCCCCTTCCAAGAGCACTCATTACATAGCTGCTTTAGGTGGTTTTTGAATGGTTTGCTTACAACAGCATCTGACAGCTGTGTGGTTGTGATGTCATTTCCCCAAGTATAACCGAAAGGTTCATGTTTGTGGAAGTGATCATGGCTTTTTTTTCCTGTTTTTGATGTCATTAAACTTGTGAACGTTTGTCAAAGCAGGCCTTGTTTTGGCACAGAATTCCCAAGTTCGGTGCTTCATATGTAAATTGAAGACAGCACCACCACACACCCACTTCTAGCACTGAGGTTGCGAAGGGGTTGAAGCTATATCTCTGCCTTCCTCTTTGCCTGCAAAGGCATGTCGCAGGGTGACTTTACATTTTACCACTTATTTAAAAATTGAATTTAAGGAAAAGTCTCAGCTTGTATTCAGGTAAATGTGCTATTTTGTATGTCAGTTTTTACAAGGATGTACAATAAATTGTACTGATAATTCTGAAGAATTGTTGTGATGTGTTTCAGTTTCAGGGCTTGATCATTACTTGATTTGCTGTTGTGTCTGACAGAACTATATCAAGTAACAAAACATTATACAACACTTTACTGAATTAGTGAGCCTCCTACACAGCTATGCTTAAATTCGTGATACAGATGAGATGTTTTCACTTTTGTTTCCAGAAAGTTGACCTTTACAGTTTGGGAATAATTTTCTTTGAGATGTGTTATCATCCACTTGCAACAGGCATGGAGAGGGTGAAAGTTTTGGTAAATCTTCGCAGCAGTGCGATTATTTTGCCTCCTGATTTTACAGAAGATGGAGAAACACAACAGATCCATATCATTAGGTGTGTACTTTGATATCTATGTTAGTTTAAATTGTGAATTATTAATCTTGATAATAACTTCACTTTAGATTTTATTTTGGTTGGGCATCATTTCATAGTCATTAAGTATGCTCAAGTGTTTTTCCTTGAGTGATTGTACTTATTACCATTGCTTATCCATGTTTTATCTCCAGTTGACACAAGTTCAACTACTACTTACCCGTTCAAGTCATAAAACAAAAGTTGTATAATTTGTAAGTTTAATTAAATAATTTAAGTAATTTAGCTGACGAACAATGTGTGAAAAAGCATATGAAGTTTTGAAATTGATTCAGCTGGTTATAGTAGATTGCAGTGGTCAGTTTTATAAATACAGTTATACATTTTTGGGTACTGCAAAAGCAGGAATTTTGTTACTCTCTCTGTAACTGTCCATTTATTTGTGTGTGTTAAATCATTGGAACTTAACTGTAACATTTGAATTATGTAGGTGGCTCCTACAGCATGATCCAAGTAAACGTCCAACATCTCTTGAGTTACTGCAGTCAGATTATGTCCCACCACCACAGCTGGAAGAAGCAGAGCTGCAGGAAATGGTTCGCCACACGTTATCCAACCCTCAGAGCAAAGCATATAAATACCTTGTGGGGTCTTGCTTTAAACAGGTAAGTAAAAGCCTGTAGTTAGCTGTCACAATTCTGTTTACAGGCATATCCTCAGGTTATGGATTGAAAACAAAAACTTGCAGTCAGGTTTCACCTCTGAAAAAGAGTTTTAGGTAATAGAGTTCAGGGAAGTCTGTGAGGTATGACCAAACAACATTGTGCTGCATTATGTTTTATTTTTTGTGTGCAGAAAGTGACACGGGCCGACGACATAATATTTGACATGAGTGTTGGCAAGAATACATCAGTACCCTTGCCACCAATGCTGCAAGAACTAGCAAAAGAGAGAATTGTACGAGTGTTCAAGAAACATGGTGCCACCTGTCTGTCAACTCCTCTCCTCATGCCACAGAACATGTTATATGACAACACAGAATCCTGTGTGCGACTGATGGCTCAGTCAGGTGGCATTGTCACCCTTCCACATGACCTTCGTGTCTCATTTGCACGCTACGTGGTCTGGAATGGTATTACTTGTTTTAAGAGATATGCCGTTGATAAAGTATACAGGGAGAAGAGAGTATATGGCATACATCCAAGAGAACTGTATGAGTGTGCATTTGATATTGTCAGTCCAAATGCAGGTATGTGCAGTGTGCAGGATTCAGCAATGTTTTCATTTAATTTTGTATAATCCCCATTTTGTTAAAGCTTAATTTAGTGTGAGAGAAGCCATTCCTACAGAGATTTATTAAGTCAGTACTCTGCTGTAGCTGTCCTGACAGGTTTTGTTGACCACTTGATTCTACCCGGTCAGTGACAGAAATATAGGCTGCACCTTCTTCCATATTCTTTATTGGTGAAGCTCATCCAGTGCAATTGAAATACTGCCTTAATACGTTGTGTCTGAAAAAGGCATGTAACAAAACATTTACGCAGTATGGAAAACTATTAATTACAAAGGAAAAAAAAAACCTGGATTTTGTCCTTCCTCGCCCCTTAATGTATTGGTACTGATGGTTTACCTAAAGCACTTACGTCACTGCTGTGTATCAGTACATATGATCGCTATGGTGACAGTTCAGCAGGGGTTGCAAAGGTGAAATCCATTACACATGTTCAGTGTAGGTTTCAATTAGTGTGCAAAGGTTCAGCACCAAGCTACAGCCCCATCAAGAAGTGGAATAGACACTTGAAGAAACAGTGTTCTGTGGAATAATTTCCCAGGACACCAAGAACACCCAACAAAGATGAGCATGTAAGTCACACATTAATGTATAACCCACTCAAGTCCATGTGCCAAACAAGCAGCTGCATTTTCTCTTGTCTGTAATTTATAATGTTATGCACAAATGTTTAAGTTCATGTGCTTTCAAATTGTAGTTGCACCAGCTTATCAAGCTGGAAGACTGCAATGCCTGAAACACATTTTGCAGACAAATGCTGGATAAAACTGACAGTAACGAGACTCTCATGACATTAGTATTTCATTTAAGTAGTTTGGTGAATAGGCATTTTTTTTGAGCCTGGGGTGGCAAACCACCTGATTCAAATCATTTAGAAAGACTCACCAAATATACATGTGTGGTGTGATGAAGGATCCCATCATTGGACCCTTGTGGTGGGGGGAGGGGGATGGGGTGTTGAAAGCTACAAGGAACTGTCATTCAGGCCTTGACATGGTTGAAAAGTATGCTGTCCAACAATTTTTCTAATGATGCACAGTTGCAGCAGGATGGCACATCACCGTATTTTGGTTGCATTGTATGTCATTTTATAAATGAATGCAGCATGACATGGCATGCTGGCATGGTCTGGAAGGTCACCAGACCTAATTGTACTGGATTTCCTCTTTTGGGATTATGTGAAGAATGTTGTATGTCAAGAGACATTTTCAGACCTTGAGACTCTGTGGCATTGCATCACAGGTTATTGCAGCAGTGACCAGAAGTGTGCTCATGAACAGATGGAAGGAGTTGGAGTAAGATATCTTTTGGTGGCTGTTGAGCAATTAATGTTGCTCATAGTAAACATGTTAGATGATATGAACACATGGAAACAAATCATAGACATATTTGCTACGTAAGAGTGGTTTTGTTGTCTCTTATGAAATAAATGTTTTTTTTTTATATATATGAATTTTCTGCTGTCACACTCATTTTTCAGGCATCTAATATAATCTTAACATTCAATCTTCTCACATGGTGCCTCTTTCTTTTTCTGTTGGCCCTTTTTTATATTAAGGCTGCTCACAAATCTCATCTCTGGGTCTATATTGATGTAATGCTACCATTGCTTTAGGGTGACAAAATCATTCTGCATGTTATATAGTTTTAATTTACTTGTATGCTGTAATGTACACAGATGAGGGTCAGTGACTTTTGAATTTCTGTAAGATTATCTTGTTACAGGAACTCTAATGGCAGAAGCTGAATTACTTTCTGTAGCTTGGGAAGTTGTGAACGAGTTCCGCAGCCTCCAGAATAAAACTTGCCTGATTCGTCTGAATCATGCATCTCTCTTGAAAGGAATTTTGATGCACTGTGGGGTAGCAGAAGAGAAGTACCATGACATTTACACCATGCTTAGTGAGGCCAGGGTGAGGTTTGCCTTAACCAGAAAATATTAAATTAACAGTCTGCAAACATTTTGTATGGGAATATCTGTTGAACCACCAATGGCAGGTGGAAATTCCTGCATCATTAAATCTTGTGTTTACATGTGGATGACACACAAACACACACGCACACGCGCACGCACACACACACAAACACACAAACACACACACACACACACACACGAGCGCACACGTGCATGCGCGCACCACACACACACACACAAACACACACACACACCCACGCACACCCACACGCACACGCACACCCCCACGCACACCCCCATGCACACCCCCACACACACCCCCACG
>Ga0123355_10018691_pt1 | contig 11009 bp, 10 predicted proteins | sample TergutEmb28metaG_3_FD_89872 | JGI IMG/M metagenome (GOLD analysis project Ga0123355, IMG submission 89872) | Embiratermes neotenicus P1 segment gut microbial communities from Petit-Saut dam, French Guiana - Emb289 P1 | ecosystem: Host-associated > Arthropoda: Insects > Digestive system > Gut ...
ACGGTTCTGACAGCTAAGCATTTATATATGGTGGTAAATGCCCTGAGGTTTGAATCCTCAAGTCCCCGGTTTTACATAGCTTAATTAAGTACTTTAGGCCTCTTCGATTTCTGAAGTTGATCGCTTCTTTCCATACCATGATCTAGGGTTTTGTTACTACAGCAGCAACTATAATGCCAGGCTCTTCCACAACCTTTGGGATGCGGTCATTTGCTAGCTTAGAAATTTGGCCACTTTTTCAGCACATTGCTGGCAGCGGTACGCACAAATATCAATCATTACTTCATCGTTGCTTGACGGCAATAAACGCCTTGCTGCTTCTAAATCGCCCTCAGCTCGTTCTAGTAGCGTTATCTTGCGTTTTGGCATACAAGCACAATCCTTCCTGTAATATGTGATACTCAACTGTGCCAAACTCTTTTGACTCAGATACAAAATCATCATAGGTAGAAACAAGGATATCGAAAGGCCTGCCTACACCTTTGAGGCGGTCATAAATTTCTTTATACACTACTTCGGGGTCATACTCCGATATTACGTAGATGTCCAAGTCGCTATCCATCCCGCACGATATGTCCAGGCTGCCTCCAAATAAAATTACATAGTCGACGTAATCAGAAAAAGGCTCACTTAAAAGGCGGGATATATTTTTTGTTTGAATTGGGTGTATAAACCGCAATGGGTTGTTTAAGCTTGGGTTGAATACGTATCGACGCATTATTGACCCTCCTGCTGGATAGTATAAAAGATTATTTGCGCCCATAAGGGAAAGTATGCACAGGCCACAGTCTAGCACTGATTTTGCCCTTTTTCAATGATGGTTTTAACGCTTCGTGTGATATAATTTACTTATTAGCAAGCTAATTAAAACCTGGGCTAAAGCCAAAATATTTTAGTGAAGGGGTGTCATACATGAAACGTACAACCATGGTAACTACAAGCAAGTCGAGGAGGGCGACCATAATTTAACCCTCTAAAAAATTCAGGAGGATTTATGCAAATAACTTACCAAAAAATCGATTTCAGCCTGCTTGACAAGATTGCAGCCAATTACGGAGAAATAGCAAAAAACCATATCCATACCAAAAATGACAGCTTTTCGCTAGCCGCCATGCACAACGAAACCCCAATAGGCTTTATCTCAACCTACACACGAAACCTAGACGCCCCCATAAACCAGGAAAAAGACGCCTACATCGACATAATAGAGGTTGACGAAGAATATCAGCGTATGGGCATAGCCACCGAACTAGTAAAACGCACAGAAGAATGGGCAAAACAAGCCGGTCTACTCCAAATACGCGCATGGAGCAGCCAAGATAAAGTACAAGCGATACCAATGTGGCTAAGCCTGGGATATGGCTTATGCCCGGCTAAGATATGGATCGAACACTGCAAAAAGGCTATTGACGGCTACTACGTAGTAAAGCAGCTAAACCCAGTCAACCCGTATCCTAACATCACCAAGCTAATAAAAGATGACCTGCTAGAAATATCGCCAAAACCGATGCAAAATTTCCAGCTAATCCGCGCTGATAAGGGTGTTTATGTATACAAATGCCTCTATGACAACATTCCCGCAGTTGTAAAATATTTTGAAAAGGGCGATGATAGGAGAGAGATTTTAAACTACCGCATTTTAGCCAGGCACAGTATCCCAACAATGAAAACATATGCCCTTGGCCAGGCCGCACTCGTAATGGAGGATATATCAGTTTCAAAGGACTGGCGGCTTGGTATAGCTGAGGACTTTAATGATGCCGATGTTACAAGAAGCTTGGCCAGGTGGTATTTTACCTTTCACGAAAACGGCGCAACTGTCTCGGAACTTGATACATTATATTTTGAGTTCGACAATATCACAGAGGAAAACCTCCGGTTTCTAATTCAAAAATTCCCTGAAGCAAAGGAGACCTTCGAGTTTATACTTGCCCGCTGCGGCAGGCTTCGTGAGCTCATATACAAGCCCTCATTTACGCTAACCTATAACGATTTTCACTGGTCTAACTTTATTGTCCGCAAGGATAAGAAAGCGGCTATGATGTTTGACTACAACTTGATGGGCAAGGGGTATAGGTATTCGGATTTTAATAATGTGTGCTGGGGATTGTCTAATGAGGCTAAGGCGGCGTTTTTGGATGAGTATAACCGGCTGTATGTCGAAAAACACGGGGCCACCCGGGTAGAAGCGGAAAAGTTTGAAAAGAGTATTGATGATGTAGCAGGGCCGCTGTTTGCCCTCTATTATGCCTTTACGATGCACAAGGATTTCCCGGATTGGGCGCGGGAGCAGACATATGGCTTTCTGGATGGAAGCTTTCTGGCTAAAGCCAAGCAGTTGCTTTCCGTTGATGATAGGGACAAAGGTTCCTTCTTTAGCTAGAAAGGTCGGATATTAATGATAAAAATTTATGATTTTACAGCCAGTCACATAGAAGAAGCGAGTAAAATTGCCCTTATGAACTACCACAAAGAGCGCGCTGCTGTGCCTGCGCTACCGGCTCTTAACAACATGCCCAGCTTAGAGGATTACGCAAAAAACAATCGCGGTGTGGCGGCAATGGAGGGCGATAAATTACTAGGGTTCTTTTGCTGGCACCAGCCGTGGGACGGCCTTTTTGGTTTATCTAAGGGGACATGTGTAGAAGCCTACGCCCATGGTGCCATCAAGCCAAACCGTGCCGAAATCTACGATAGACTATACCAAGCCGCTGCTAAAAGATTAGTAGCTGATGATGTTTTTAGCCACTGCGTCATCCTGTATGAACATGATGAAGAGACAAATTACAACTTCGCCCAAAATGGATTTGGCAGACGATGTGTTGATGCTATCAGGGAAACAACCCCCATCCCAGTGTCTGTCTGTGAAAGTGTGACCTTCCGTCAAGCTGGGAAAGAAGATGCCGAGTTTCTAACAGTGGCAGGTAATGGTGTGGGCCTGCATTTGTCTAGGTCGCCTATGTTCATGCCATATTCCGGCCCTGATACAGTTGACGATACCTTAGAAGCCCTGGAAAGCGGTGATTATCTCTACTTTATTGCACTAGAACAAGACCGCCCGGTGGCATATCTTTGTCTTAAAGAAGACGGCGAGCATTTTGCCGCAAGCGACGCATCCGTGATGAATATATGTGGTGCATACGCGCTGCCGGAGGTTCGTGGGCGGGGTGTTTCTGCCGGGCTTTTGTCTTGGCTTATGGATTGGCTAAGAGAGCGTGGCTTCTCCCGCTGCGGTGTGGATTACGAATGCTTTAATTACGCCTCCCGGAAGTTTTGGCCTAAGTACTTCATGCCCTATACCAACGGTGCCACACGGCGCATTGATGAGCGAATAAATGCAAAATTGTAGATTCCCCTCCTAGGAGGGGTGGCCCGTAGGGCCGGGGTGGTTTTATCCCCCTTAGAAGGGCTAGCCTGGATATTCTAAGTCTAGCACCACATCAGTGCTTCGGATGACTCTTCTAAGGGGGACAGAACCACCCCACCGCTACGCGGCACCCCTCCTGGGAGGGGAATTGTTTAGGCTTTAATGCCCGGGGTGATTATCTACTGCCGTGTGGCTATGATAATACCCCATCTCATGCATACGATTATGCAGTGCCCTGTGGGCTGATGTTAATGCCGCCAGGGCTTTTTTATATGCTCTGTCTTCTGCCAATGTGCCCATGGTTTTTACATATGCGGTGGCACCTTCTATTTGCTCTATTATTGTGGCGGCGTCGGTGGAGTTCATGGGGCGGGCGTTATTGACATATGCCATTACCGCGCTGGTATGGGCAGTTATTATTTCCGGTTTGCCCGGCTGGTGGCCTCTTACGCGCAGAGCTACCCAGGTGGAGTCGGTTATTTTTGCGCTGAAACTACCGCTGGTGCTGCCTTGTAGGTGGTCGAGACGCTTTGTGTCCACTGTATGACCGCCTACTACCAGCTCTACGGCTGTTATGGGGATTGTGGCTGATGCTACGCTCCAGTCTATTTGTAGGTTGCCGGGGCTTTTTAGGGCGATGGTTTCGCCAGGGCGTTTGCCTTCTATTCTAAAATCTATTAGGGCCCCATAGGTAGCGAAGGTGCGCCCAGCCTTAACGGCTTCTTTCCAGGCTGCGTAGGTTAGGGGGCCGTCTATTAGGGCGTAGGTTCTTATGGTACCTACTGCTGTTTCCGCACTCATTTTATCGGTGCCCCCTACGGCAGCTATATGGTAGCCGCAGTTAAGATAGCGATACCAATCGGATAGGGAATATGGGCTGATGCCACCGTATAAATTGCCGTGGGAAGTCATTTCTACGCCGTCTATCAAGTCAGATACTATGGCGGCTGCGGCCTCGCCTCTGGGGTGGGGGAAGTGGGGTAGGATGTTTACGCCAAACTGTTGGCGGCATTTTTCGGCCCATTGGGTTAGGGTGATGTCTACCGGGTCGCCCAGGGCGGATTCATCCGGGCCGCCGGTGGTTAGGGGCATAATCATGCCGCCTTCGTAGCCAAGTAAAGAGATATGGCCCAGGATATGCTGGCGGTTTTCTGTGCCTACCCGCACCATGTAGTCGTCGGATTTGGTTTCGCTTTTGCCGTCAAAATCCCCTATATTTGTGAATAGTTCCCCCCATTGGCTGGCCAGTAGGTTTACTATGTTAACCCCTTCGGCTTCACCTTCCAGCAGTGCCGTTTGGGGTGATAGGAAATGGACATGAGTGTCCGCTGTTACCCAGCCCAAGCTACGCCAATCCAGTACGCGGGCTAGGTTTATTGTAAGCTCGTGGGTGTCCGGCGTTATGGTAAACCTACAGCGTATCGGCTCTATCTCAAAGCCCTTTGAGACCTCGAAAAATACTTCGCCGTGGGGTAGGTAGTATTCGGCGGTGCCATCGATGTAGGTACACCAGTGTGGGCCGTGTACAAAATCCGCGCTGTAATCCTCAAACCAGTAGGGGTTGGGGATGCGGTGGCGGTGGCGTGGTGGGAGATATTCGCCACCAACGCCGTGAGCATGGACTTTAACTGCTACAGGCTTGCCCTCGGGGCCTATTACCCTAAGGGTCACAGGCTGCTCGGCGGGTAGTACCTGCATGGCTTCGTGGGCTTTTAAGTCGCGGAGGGCCAGTTTTTTGTCGTCGAAGTAAAAATGTGCGTCTTCGTGGGCGGTGTATTCAATTATATATTCGTTGTCGGATACTTGGGGCTGTTGGTTGTTGTAGCCTTTTTCCCAGTCGTTGTTGTTATAAAGGGGTCGTTTTACTACGGAGATAATCTGCCCTAAGTCGATGTCTATTAAGTCCAGCAGGATTTGGGACTCTTTTTGTATCGTTAGCATGGTCTTTTGCCGCCTCTTGTAGCGCAGGGGGTGAGATTTTACTTGCCCTGCGGTTATGCCCATAAGGAATAGCTTTCCGGCGGTGTGGTTTATGGTTATGCCAGAAATGGGTTTTGACGGGTGGGGGTTTTCCCAGGCATATAGCCAGTGGGTTAGGGGGCTTCCGCTACGGGTTACCCGGGTTTGGCTTCCTCCCCATTGTGATGAGGGCACTTGGCCTGCCTCTATTTCATCGGTGGCGGTGGGTATGGCGTAGGTGCGGCAATCCGGCAGGGCCAGTAGGGCGTCTTCACCCCATCCGCCTATTATATTGCCAACTTCGTACCGGCAGCGGATAGGGGTTGTTGTTTCGGTGCCGTCGGTGTAATGGAAGGTGTAGCCGCAGATTTCTTCGCCCAAAGGGGGGCCGCCCTTGAATGGGCTGTGGATGCCATAGTCATCCGGCGCGGGTAATGGGATGTCGCAGGCGTGGAGAAATACTAAGAATGGTGCCGCCACAGGCGCGAAATTAAGATTTACGCTTTCTCCGCCTGTGTAGATAAGGCTTTCTCCTGTTTTGGGCCCTAGCTGGAAGGGGATGCCCCATAGGTCGGTTTTGGAGTGTAGGAGTTTGTCCCTGTGCTCATGGATATGCTTTGAGCATCCTGTTAGCTCCAGATTGTCAGGGCTTAGATTGTACCCGGATAGAGCTATGGGTGTGAAATGCGGTGATACTTTCATGGCATGGCTCCTTTCGTTCCCTTAAGTATTAGTTGGGTATGCTAAATTATAGCATAGATTTATTGACAGGTATTAGGTGGTGATATGATGTATAAGAGCGTGGGTTTCCATATATGGCTAAGGTGTATTAATGTTTTTCGCGCCTAAAAATCCAAGAAATAATTGATATGGTGGAGTATAGTAGGTATAATGGCTAAAAAAGGCTAGTAAGGTTCAACCAAACCGCCAAAACCAATTTACAACAAAAGAAGCTAAACCAGAAGAAGTTAGGAGATAATATGCGATAGCAATTCAACAAATAATCCAAGAAGGAGGTAATGTAATGGGCAAATGGGACGAATACCAAGATTTTTCTACCAACGCAAAGCCGTATGGTGGGGCAAATGCATATCTTGATTTTTTGAACAGCAGTGCCAAAGAAGAAGGCAAAGGAGAGGGCAGAATCGAAGGCATTATTGTCGGCACTATTGCAACGCTTGTCGTTTCCGGAGTCGTTTTGGCTTCTGTCAAAGTAAAAGAATATATTAAAAAGCGAAAACAAAAAAAGCAACTTGTCGCTGATGTCAGGCAAGAATTTTTGAGCAATGTTGAACAAAGCAAAGGACATGAAAACGCTGAACCGTCCGCAAGCTCAATAACATACAACAAAGATGGCAAGCCGTTTGAGGGAGATGAAGTGGTTTAACATGCGAGCAAATTACCGCAAAATCACAACAACTGACTAAAAGCCAGCCCAATCAATATAACCCCGCCCAGCCAAGATATATTAAACGGCAATTTCTCAGCCAACTTATGCCCAAGCTTACGCCCCCAAATAATTGCCATCATATTAGTAATAAGCGACCAGCCCAAAAGTGCCCAAGGATTAACCCCAGCCAAGGCCGCCCCAAAGCCCACAGCCATCCCGTCAAGGGAAAGGGATACCGCCAAGGTAACAGCCTCCACCGGGGATATATGTGAGGAGACATCCGCGTCCGCAGCCTCCGGGTCGGCGTAGAGGCGTAGAATAAACTGCAGACTAAAAAGCGAGAACTCGATGGATTTATCCAGCCGGGTATGCCTGCGGATTATGGATTTGACTATGCCATCCATAAGCTTTATTAGGCCGATTATAAACAGCACAGTAAATGCTATAGCAACCGCCAGCCCCTCTGGGATATGTGCTCTTACAGCGGTGCCTATAAAAAGGGCCAGGGCTGTAATTAACAGGCATACCAAGTTAATAACCTGAACCGATGACATAGGAATCTTAATTTTTTTACTGCCATAGGCAAAACCGGCCGTGAAGGCGTCGATGGATAAACTTGACGCTAGCACGGCCGCTTCTATTATGGAGATGAACATATTACTCACGCCTTTCTGGGTAGATAATAGCTACCCCTATACCGTACTCAGATAGGCATGATCTGGTGACTCCCCTAATACTCCTTCCGATCAAAAACCAAACTACCACCCATAAAAAACACAACCCCATATCCACCAACAATAAGCATCATATGCAAAAGCCGTGAAGCCCCAGGCAGCACCCCAATCCAAAGCCTATGCCACCCTAAAAACGACGTAAACAAAAGCTCTGAAAGGATAGGAAAAAACACCGGCAGTACGCTCATAACCAAGTATACAACAACCAACAAAAACATAATAAGCGACCCGCTGCGCCCAAACAACGCAATAAAAGCCGCAAAAGCCGCAAGAACCGCCAGCGTAGGAAGAGTAAGAGCGTAAGAGGCAAAGGCCTCGAAAAGCCCACTTGCGCTAAGCCCACGCCCCATAGTTTGGCTAAGGATGGCACTTACGGTAAAAATGCAGCCAAGGTATAGGGCAACATAAGTCATAATCCCAAGCTGCTTGGCGGCGTAAAGTTTCCATCGCTCTACGGGGCGGCAAATCATGGCCTTCATTGTGTGCTCGGCACCTTCGGTTGTGATTAGGTCTGTCATGCCCATAAAAATAAGAAGAGGGAGTAAGATCTGCAAGAAAAAAGGCAAGACACCCATAGGGGACGGTGCTAAAACAATTGCAAAGCCAGTGACCCTTCCTATCCCGCCAGCAAGAAGGCCGCCTATTACCGCCCACAATAGGCAGATAATAATGCCTATTATAAGGAATACGATATATTTTTTCCGCCGGATGATTTTGCTGGTCTCGTTGCGGTAGGCCGCATAAAATGCGTACATAGCTTGCTCAGTCCTCTCATTTTAAAAGGTTTACCCAAAGTATCAAAACCTATGATTATGCGGGTTTGAGGGGTATGGGCTAGCCTCTCGGCTTCTTTGTACGGCGTCAATAAAAAAATCCTCCACACTGGCAAAGGATCGTAAAATGTCGTCTGTATATTCACAGCTAAGCAGCCGCCCGCCATGCATAACGGCAACCTTGGTAGCGCATTGCTGGATTTCATTAGCCAAATGGGAAGATACAAGCACAGCCGAGCCCTGCCTTGCGGCGGCCTTAATAACCTCCCGCACCAATACCATGCCCTCGATATCCAGCCCATTGGCAGGCTCATCCAATACAAGTAGCTTAGGCGCAGATAAAAGTGCCAAAGCAAGCCCTATCCGCTGGCGCATCCCAAGGCTTAACGACCGGACTTTATCATGCCTATAATTATATATTTCCACTATTTTAAGCACTTGGGCTATGCGGTCTTCGCCTACATAATCGTAAAACCGCGCCGCTAGCTCCATGTTTTGCTGGCCCGACATATGCTCGTAGAGGGCGGGGGCTTCTATTAGGCAGCCTACGTAGCGCATTGCTTCCTCGTGGCGGGCTATGGAGTTAACCCCGCATACCTTTATATCTCCGCGACTAACCCTAACAAGCCCTGCTATGGCCTTCATAGTGGTGGTTTTGCCGCTGCCGTTTGGGCCCAAAAGCCCTAGTACCTCACCTGGGGCAAGGGCGAAAGAAATATCTTCCGCCCCTCTGCCGTTTTTGTATAGTTTTGTGACGTTCCTTAGCTCTAATATCATTTAATTACCGCCCACTATTTGCCTTAGCAGCTCGTCGGCCCGCATACGTAGTGCATCTATTTGTTCATTGATGTCCGCAATTTCGTCCTCGGTTAGGCCGTCAAAGCCTTGAAGCATTAAGGCGTTTATCTGACTGTCCAAAAAAAACACTTCATCCATCAAGGCGTCAATATCCAGAGCTGAAAAGCCCGGCCAGTACTCCCCTGTGAGTGACGCGTTATTTAACAAAGCATCAAGGTCAAAGCCACTAAAATCCAAATCATCAAAATCAAGCCGCATTATATCATTTTGGGTAATTCGCCAAGGCCGCTGGGCGGTTATGCTGTCGCGATTAATATTGTGCGCATCGTCAATTGTAAAAAACAGCGAGCCCCAGCGGGTGGTTCTTTCGGTGAAAAAGGCTTCTGTTAACAGTGCGTCCGCACCCAGCACTGGGCTGTCAGGCACAGTCGTATTAATTTCTGAAAATCTGACAACTATCTCGCCTTCAACTTCATGCACATCGCCAAAGATATTTTCGATTGTAGCGGCGGCTCGGGCATTTACATATACAAGATTATGGTCGTCATCCACATCGGCTACTATTGAAATACGGTCAATAGTGAGGCTGCGCATGGGTATCCCAAGCACATGGTCATAATCCTCCCGCGGCCGGGTGGTATTGGCCCATCTTAGCTGCTCATCGATGGCTATTTCTATGATAATGCGCACCCACTCTGGCAGCTGGCTTTCGGTTATGGCCCCTGTGATGCGCCGCACATCACCGTGGTTTGACATCGTTAGGTTGTTTTTCAAATCACCCACTAGCAAGTCTACAACCAGTGTGGCAAGCCGCAAATAATTAGAGTTGCGGCCATCCGGGCCAAACATGTCGTATCCTGGTGAGAGGTTAAACCTGCCGCCGCTTCTGTTTGCGGCCCACCACTGGGTACCATCTGGCAAAACCGACCATCTGGATATGTTTAACTCTGGGGTTTCGTATCTTATGGTTGTGAAAATTTCCTGTACAAGGGGCATAAATTCCTCGTCTACATGATTCATTAATGGGCTATGAACCCGATCAATAAACAGAGCACTTTCATCTCCCAGCTGCGCCATAAACCATGCCCGCTCTTGAGTTTCGCCGTCTATCCATAGGGTTGCCTCGGCCTCTATGGTTACGTTTTCATAAAAGAGGGCGTTTATTGCCGCGTTTTTGAGATTTTCATAAGGTGAGCCGTTTATTGCCGAGACCGTCAAGGCCCCCGCTAATACAACCACCGCCACTAAAAGACAGATTACCCGTGTTGATATGCGTTTTTTCATGGTGAATCCTCCTTTTTACATGAGTATGTAGTAAAATTTCATCCTTTTAATTAAACGACTGCACAAGTTGTATGCCGCCGCCAAATGCATTATACTATATAAATATCGCTAATCAAAATGGTTTACTAACACTGACAATTTTACTATAATTAAGAAGCTACGAGGACACGCCTGTGCGAGTAATTGCCGGGTCGGCAAGGCGCATGGTGCTTACTGCCCCCAAAGGGCAAAAAACCCGCCCAACCGCCGACCGTGTTAAAGAGAATTTATTCAATATAATCTCGCCATATGTGCAGGGTGCCCGGTTTTTGGATTTATTTTGCGGCAGCGGGGCAATGGGGATAGAGGCCCTTAGCCGAGGTGCCGCTTTAAGTGTTTTTGTTGATATATCTAAGGAAGCGGTAAGCGTAACCAAAGCCAATTTGGAAAAGACGCGGCTTTTAGGCCGTAGCGAGTTGCTGTGCATGTGCTCTCTTACGGCGATACCCCTGTTTATGCGGGGCGGTAGGGAGTTTGACATAGTATATTTAGACCCACCATATGGCATGGGGCTCTTAGAGAAGGCGATACACGCATTAAGCAAAGGCAGTATATTATCACCCCAGGGCGTTATAATTGCCGAATGCGCCAAGGATGACCCCCTTCCCGAAGCGGAGCCGCTGATATTGCAGGATGTAAGGGAATATGGCAGTACAAAATTGATG
>Ga0123355_10018692_pt1 | contig 11009 bp, 8 predicted proteins | sample TergutEmb28metaG_3_FD_89872 | JGI IMG/M metagenome (GOLD analysis project Ga0123355, IMG submission 89872) | Embiratermes neotenicus P1 segment gut microbial communities from Petit-Saut dam, French Guiana - Emb289 P1 | ecosystem: Host-associated > Arthropoda: Insects > Digestive system > Gut ...
GGTAATGAACCTTCGGGTTCTGTGAAATGCGGGGAATTTCTTGACTAGCTGCAAACCAGTTAGCTTCTCAAGAAGGACTCTGCACCATGGAGTAAGTAAGTAAGTAAGTAAGTAAGTAAGTAATGACCCAGGAGAGCGTAGTTCTCACCTACTTGGCGGCGGAAGCCTGAAATCATGCAGAATGCAATATACTTCAGTTGGCAGCAGTGTATCGCAGTGTTTCTTCAGTTGGCAGCAGTGTATCCCATTGTCTGTTCAGTTGACAGCAGTTTATCCCAGTGTTTCTTCAGTTGGCAGCAGTGTATCCCAGTGTTTCTTCAGTTGGCAGCAGTGTATCCCAGTGTCTCTTGAAGGAGATGTAACTGACAAAGAGTATATTAAGATTTTAAAATACTAAAAACTGCAAGGTCTTGTAGATTAGTCTAGTATTGGGTTGTTTGTAAGTCACTAATATGTGTTGCCTGTTTTGATAGTGTAGTAAACACGTTGGGTTTGGCTTCCTCTCTTCTGTTCCAAATTGCCAATTCCCGTAGTACTCTCAATTTCGGAATAATAATTCTTCATAACATGAGTGCAGTGTTGTTCACGAGATGAAGAGGATTATGTTTTTTTTTTTACCAGTTCCTTTTGCGTATCAGGCGAGGTCAACATGCTGTCCTCCAAAGACTGGGCTACTTAAGAATGTGGGTACACGAAAAACAAAAACCGCAAAAAGAAAATGAATTTCAAGACAACAGTGCTTGTACGTAGACTTTGCTTCTCACTTATTAAATGGTGTTCTCTTGCAGCCTGCCTTCCGCTTGGCACTGCACATTTTTGCGTATAGTTATCAGCGTTCATGCAACAATGCTGAACACCTTCAACATCAAATCCAATCATCTGCTGTTGTCGTTATGTGATAATTCCCCCAACATGCTGCACGCGAGTGTCAATAGACCTCGGACTCACCGGCCGTAATCTTTATATCAAGATTTTTTCCTCTTCTTCATATTCCTGGGTTGCTTTTTTGAGCTTTTCTTTTAGTTCTCTGTGTACTTCGATATCCTTCGACTTTTATCTGGTTTCAGTAAGCTCTGAGGATGTTCAGACAATGGCCATGTGTATCATAGCGTGTCCTTTAGCAGGACACCCATGAAGGGTCCCATCAGAAAGCCTGGTGTTAGTGATAAATAAAATTATTCACGACATGCCAGTTTCGAGATTTTTGCTTCCAAAATTGACCTTTCGTGGTCAGCAGTAAAACGACACAGACTAAATTACGTAGTGTGTGTGTGTGTGTGTGTGTGTGCGTGTGTGTGTGTGTGTGTGACGTGTTGGTGGCATCGTGGGGTGAGGAAGTGGACGCAAGAGTACATTGTTTTCCCCCTGAACTGTCAACGTTCACTTCGCAGCTCGAGTTCTCACAACTCATGAAGAAAGTAAGAGCAGATTGAAGTCGGGGAATGCTTCCTGTCATTCGATACTGAATCGTTTGTCTTCCATTTCACTCTCCAAATATTTAAAGATTAAAATATACAGTACTATATTTTTGCCTGTTTTGTGTGGGTGTGAAATTTGGTCTCTCACTTTGAGGGTGGAACGTAGGCTGAGGGTGTTTGAGAATAGGGTGCTGAGGAAAATATTTTGGCCTAAGAGGGACGATGTTACAGGGGAGTGGAGAAGCCTACATAACGAGGAGCTTTATGGTCTGTACTGTTCACCCAATATTGTTCGAGCGATTAAATCGTGAAGAGGGTGATGGGCGGGAGGGGGTGGGGATGCTTTGGCACGGCATGTGTGTGGGAAAGGAGAGGTGCGTACAGCGTTTTGGTGAAGAAACATGATGGAAAGAGACCACTTAAAAGACGTGGGGTTAGATGGGAGGATAGTATTAAATTTGTTCTTCAAGAAGTGGGATGAGGGCATGGATTGGATTGATCTAGCTCAGGGTAGGATCTTGTGGCGAGATGTTGCGAATTCGGCGATAAACGTTCGGTTTCCATAAAATGCGGGGAATTTCTTGAATAGCTGAAGCGGTTAGCTTCTCAGAAAAGACTGTGTTCCATGCAGTTAATTAATTAGTATCTGTTTTATCTCGTACTGCGTGAGAAAAATGCAAAGTTTCTGGACATTCGATGTAATTACATAGGAGTTTGTATTTCTTTGAAATCAACACTAAACTGGACAGGAGATTGTGTATGTATCATATATATACCTCCATACTTCGTGTCTATAATTTCACACCTTCCCTGTGAAGTAACTATAGCGATATTGAATCCATATTCATTGCGGATTCACAGATCTGTCTCGCTGTCACCAAACTGTTACTTTATTTCGGAACAGGGGGTGACGACGCTATCGGTCTTAGCCTGTCGTGTTTCCGCATAGGCCTGATGAACTGCAGTTCATTTGTCATTAGTACTCTGGAGCGATGGAGCAGCGATGCAAGGAGCTGTATTTTGTTGTGCCTTGTTTGTATGCAACGAACCTTTAATCTGTAGAGTTTATGTAGGCTGTCGATGCCTTCTGTTCAAACTTCGTACTGTGCACACGGTGTTCAGTGTGACTGAACTTGCAAACACATTGGGCCTCAGTACATACAAACAAAACAAGGCTATCCGTGCTTCGTCAAGGACGCCGGAGTATACCTTAGAAAGCTTACATAATTGATAACTTAAATCCATTAAGGAGGAAATCGGACGTTCGATCAATGTGAGCCGATATTGTCACGTGCAATGTCCTGCGGTTACCTTGCCGTTACTGTGACTGCAGTGTGATGTACAGCGTTCGTACAGTATGTCATTTAGTGATTTATTGTATGACTGTTTGCCTCTCAAGCTCTGGCGTAGAATCCCAGGGCAATTGGTGGACTTAAATTGGAAAGCATTTGGAAGGAAGCGACCAAAACACGAAACATTAGTTAAAATTAGTGACCGTTTTGTTTGGCTGCGCACATCTGTGTCTTTTACAGATTTCCGTTGAATTCAAGGCGTCAGACATAATCTAGATGTGCCACAAAGCCACAGTGTGTTCCTGTTGTGGTACACTGACATTTTGCACATGCCAAGGCTTGCAACTTCAGGATCACCCATTTTCTGTTCTTCTTTGTGACATTTCAGTTCCTTATACGGAAATTTATTTAGAGGAGGTGGGAATATGGGAACAATGAAGACCTGTCACTGACAATAAACGCGCCATTTCCTGTAATTTTTATGTTTAAATTAAGTGATAAATTCAGTTCTGCGACAACTGTACTAAGTTTTTCATCAATCGAAGAATTGTGTCGTTTGTATGCGTCTGACGGGCTGCTGCGTGAACTGAGGTCAATGTGTGCATTATTGTACCTTGCACTAACCTGCTTAAAAAGGAGGTGGGGTAAAATGATTTCAGAGCTCAAGCGTTACTCCACGGCGGGAAGAGTTTCAGGCATTCTTTGTCTTTTTGGTTTATTTAACAACGCCAACTCAGAGATTATGCTGAGTGATTGAATGATAGAGAATTATTAACTGAAAAGATGTGGAAAGAAGCGGCGGTGCCGTGATGTAATGCGCTGCCTTGGAATTTACTTGGAAGGACTGAGGAAAATCACAGAAGTCCTCAGCCTCCACTTGTTGGTGACAAATCCATTATGCCACTTACACATGGACACAACTTTTCCTCTGCTATAATTTTTCCGAAACTGATTTAACTGTCTGGTAATGTACATAAATTCCGGAAAAGTTTGAACTAAATGCATGTCGCGGTCTTCTACGAGCGTAGACTGGCACCGTACAGTTTGGCAGCTGGTTCATAACGTTTCGGGGGAACGTCACTGCCTGCCCACTTACTGGGCCGTGACCCACACTGCGAGTCTTCACCGCCACAAATACATCGCATAACACAAGCGCTATTAGTGACGGAGCCCAGTTGAAGTTCCACATGTAGTCTACTGTTTGGTCTTGCAAGGCAAATTCGTAGTCTGTAATCAGAAAACTGGGTTTGTTGGTGTGTTAAAACTTACAGGCCTCGAAATATATGTCAATTACTTGCAAATTAAAAAATCGATAGATTTGATTTTTATGTCAAGTATGTATTGTATTGCCGCGGTACGAAACGCAAGACAGCCAATGTACGTATAACGTGACAATGAGGAACGTTCGTGCAACCATTGTTGCTGTGGAAAAGCAGTACGTAAGCACATATTATATATTGACATATTATTCCGAAAGTGTGTGTTTGTAGCCTTAGATATCCAGCATGCAACGCGTATGCGCCGTATTTTCATCTGTGGTGAGTCCGGGTCTATTATACCTTTCCACATTATCTCACAATCAATAGGGGTTTCGAAAAGAAGTTATTGAGCATAAAATGTGTGGTTTAGTTTTCTTTCCAACTTTTGTGCTGCACCATGTAGTTCTTTGCCAGTGGTGCAACTAGCGAAACTTCAGACCTGATTTTGAATTATTTGCGTCATTACTGCAATTGAAACACACCACACGGCGTTTCAAAAGCAAACCGTTTCTTCCTCGGGTGAAGACAAAAACTTAGCCAAGCCAAGCCAAGCCAAAGTGTTAACTGGGGGCGGAGACTTGCGCGAAACGCAAGTCGACTTCCCCTGCGTTTGACCGCATTGCTGGGCTCAGTAACAGACACATAAACTCTGGGAATGTGCTTACTGTAACGATTTTTAAGTCAGGCTGAGGGCCTTGACTGATTATGCCAAAGACTAGGGCCTAGGTTGCCCTGGACTAATTAATAATGGGAGGGATAAACTTTAGTTGGTTGGCTATCTGGGTTCTGAGCCCAGACTGGCTCTGTCGCATACTGGAGTTATGCGACGTTTGTCAGGCGCTTAGGTGAAGCCGCCGCGCCTGGTGGAGGGAAGTGCGGGTCGTGCCCCGACTTTGCATCGAATACCCTGGCATTTGCCTTACAACTGAGGAAAATCACGGAAACCTCCGTCAGGGTAACCGAAGGGCGCTCGGCTGATCAGCGCCGAACGCAATTCGTTTAGACGACTTGGCCATCGGGGCGATGGCACCGACTGGCCTGCTGTCCTCTGCCGCCCTTGGCTTTCGTGTCAAACGACGGGGTCAACCCTCGCTCAGCGTAGGTATCTGCCGAGTTGCCGTACTAGGGGGTTCCCCAAATCAAAGCTCTCAGTCAGGGCTCTGATGTGGTCAACAAACAGCGGAACGCCCAGATCCTCGTGTATCTGCCTGTTACTTACGTACCAGGGGTCACCAGCAGCGAGGCGAAGACACTTGGATTGCAATACCTGTAGCCTCCGGACATGGGTGCGGCCAGCAGACCTCCACGCGGGACACGCATAGTCCATCATGGGGCGGATGAGCTGCTTATATAGCAGGACTCCGTTCCTGACGGATGGATCACTCTTCCTATTCAGGGAGGGTTGGTGGTTGGTAGTCCAGTCCAAAGATCAGACAGGAGTTCTCGTCGGCATAATCACGTAGGAGTTTCCCCCGTCTCGTGCACAGCCGCGTGTTCCAGTACACGTGTTTGGCGTTGAGTTCGCCGGCCATCAAGACCGGCAATCCCCCGCCGAAGCAGGCTGTCAGGTCCGCTCCGATCAGTGGGCGGGAAGGCGAAATGTAAGCCGCAAATATTATCACCGGTTTGCCGGCCAATGTTACTTGAATGGTAGTAGCCTCCAAGTGGGTCAGACCCGGAACGGACACTGGGTGGTGGACTATACCACGGCGTACTAGGATGCCTGTGCCGCCCCCAGCTATCAGTCTGTCTGTTGCAGTGGCAGACATAATTGGCAAGCCGGAAGGCTTGGCCAGGGTTAAGGAATGTCTCACTTAAGAGACAAATATCGACACCGTGCTGGTTGAGAAAATGCTCCAATTCAAGCTTCCTGCCGTGCACTCCATCCGCATTCCAGCAGGTGAGGCGCAGGGCTTTACACCGCTCCGTCCTCCTAGCGCGTGCTGCCATATTCGGCTACGAAAAGAATAGCAGGTTTGAGGACAGCGCGCGGGCGAGCTGTCCCTGTGAAGAGGGAGGAGATGGACGTGAGGAGCCGACGAGTCTGCTCCACACATGCCTGGAGGGGAAGGTGATCGATGAGATCTGAGATTTCCTCTAGTGTGGATGTGGGACTTTGGGTGGGGACCACCAGGTTGGGTGTTGTGAGTGTGGCGGCCGCGGGTTTGACACTCGCGGCTGCTTTCTTCTTAGACTTCCCAGCAGCCCGTTTAAGGGCTGTTGTGGATTTGAGCTCAGGTTTTTGAGGCCTGGCCGTCTCCCTGGTGGCGGTCAGTATAGGTTGCTCGGGCGCCTCCGCGACCGGCTGAGGAGGGGGTATTTGGATGTGGGTTGGTGGATGGAGGGGTGGTAGCCTTGGCGACACGCCACCCTCAGACGACGTGATTCCATCCCTCGCTCAGGTCCATCTGCTCGGCAGAGGGCCCGGCTTGCTGAGCTTTAGGAGCGGCAGTTTGACCTGTTGCGACGCTCTTTTGGCCACGTTCGGGTGCCTGCATTACAAGAGCCGCCTTCGCTTCCTTCCACTTTACACAGCCACGGTAGTTCGCTGTGTGGTTTCCCCCGCAACCACAGCATTGAGGCTGTTCCCGCGGTGTAGAGCATCCACCGGAGGTGGTGGGAGCCCCCACACGCGACACACCGGAGTGCGTATCCGCAGTTACGCTGCGTGTGTCCGAAGCCCTGGCAAAGCTTGTATAGCAGTGGGCCTTTTGGATTCATGTACGACTCCACCGACACTCGCAAGCCGCAGAGTTCAGTGAGTGATCGCCCTTTTGACACCTCAGGATCTCGCGCCACTGATAAAATGAAGTGGAAAGGCGGTCCTTGGCGGGGTCCTGATCGCGACGGCCGGATCGCAGCTGCGTGCCTGAACACGGATGTTTAGGGATTCCAGCCCCTCTCTGACGACACTCTCAGGCATGTCCTACCCAGGTTCTTCACCAGATGTCGCGCACAGCAGTCCTCCGGGAGGGTGAAGATATGGAAACTCACACCCTTCTTCCCATCAAGGGATCGCAGTGCACTGACGGCGGCTCTGACCCCGTCGGCTGTTGATGGAACGACCACCAACTTCTCGCCCTTTAGTTGGACCGTCAGACTGCCAGGGCAGGAAGCCCGCAACCAAGCCAGGAATGAATGGGCGTCACTAACACCTGAAATAAAAATTGGCGTCTTATTAGGACGCTCTCCTGCTGGTAGGCAGGTGTTGGCCACTTGGGCGTTTGAAGTGATGTCATCTGGCATGTCGCTTAGAGACCCGGACATGTCGCTAGACATGCGCCTGTTGGTTGTCTCGGTTGAGACACCGTATTCGGACGGGTCCGCATCCATGGCTGTGGGCTTGAGCGGCCCACTTGGCTGAGACGGGACGACGGGCCCGGCCAATACAGCCGCGTACGTCGCCCCTCCCCCGGATGGTCTGGGTTACCGGCTGCCGACAGCAGCTTGTTCGCCCGTGACTGTTAAGGTCGCGGGCAGAGGCGCGGACCCAGCGCCAGGTGCTGGGCACCTGTTGGCAGGCTCCATCAAGTCGCCCGAGCTTGCTAGCTCGTTGGCTTTACGTTTGCCCGCGAGCTGTTGGGAGGATGTGGCCCCTCTTCCCGGTGTGGTGCTGCGGCTCCCTGCAGGCACCGCTGGCTTCTTCTTCCTCCGGGACATGGCCAAACTCAACTCCTTGAGGAGGGCCGGCGACAGCTGTAAAATAGAAATAGCCTTAATAAAGGCTAACTCTTCCTGCCTCAGCACGATGCTTCGGCAGGAGCACTCGAAAGGTCTTCCTCTTACTCTTTCGCTGTAGCTCTGATGGAGACTAAATGCAGAAACCAGCTCAGTCAATAACTCGTTTCACCAGTCAACCCAGGCAGGCAGGTATCGCGATCCTATCTCCAAACCGGTCACCACCAGAAACGAAAAATGACAAAAACTTAAAAAAAAAACTTAAAAAAGTTTACATTCTAGAAGAACCCAAGCATGTAGTTCATACGTAAGAGACGAATTATCGAAATCCCTAAAATAAATAGCGTGTACAGTTTTCCATATAAAATTGTAATAAAATGAAAACACACATTTTTCCCTTACTAAAACCAAAAGTCACATCGCGTAAAATAGGAACAAAATAAAAGAATTTAATTAAATTATAGTATGAGACAGTAACAATCCAATCAACACCCTCTACTGGAGCGTCTACAAACCTTGTACGGGGCCCCAAACATTCATCTGTATCAAGAACGAAAGTCTCACTCACTTGTGCAACTCTTTATCTATTAAAGGGAGCCAAATATGTGATATGTCTAAACTAGGCTAACTGATCGGGTTGTCAGAACATAACATACCTGCTGCCTCATATTTCCTATACATGGAGTTAGGCTGAAATTGTAATACGGTGGTATTAGTCCAATCGATATTATCTCCTTCTTCAGAAGCATGTGACACCGACTTAGATATATCCGTGTCCCTCTCTTAGATTACGTTTGTATTCAGTGATCTACCAGTGTGTTCCCTGCGACACTTACGTGGAATTCTGTAAATGCACTGTGATACGCCTAACGTATCAATGTTCGATTTCATTTTTCTAAAAAAAAAAAAAACCCGAAAATATATTTAGTTTTAAAAACAGTCTTTATGTTAAACCTTTCGCCAGTTCTTTTAAATTATTCTGAAGTACCTCTAATGTATGGAATGGATATCATTCACACGAATTGGTTGTCATTGTTCTCTTTCTTCATCCTGTGTCTGGGTTTCTTATTGATAACAATCCACGAACTTACCAGTATGCGCGTTGGTTGCCAATTCCACCAAATCCAACTGTGTCCCGTTGTCCTCTTTATGTCACAATTTGTAAACTCTACCAGCTGAATTCTGAATCACTTTTCACTTCCCGTGCATAAGATCATCAGAATTGTAGAAAGGTATTTTCCTGTGTGACTAGGTTTCCCATATACTGTAGTTGTTAAAGAGCCTTTCTTCTTCATAACAGAAATATTCAAGAATCGGAACTGTCCATCAACCTCAGTTTCCACAGTAAATTTGTTAGATTTCCTTAAATTATGAAGATTATATAAAAGATTGTGGAGATCCTCAATAATATGTTTCCAGGCGACAAAGGAGCCATCCACGTACCTTGACCATAAAGAGGGTTTACCAACCGCTGTGTTCATTGCCATGTCTTTAGAACACTCCATGTATGTGTCACTGATCGCCATTGCCATCCGCTCGTTTTTTTTTTTTTTTGACAGAATTTGTCTCCGAACTGGAAATCAGAGCACTTGAAACAAACTTCAGGCACCTCTATGAGTCCACATTCACAGCAGAGCGTTCATTCAGATGCCTATCATCCTTCAATGTGTTTTCTATCATTGGGGCCTAGGTAAACAGATTTACGATGTCACAACTTACCAACACGTCTGACTGTTCCACCGGTATGCTATTATCTTGAAATGTAGGGCGTTCTTAACAAAAGATTTGGTGTTTCCAGCCAACGGGCTGATCAAAAATGTAGATTGATCTTCATGTAAATTACCCCATTATTGTTGTCCGATCTTAATTAAACTTGAATTTTCTGCGCAGATTTTCGAAAAATACTCAGATATCAGCTTTCATGAAAATCCGTCCAGTGGGAGCCGAGTTGTTCATTCCGGACAGGCAGACAGACATGACGAAGCTAATAGTAGCTTTTCGCAGTTTTGCGAACTCACCTAAAGGTGAAATTTGCAGACCAGTGGCAATGTACATACTCATACGTAGTACGAAGTTTCTCTGAATGCAGTAAATAGATGCACAGGTAAAACACACGGAACAGGATACAAATTTTTTTCTATTTAATGCGATGAACGAATGTACAGAATATGGAATTAACTGAAACATATCCCTGCCCAATTGTAAAGTAACGTTTTAGGCTAGTACAGTTCTTATTACGATGTTTTTCTTATCTTTCAGGTAAGTTTCGATATAGTGTTGAGACGATGCTTACGTGCTTCGTGCAATTGGCAGACGACGGTAAGTTACGTATGTTAGTGTGACAGTGCAAGACAGGGTTTGTTGACTATTGTGTGATGTTTCAGACAGACACATAAAACAACAATTCACAAGAAATTACTTGGGTATCTTACAGGTATAATGAACTGGGCTACATTGAAATTAATTATTTACGTACGTATTTTATTACCAAGTGCAGGACACACCTTATTTGATGTTGTTCTTTAGGTTATTAAACGAAGCCTTTTCTACTGCATGTGTTACTTGTGCGCTGCATATCGGAGGAGATTATCATAAATTGAGTAGATAAGGATTGGATCTGAGTGGTATTAATGCTGTTCCAACGTCTGCTATTACTAATGGTGAGGTAAATTTCAGTCATGAAACACAATATGGTAGTATGTTTTATGATGGTATTTAATAGCAAAGAAGTAACTACATGTTTCGGCCAATAGCGGCCATCTTCAGGTTATTACATTTATGCTCAAAGAGTATCATATCATCTTTTATACTCAACGCGATCGAATCTTTCGGTGTGGCTTATATTGTGAAATGCTGTGCAACGTTGGGGCATGAAATTTAAATATAAGAATACGTATTTGGGGTTTTTAAATGCGTTATTCTGTTGGGCTGTGTAGAAAGTTTGAATGTACCAGCCGGAAGCACATTGAACATATTTACGAAAACTCGCGCGATATGCCAGTCACGTGTTGTCTCCTATCTCGTCACTATCAGCGCTGCACATGTTCAGTTTCAGTGCGCTCGCAAAGATCGGCTGGATTCTGCAAGACCATACGTGTCAGTTCCTAGAGTTACTCATATTTTCTCTTTCAGATAACACCGTTCATCTGAGTTTGTGTTCGTACGTAGAATGAATTATGTCCTGATGCTGCATGCACCATATTTCTCCAGCACTACACGCCATCCAATCCAGGACGCACTCCGCCGTGAAAAATTGGAATTTTACAGAACACGACTATGCTCCCCCCCCCCCCCCCGCGCCGCCAAAAAAATAAATCAAAAAAACCCCTCGGGGCGTTTTTAACAAACTAGAAAAATAAAAA
>Ga0123355_10018693_pt1 | contig 11008 bp, 2 predicted proteins | sample TergutEmb28metaG_3_FD_89872 | JGI IMG/M metagenome (GOLD analysis project Ga0123355, IMG submission 89872) | Embiratermes neotenicus P1 segment gut microbial communities from Petit-Saut dam, French Guiana - Emb289 P1 | ecosystem: Host-associated > Arthropoda: Insects > Digestive system > Gut ...
AGGCAATGTACTCAAGGGCCAGAATGTTATGCGTCTCTCCTTCGTTGTTAACCGTATGTTTAATATCTACAACCATATATACTTCCTTAATGCAATAGCCGTAATTATTGCAGCGCTGGCTATTTTCTCTAACGGCGTGTACTACTTTAGGATGCTCATGGCTTGGCGCAGAGGCGAAGACATGCAAGCCGGTACTTCTGCCCAAGATATTGCAGCGGCCAACGCAGCTAAGGCTAAGGCAACCGCAAAGGAAAACACGAACGATAAGTAAATATTTGCTGCATATGCAAAAGCCCCTTCGGACCGTAATCCGAAGGGGCTTTTTAAGTGCAAAGTTTGCCTAGTTTATTCGAAGAATGATACAACGCCTGTGTTAAAGTCATAATAAGCACCAAGTACAAGTGTGCCTTGATCTTCTATTACAGGGTTTTCTTTGATGGTTTTAACAACAACATTGGTGTTGGCTTCGGTGGCTGTGGCATAGTCTGTGGCACCTTCTACACCCGGGATAAGGTTGCTGATAACACATGCAAGCTTCTCTGGCAGGCCTTGCACTTTGTCGAATGCGGTATTTACAGCACCGCAGTTGGTGTGGCCAACAACAACTATAAGCGGTGCGCCAAGGACAGCCGTTGCAAATTCCATAGAACCTAGTTCTACGTCTGTTGCAAAGTTGCCGGCGTTCCTAAGTACAAACAGGTCACCGATTTTTGTGTCGAAGAAAATTTCCGGTGCGCATCTGGAATCCGCACAGGTAAGAACGATGGCATACGGCTTTTGGGTATTGATTGTTTCTACCCTGTCCTTATTGTCGTCCTTGGGGGAGGGCTTACCCTCTACAAACCTCTTGTTGCCCTCTTTTAGTGCATTAAGGGCCAGTTTTGCGTCGGTTACTGGTGTAATTTGTGAACTACGCATGTACTACCTCATCCTCTCTTTTGCATATTAGTTAAATTGCACTATATTAATACCACGGTGTTGACAGTTTTGTCAAGAAAAGGCTATTTGCGTTTTTTATACATAGTTTGCTTTGTACGGCCATTTAGCTCCCTGGTTAAAACCAAGTATGCCAAGGCCACGACGCCAAGCAAGACCACTGCCGAGCCGGCTACTGCCATAGGCAGGCCTATGTCTCTGGCGCCAAGCCCACCGGTTAGCGGCAAGTCCGGGTTGCGACGGTTGCCTACGGCGAATGTAAAGCCATCCTCACCGGTTAGGCGCACAAATTGTGGTGTAGACGAGTCGCCTTGGGGGATTACATGCATAGCCGTGGCTGTTTGGGCCACCTGCAGGTCATATTCCATCCTAACCCGCCACTGACCAAAGGGTGCCATATAGCTTGCCGGGGGTATAAGTTCTACCAGTTGGTAATAGCTAAAGTCTTGGTCTGCCCTAAAAGCCAGCCGTATCAGCTCTATTGGGTCAGCAGGGCTGCCTGTACTGGTATGCAAGCCATATGTGCGAACCCACCCAGGTGCAGGCACTAAAGTGTCTGCTGGGGTATCGGTACCAAGGTAGCGATATAGCGCAAACACTGCGCCTGGCCGCAGCATGTTGTTTAGCTGGCTGACGGTGGTTGGGGACGGACTCATGCCGATTATGCCTTCCCCTGCTTTGTGAAGGTACAGCTCAACTCTTGGAGGTGCGTTGCCTACATGCCAGCGCATACGGGCTTCTTGGCTTAATGGGTCGCCTACACCGGTGCCGGTTTCCCTGTCTAGAAGTACAAAGAAGAACTCTGTGTTGAGCGGGCATGGTTGGGGCGGAGGATTATACATAGCCATCAAAAGATCCGGCAAGCCTGGTACACCGTCGATGAAGTGTTCATCTACACGCATCTCGAAGACCCAATGCCCCGGCGGTGGTACAAACAAGCCCGGTGGCGGTGTCACTTCCCTTAGGCGGAAAACCCCTTCGGTAAATACAAACAATGTAACACGTCCGTTAGCCTCGCTTATGGCCGTAACCGGCACACCTGCAACCGTGGTATATGGCACCCAATCGTAAGTGCCGGCAACCGGGTCATAATTTGTCCTGATATCCAGTGCAAACACTGCGCCTGCAAGATTGTTAATTGATGATGGGTAAGAATATATCTCCATATCCGTCTTGTAGAAATACACCGGGCGCACATAGTTGATATCGTAGTTGTTAAACGGATGGATATGGATACTTAGATGCTCATACCTGTCAACCGGGTTTACTGCATCCCAATTTAGCCAGCGTATGTTGGTCATGTCCAATGCGTTATAAGGTGCAGGGAAAGCCGCCATCGCGTCATTAGGGCCAAAATAGGTTAAACCGTCGTGACTATAACCGCCAAAGCGCACTGTATCAGTTATTTCCAGGTTTGTGAATGCGAAGAATACCTCATTAGGATCAAGTGGATGACCGGGTATTTCCGGGAGGATTTCATGCGGGACTTCCATGCCGGACAGCCAGTAACCATAGTCTACAAGCTCTGTAAATATGGCCCCACCCATACGTGATGCTTCGTTGCCTGCAAATACTACGTTGTCTGCAAGCATGTGCGCCCTGAACATCAAGTATACGCCGCCGCCGTATATTGCGCGGTTTCTTGTGATTTGGCCACCTCTGGCCTCAAACCGGCTTGTGAAATATGTGCCAGGGTTGAATACGTACACGCCTCCGCCGAAGACTTCAGATTCGTTGTTGTCGATTGAACCGTCTTCCATTTCAAATATTGCGTCACGGAAGATATACACACCGCCGCCGCTGGTCTGGGAGTGATTACTGTGGATGCGGATACCTTCATCGTGCATAACTAACCTGCCGTAGCCCATAAGCGGGTGGGGAAGCCAGCCCAATACAGGGTCATATGTGTAAGGAGCATTGTTTCCATGCAAGAATACTCCGCCGCCTCTGTTTGCGGAATTTTGGCCTATACTCCAGTTGCCTTTCATGTCTAGGGTACGGAAAGAGAGGAAAATCGCTCCACCGTCTTGCTCCGCATGGTTGTCATACATGTTAACCGGTTGGGTGAGGCGATACTCAGTATCCCATCTGCCAACCTGCCAGAAAACACCGCCGCCGTGTTGGCCCGCAGTGTTTCCGCTTATATTGATGGTTCTTGTTCCTGTGGGGTCGTCACGCATTTCAAATAGGCCGCTGCTCATGATAAACATGCCGCCGCCATCCTCGTTGTGGACCCAGCCGGGATGTTGATTATCCGGGTTTATATATGCCAGCGAAGCGGTGTTGTTAATGATATTGCCGCCATACATAATAAATGAAGAAGGTATAGGGTCATCGACAGCGGTACCGTGAGACAGAAGTACACCGCCGCCATAGCGTGCGGTATTGCCTCCTATTGTGCCACCATGCATTACTACAACGCCCCGACAACATACCCTAATCCCACCACCTGCGCCATGAGGATTGCCTATAGTACCATCCAGTGCGCCGGCATTGGGCGCACCGACGCCAATCATCCCTGCGTTGTTATTGATTATATAACCGTCATATATATTTATACGACCGGACATTGCCCATATACCACCACCCCATTCGGCAGTGTTATAGCTTATGGTACCTCCGAACATATTAAGAGTTGCATTATGATCCCAATGATGGGTTCCTACACCGCCGCCACCGGCGTTACCGGTAGAGGAAATGTTTTCGGTGATATAGGAACCATCATACATATTAACTACTGCAGTACCACCTATAGTAATGCCGCCGCCCAAGCTGAAACTGTTGTTTCTTATGACCGCGCCAGACTGTAAATTGATTATTGCGTTAGAGCTGGCATCCATCCCACCACGGGCTCCGGCTATGAATTGCCTATTTCCGTCAAGGGCTAATATACCCGTGCCTTGGCTGCCCAAGGTAAGGATGCCATTTGTAGATACGTTAAAATGCCGCCCAGGAGTGCCGGGTAATGACATATCAAGAACGATATTATGATTGCCGGCTGATTGGATAATTACATCCCGAGTTACATTGATTGTATGTGTTGTTCCACCACCAAGTGCTAGTGTAACAACTGCAAACGGGTTGGCATTGTTGGTAATAACCATGTTAAACACTGGGCCAATAGTATTTTCGATAACACCGGACACATTAAAGTGCGGGTGTATGACAATAGTATCTATTTCCGGATTTTGCACTGCGGCATTGAGCCTAAACCAGTCAGCGCTGGTGCTGAGGAAGTTAATATCCAAGTTATTTATCGGATGTGCAAAACCTCCGGAGCGCTGTGCAGCATTTGTTATGTTTGTGTATGCCAAAACACCGACTGGTGGGGTAAAGCCGCCAGCTGTCGCATTATTGTTGTTAAAAATAGCCGCAAGAGCAACTGTCAGCTGAGGGTAATGGAAATTCCCTACGGGTAAAGACGGCAATGGGTCTTCATACGTAAACTCTGACGCGAAGATTCCGCCCCCAAATCCGGCAGTATTATTTTGAATTGCCCCGCCATTGAAATGGAAGCGGCTATTAACCCCGGCTGAAAGAAATACGCCTCCGCCATTTCCGGCAGCTACATTGCCAGAAATAGTACCGCTATTCATTACCACATGTGTATTGTTTGCGGCTTGCGCAACGCCGCCGCCATTGGCGGTTGCAATATTATTATTAATACTGCCGCCAGCAATAACAAGCTGAGGGTTAGCACCGCCACTATTTAGCTGTACACCTCCACCGCTTGCCGCACGGTTATTGTATATGATACCACCGACAGCCATTGTCAAAGAACCAGTGCCATCGATGACGTTTACCCCGCCACGGTTACCGTTTAAGGTATCCGCATTTCCGTTGAGGGTGAGAGTACCCATAATACCAGGAGCCCCCAATGTGAGATGGCTATTCCAACCCACTGTAAAATGCCGCCCAATATTTAACGGTGTCGTCGCCGACATATCCAATATAATGCTTGTACCCGGTGCTGCCACAATTGAGACAGTGCGAAGTACATTGATGCGATGCAAGTCGGCGGCCGGTGCCACAAGTATGGGGGATGTTGTTATAATACTGCCATAACCTGGAGAAATGATAAAGTTATAATCTGTGCCAGATAAACCCGGTGTCACACCACCAGTCCCTGCCGGATGTATGATAATCCGCGCTGGGTTAGGTGCTAAAGCATTACCAACTAAGTTGTTAAGCCTCTGCCAATCGCCAGATATAAAGTTAATGTCATAGTTATTAAGAGGATGCAAAAACCCACCGGACACTTGGTTTGTGATAGCAATTGCAGTTGCTGCAGTTGCATTTGCAGGTGGGATAGCGCTTCCCCTACCCGCAGTGTTGTTATTGAAGTTTGCCAGTGCGCCAACAGTAAGTTGAGTATAGTGCATCCCCGCGGGAAGCGGTGACCCATATACAGCCGATGCGGTAAATATACCGCCGCCATCCAGCGCAGCATGATTATGATGAATTATACCGCCATTAAATGTGAAATGACTTTGCGCACCGGCCGCAATGTGTATTCCACCACCGCCATTGTCTACAGCAATACCATCTGCAACATTTGAATAAATACTGCCACCAGACATATTAAAGCGGACATCGTTTGCGGTAAGTGCTATCCCGCCGCCGCTTGTGTTGGCAATATTGTTGCTTATGGTGCCGCCTGTCATCGTAAAGTGTGTGCCTACTCCTCCAACATTAAGGAGTACAGCACCACCGCTTGTGGCGCGGCCATTGGTTATAACGCCACCGTTGTCAAGCGTTAATGCACCTGTACCGGCATTTACATTTACCCCACCACGGAGCCCGGCCAAGCTGTTTGCATTACCGTTTAATGTAAGGGTACCGGTACCAAGACCACGCAAGGTCAAGTGGCCGTTTGTACCTACCAGGAAGTGCCGCCCAATGTTTGCAGGGGCTGTGGCTATCATATCAAACACAATATCAGCATCGGCAGCAGCTTGAATGGTAACGTTGCGAAGTACATTGATGCGGTGAGGGTCGGCAGCAGGTGCGCCTGCTATTGCCATGGTGTTTATTGTACTGCCATCACCTGGGTCTAATATAACAAAGTTATACGTAAAGCCGTCGGCGCTCATGCCTGGGATGACACTAGAACCCGTTGGGTGTATTGTAATATGCGTGTTTCCTACAAAAGGTGCGATTTCGACCATGTTATTAAGCCTTATCCAGTCACCAAAGACGAAATTTATGTCAAGGTTGTTTAAAGGATGGTTAAAACCGCCAGAAACTTGCGCTGTGGATTGTATCTGCGTATTTACCGCCGCATTGGCAGGGGGAATAAAACTGCCGTTGCCCGCTGTGTTGCCATTAAAGACAGCAACCGCATTAACAACCAATTGTGGAAAGTGATTTCCGGCAGGCAGTGGAGCTATATATGTGAACGTACTTGTAAAAATACCACCACCATCTGTAGCCGCATGGTTGTTAATTATCGACCCACTATTGAAGGTTAATAGGCTTGCAGCACCTGCTGCAAGATGCACACCGCCCCCACTTGTTGTAGCAAAATTGTGGGAAACAATGCCGCCATTAATATTAAGATGCGTATTATTTAGGGACAGCTGTACACCGCCGCCGTTTACTGCCCTGTTGTTTGTAACTACCGCTCCGCTTCCTAATGTGACAGCTGCACCAGCGCCGTTAACAATAATACCTCCACGGTTCCCGGTTAGGCTGTTAGCATTGCCGTTTAATGTAAGGGTACCGGTGCCAAGTCCAAGCAGGGTTAAGTTGCCGCCAGCACCTACCATGAAGTGCCGCCCAACGTTTGCCGGGGCTATCATATCAAACACAATATCAGCACCGGAAGTAGCTTGAATGGTAACGTTGCGAAGTACATTGATACGACGTGGGTCGGCAGCAGGTGCGCCTGCTATTGGCATAGTATTTATTGTACTGCCATCACCTGGATCCGTTATGATGAAGTTATAAGTAAAGCCGTCACCGCTCATACCGGGGGTGACACTTGAACCTGTTGGATGTATTGTAATATGCGTGTTCCCATTAAAAGGCGGAGTTGCAACCATGTTACTAAGCCTCATCCAATCACCAAAGACGAAATTAATGTCAAGGTTGTTTAGAGGATGGCTAAAACCGCCAGAAACTTGCGCTGTGGATTGTATTTGTGTATTTGTTACTGCATTTATTGGAGGATCAAAGCCGCCGTTGCCCGCTGTGTTGCCATTAAAGACAGCAACCGCATTTACAACCATCTGTGGAAAGTGATTTCCTACAGGCAGTGGAGCCTCATAAGTGAACATTCCTGCAAAGACACCACCACCATATGCAGCCGCATGGTTGTTAGTTATCGACCCGCTGTTGAATGTTAACAAACTAGTCGCAACTGCTACAAGATGCACGCCTCCGCCACTGGTTGTAGCAAAATTGTGGGAAATAACGCCACCGCTCATTGTCAAATGCGTATTGACTTGGGAAAGTTGCACCCCGCCGCCGTTTGCGGCCCTGTTGTTTGTGACAAATGCTCCGCTTTCTAGTGTAACATCTGCACCGATCCCGCCTATGAGAATCCCACCGCGGGCTTGGGTTAGCAAGTTTGCATTGCCGTCGAGGGTTAAAGTGCCAGAGCCAATTCCATTGAGAGTTAAGTTGCCGTTAGCTAAAACAACAAAGTGTCTGCTAAGGGTTGTTTGACTGGATAGCCAAGGTGCAATGCTTGGTGTATTTGTAGCCCCAGGTGTTGGCATACGCAGTATTATGTCTGCACCGTTTGCTGCCTGTATAGTGACAGGGCGCGAAATATTAATGTTGTGTGGGGTAGTCCCGCCTTGTAAAGCTATCGTTGTTATCACATTGCCGCCATCGCTTGGGTCAGAAATAATTAAGTTGTACGTAGAACCCACAAGGCCGTCTGTTATGCCTATTGTCCCAGATGGATGAATAACAATATTAGTGGCAGATGTGCCCTGTACTGCGCTGTTTAGCCTAAACCAGTCAGCGGCAATAGATATAAAATTGATATCCAAGTTGTTAAGAGGATGGGAAAAGCCGCCGGAGCTTTGGGTGGTTTGTATGGCGGTTGCCGTTAGTGCATTGGATGGCGGTGTAAAACTTCCCCTGCCTGCGGTATTATTGTTAAAGACTGCTGCGGCATTAATATCGAGCTGAGGATATGCCCCGGTTGGTAGTGGGTCGGTGTACATAAACTCAGTTGTAAATATACCGCCGCCAAATGTATGCGCATGGTTATTGTGTATTGACCCGGCGTTGAATGTAAAGCTGCTAAGAGTCCCAGCGGCCATCCACACACCGCCACCATTGCCATGTGTTAAATTTGCCCCACCCCAGTTGCTACCAGAAGCTGAATTGCCAGAAATGCTACCGCCAGACATTGTAAAGTGCGTGTTGTTAGCAGTTAAGGCAACCCCGCCGCCATTACCGCTGTCGCCCCATCCAACGGTAGTGTCATTGGCGGTATTGCCAGTAATACTACCGGCTAACATGTTAAAGGTTGCGCCACTTGCCGTAAGTGCCACACCGGCGCCATGTCTGGTAGACCTATTATTGGCAATACTGCTTGTGTCGTTCATGGTAAATATACGGGCACCGGTAACTGATACACCGCCGCCATACCCTTGACCGGCGTTGTTGCCTGTAATCAAGCTGTTGCCGTACATAGCAAATATACCAGCATTACCCGCCGCTTGTACTCCCCCACCAGACGACCAATCCATACTATTGCGTATTACACTACCAGACAGCATGCGTAAGCTGCCACCGGAATTGACAGTAATCCCACCGCGAGCGTTGGATGTTGATGGGATGATAACATTGCCACATAGCACTATGTGACTTAAATGTAAAGTTGTACCGTTACCTACCGTAAAATGCCGCCCAGAAGTACCTGTATGAGTAATAACTGCAGGCGTCCCACTGAATGTATGGTTTGTTGTACTGCCACCTAGGTCAACGTCCTGGGTTGTGATAATTACGTAACGGCTGCCTGTAATATGAACAACCGACGGGAAGTTGACATTATGCGGCACAACTACCACACGATTTTCTACAAACGGGGTGTTAATAGCAGTAAGCCATGACTGATTATCAAAAGGAAACAGCAGGTCTACCATTGAGAATGGAGGATTTGACGCAAATGGCATAAATCCCATTCCATCAGTTATTGGTTCAGATAAATACACCATCTCGCCAAACTGGGCGTGGTGCTCTAATATGTCATGGTTTATTGTTACAACTGTGTATGTCCTTTCTGTATTCGGCATAGGTTCGCCGTCTTCGTCATACATGTTTTGCTCTATAAATTCAACCTCATGCCTCAAGTTGTACGTCCAGCTTCCGTTAACAATACCAACACTTACATTGCCCAACGCAATCTCCATCGGGAGCCTTACATGTATAAAATCCCCGTCAAGTATTACCATATGCATTATTGTGGGGTAAACGGAAATATTACCGCGTGCGTCTACGTCTATGCTAACTTCTCCATCATGGTGGAAAATTCCAATATCATTAAGCCAACGGCCATCAGGGTTTAAACGGAACGTAATGACAATAGTATCACCCTCTGCATGACCGTTTTCGTATGTGTAATCCTCTAAATATGATGGTCCGCTTTCATAGACGTAACCATACCAATCATAGCCATTGTCATATGCATTATCATAATTGTTGCTATAGATGCTATCATAATCATAGTAGTAGCTGGAATCATATCCGCTATCATAATCGTAGACATGCCCCAATTCGTAGCTATAAGCATGGCTAATGCAATACTCGTCATAAATGCTATATGCAAAGCCATAATCCGGCCCTTCATTATTTTCGTGGCCACTGTACAAATAGGCCGGTGCCTGCATTATATCGGGACTATATCCATTATAAGCAAAAGCGAAGACGCATTCGTTTACATTGCCGTAATCATAATAATCGCTGTGCTGCTCATATGCGAAGTCATAACCCAGCCGTATCTCATATTCATATCCAGTAGAGTAAACATCCTGCTCTTCATTACTATAGCCATAATCATGCATATCATAACTATAGCCCGGCACCTCGTTATGCTCGTCCTCTTCGTATAAATAATGCGGCGCCTCCGGCATATAATCATCATTGTGTACGTCATATGTATGCAAATCTACTTCTGACCAAATTGCATAAAATGTTGTGTCCCTATAAAGTAGCTGACTTAAATAAAATGGTGCGCCATTTGGCATGAGAGACCAGTGGACAAAGCTGATACCCTTTAGTTCCGGCGCCATTGGCAATACACTCTCAATTGATTGCCCTCTTGCAATGGTCACATAATAATACACATCTTCTTTGAAACTGTGACCATGACCGCCAAAACCAGTCGTAACAAAATCCCCGTAATGACTACCTTCAACCGCAATATCCTGGACATGGAAATTATTATCGTCTGCAACGTCATCATTTGTTTGAATGCGCCCAATAAAGCCATCACCGGCAAAATTGGCAAAAACCGCAGCAGTAGCCATTATGAATACCAGAACAAGTGCGACAATATGCTTGTAACGCATACGTACCGCCTGTGTAAAATTTTTAAACCTTTTGTTTTTTAAATTAAGCATAAGAACACTCCTAAACCTGGTATATAATCAAATACAAATAAAAACAAAGCATCACGCATATGCGCCTGCTCTAATTGAGTTTATAGGGACTTTGTATGTATAGCCGCCGGATGTAGGAGATGGGCTTTGTATCCACAATGCACCTCCCCATTGCTCTTAGAAGTTACAGGAACACACATCCAAGAAGTGTTTTCCTACCATTTCCATACCACCCATTGCATCTTGCCTCAAATTTTGTGCATCTCGGTTCAATTTTACTCAGTTTGTTGTTAATATGCAAGTGGGTTATTATTACAGTTTTATTATCCTTATAGCACCTGTTGGATGCAAAAGGGGCGGAAAAGCCAACTAAACTGCCGGCGTCTCCGCCCCTTTCAGGTTAATTTAGAGTGCATCTTAAATGGTAGGCATCAAGGGGGATGGTTTACTCCTGATTACAACCACCACGTCCATTGCGCAAAAATAAAAACCCGCGACTCATAGATGTGCAT
>Ga0123355_10018694_pt1 | contig 11008 bp, 7 predicted proteins | sample TergutEmb28metaG_3_FD_89872 | JGI IMG/M metagenome (GOLD analysis project Ga0123355, IMG submission 89872) | Embiratermes neotenicus P1 segment gut microbial communities from Petit-Saut dam, French Guiana - Emb289 P1 | ecosystem: Host-associated > Arthropoda: Insects > Digestive system > Gut ...
ACGATACCAGATGCTGTATAATACAATTTGACCTCCTGATGATGAGCACAACAGTGCTCGAAACATGTAGAGGAATATAATAAACTTATTATAAAACAAGAATTTGTGCATTAAGTTGGTCAACTGCTAAGATTAAAAGTATACAGTTAATGGAATTAGGAGGAACTTAGAATTCAATTGTGCATCAAGGCAAATAATAACTGGTACAGTTTAGTATGTCCTATTTGTGGCATGACAAATGTGATGTCTGCAGAGGTACCCAAAATCTTGCTATGTTTAATCAAACACATCTGAAGTACTGTGGCAATCACAGATGCTTTTCATCCTATAAATTGCAAGACTGCATTATACCTAAGGAATATTTGCAAAATATAAACCATTTTGGTCAGATTTACTAACAACATTCAGAAAGGACAGAGAAACAGAATGAAAGTGAAAGGAACTGTCCAAGCAGCAATTGTGAAGGGGAAATTTCCAGCAAACAAGCAATAATTGAAGATTTTTTTAAAATCTAAATTATAGAAACTGTACGGCCAACACGCAGATTCATCTCAGCTCTGAACAACAGGCATATTATCAACAATAGAGCACCTATACATTTTAAAAACTCAACTAAACATAAACATAAGTATGAAGATTATAACAGAAAAACTATGATCTGAACCATTTTCTTTTCTGAGTCTGAAACATTACAGGAACAACACAGATTGACAGTATTTAAGAACAACATGAGGAGGAGGATATTTTGAACTGAGAGGGACAAAGTAACAAGCAGGCTGAAGATAACCACACAAGCAGGATGAGCATGCAGCATACAGGGGACCAAGGAGAAATTTATGCAAATGTTTGGTTGTAAAACCTGAAGGAACATAACCACTTAGAAGATCCAGGCATAGACTGGAGGATATTAAACTGGAAAATGAAAAAGAGACAGGATGGGAGGGCAAAATCTGAATCTACCTGGCTCAGAATATGGATAAGTGACACGGTAATGACTCAAGCTCCACAAAAGACAGTGACTAGTGTTGAGTGAGCGTTAGCTTCTAATGAGGGACTCTGATGCATGGAAGTACAAGCAAAATGTGATACACATACTGCATTTACCTGAATATAAGATCCCCCCCCCACTCTTCAATTTTCAGGAAAATACCAACAAAGAACTTGCTTAATTTTGTTTACAATTTGAAGGTGACCCTCAATTTTTCAGATGATAAATTCATAAAAATATTCTTGCATTATATCTGGGTAAAGATGGTAATTAAAAGGGAATGGACATTAAGATTATATATTTCAACCATGTATGGTCTATTAGCAGAACCTACTGGAACAAGCACATTTTAAAAATTTCATAATCCCTTTTGCATTGAGGTTGCACTCTAGATTACTAAATCTTTATCTACCACAAAATTATGCCTATAATAATCATTGTGTAGGATCAAAGTGTACTAAATTTATTTAAATATAAAGTGATGAAAATATGCCAACTCTTCACAACCCTAGATCCACTGTATGTCATTAATTCTGATTAAATATGTAACTCACCCCTATCAACACTTGAAACATCTTGACTATCCATAACTGTATCCTCTTCATCTGTCATACGTCTTCGTTCATCTCGGCGATGGTCACGACGAAGTGGCTGGCGTGAGGGATGTGTGTTTGGCCTTGGCCCTGTTTGGTACTGGTGTTGCCTTGGTGGCAAATCTCTCACACGTTCATCTACAGTATCAGGGGTTTGATGGCGTGAACCTGTGACGTAAATGGTACTGTATGGGTGCAGATGAAGTATCATGATGCATAAGAGAGATTACTTATTAATCCTATTTCACAACAAGTACTTTATAAACAGTTACAAAACAATCAAAATACACAGCCAATACCAGTTTTCAGCCAAAATCATTCTTTCTGGCTCTGACCACAAAAGTTCTGACATTAAAAAGAAATGTTACAGTCAATGAGGAAAAACATGGAGACAGAGAACATGAAACAAGAAAACCAAAGGGAAATTAAAAATACATATCTTGTAAACCACAATGAGATGTGACAAACAAGTTTATGAATGAGGACAGAATCCTCACAAAAGTGCTGAACATGAAACTGGAAGTAAATATCTCAAATGAGGGCTAGCATCAAGATGAGAACAACAGATGTCACACAGAAGATCAGCAAAACATGAGAAGAAGATGGGATGCAAGATGTTTTAGAAGAGAGATGGAGGGAGCAGTATGTTTGCTACATGACCTACACAATGTGCAAAATGTCTAAGAAAGAAAATATTATACTTCTTTACTGTCAACTCTAACTTCTTCTTTACTTAACAGAACATGAACTTCCACTCAGCTATCACTGTAATTCTTTAGCTACTTAGCTACAGCAGCATCTCAACAAGTATGCCAGAAGCATGAAACTAAAAAACTTCATAACACATCTGAATGTATTAATGGTACCTTCAGATGCAAAAACACACAAAGAAGGTTATACACAGGCACTGGTTGGAAAGTAGTCTACTACAGCCTGAACAAGGAATGGTAGGGATGCATCTAGGCCTTGTTCAAGAACACAGCTTAGCCCTGAAGAGTCTAAAACATTGCTGATTATTGTATAGATGTTCAGGTTACTTGCCAAACTGTCTACAATGTGTTTACAGGAATTTACCTCTATAAACAGTTGAAGTACTCAATTACAATGGCAAGCTCAGCAAGCCCAGCAAATCCCTATAGCCACTACTGGCTTGCATTGCAAATTTCCATGCCTGGGCATAGTCCAGTTTTTAGCACCTCAGTACAACTGTATGCAATATTTTTTAAATTATTTATAGGTGCACAGGTGGCAGAAGATTTACTTCTTCACAATTTAAATTTATTTTTGGTAAAGGGGTTAACCCAATGTTTGTCTTTACTAGAAGCATATGAAGATAATTTGTTCTTTTAGGGGTAAGGAACAGGGATTTCAGAAAGTTGCAACATGTTAGTTGACAGTTGGACTCGAACATACTTTTGGCATACCCTTTCAGGCTTCAGTTTGCAAAATTTTTGTGGCTTATCAGCACCACACCATGCAAGCAAAGATGTTGTTCAACCATGCAGGAAGTCTAGGTTAGTAACAGATTACATTTGTTCACTTCTTTCCCAAGCTGCAAATATAAATTTGGATCCAGTCCAAATGTGTATGCTACTGGCTTTTGTACACTTATTAATTTTGTGAAAGAACCAAGTCCCCAGCTGAAAGGGCAGCACAAGTTTCGAGTCTGAACTCTTCAACTCTGCAACAGAGGCTCACATTTAAATGAATAAGACACTCTGTAGTTTTTAAATCACTGTACAGTAGTTTTTTTATTTTTATTTCTTAGAAAATTTCTGTAAATAATAGAGGTACGATAATACGAAAAAATGCCCTCAAGTCCGTAACTGGCAACATTTTTGTCAATATTCTGTTTCGTGTTTTCCTTCCAAGCAGTCCAAAACAATTACAATTACATCCGTAATGAAGTGGCTTCAACACACTCCTCCTATCCCTCGTACACAGATTGAATGGCCTACACCAATCAATCAAACACTCTTTTGTCCTCTTCATGTAACTAAAGAACCATCAATAATTTATACCCTTCCAGCTTGGTTTCAGTTTCTTTCAAGTTTAGGGAGCATAGAGTTTAGCCAGTGCAAAAATTATATACCAGAGGTCGGAAAAAAATCTTCACCAGTGTCTAAACCGTACAGTTCCAGTTACATAGATGGTCACAAGGATCTCACTGACTGTTCACCCCTTAGCCATACTCTGGTATTAATATGTACAAGTCAATTCCCTGAGAGTAAAAAGCACTAAGATACAAATCTTTACATCTTTAGTAACAATAATTTCCAATCTGTTCCCTGTTACAATCTGTTTCCCAAGTAACGTGAAGCTGAATCTCCGACCTCTTGCCAAATGCAGTGTATTCATAAACCACCATACAAATTTCAATTTTCTTATACAATAAAAAGAAAGAAATAATCTGCCACTCTTAGTATTAGGTGGACAATTTGATGATATATTAAAAAATTTCTAGATACTGAAGAAACCTGGTTCCAGGTCATGACACTGAATTTCAAGTTTAGAGAATGTGATGTCCAACACACAAAGCATAAATGCCAGCAAAATTAACATCACCCATCAGAATACAACACACAACCACAGTTAAATTTAAAACAAATGGGCAATACCTATCTTATATATATTCTGTTACTAAGAAAATAGGGTTGTAGAATAATAACAACAATACAAAAATGACTAACCAACCACTACCTTCACCAAACATGTTTATAAGCAACATTTACAACTGCATAACAATCTCAGATGAATTACACTGCATTTGCTTTCATTCCTTATGTTGATATTACAAACATTATTAATATTATGAAGCCTACAATCGAGAATGAAGTGGTACAAGTCTGTACTTGGAACTGTGCAGCATATTTTTCAAAACCTTTTTTGAGGGAAAAACACAGCACACGTAGGTAGCAAGAACAGTTCACAGCAACATATCAGTTTTTGTCATGCAGTAAGAAACTGTATTTACACAAGGTAGTACAAGTACACCACACCACTTGCAATGTCCTTAAATCAAAAATAAAAGCAACAATCACCATAAAATCATGCTGTTAAACTTATCTTAAACTCATCAAGGATTCTGTTACATTTCTGAGGCTGGGAATGAAAATGCCAGACCCCATCACACTGATTATTCACACTGTTAACAGATTTGTTCTTTCTATTAAAAGGTATTCCCTCACAAAATATGCTACACATTTCCTGATGTCATATTTCACCTAATTTTATAGGCCAATACTTTTTATATCAATAATCTAACACCTTTCAACAAAAATTGGTATACACATACTGAGAGAAGAATAATGTCTAGCAAGAATTGCATTTAAGCAATCAACCATCTTGCTGTTACATTTACCTAACCTTCTTTCCTCTGAAGTACATTTCATGTTTCAATATGGGGCTCACAACATGAAGCAGTGGTTCTTGGTGCTACCACACACCAACTGTGAATAAACCTGTTACTCGACAAAGGGAAAGTACAGGAAATCGCTCCCACAGAGATTTAATGAAATATTTCCTCTTGTGTAAGAAGCATGTATGTCCATTTCACTTATGATATGAAGATTGCACTTATCCATTATGAACAAAAGGAAACATAGTACAACACTTCAAAGGTGAGGCTGAAATCACCTATAACTTCATTTCCAAGTATTTATATTTAAGATAGGTTAACCTAACATTCCAATTATTGAAGAAAAAAAAAAAAAAGAAAAAAAGAGAGAAAACAACAATCAGTCCACTGTTAACTTTTACAGCTAATCCCACAGTCCATTTTGTAATACAGCCTGCATGTTAAGACAAAACAGAAAACAATAATACAATTGTACTGCAAGTAAAATGCAACACTGCATTAAAACATTTTTGCACAACATAGTCAAAACACAATCTACACAAGTTGTGTATGAAGTTGTATAATGAGACAATAAGGTTTCAAAGATTTTGCAGCACACCGTGCACTAGCAATACTACAATTAAAATATATAAATGCTATAATTTACCAAAACAGTTTAATGTAACATGGTCAATTAGCTGTACAGAGAATATGGGTAATTAAAGACAAAATAGATAGCTGCTGACTATTGGTTTTCTTTCGTGCATGTATTACACATTAATCTGTCACATTAATTTAATTATGGTACTAAAACTGGTCTGCCACTGAAGAAACAATTTCAATTGTCTGATTGGCATAATTACATCAAAGCACATTACAAAAACTGTTTCCCAGTGTACGTGTAGCCCAGATTCAGCACTGAATGTTGAATGCTGCAAAATCTACAAAATTATGGTTACACTATGTAAGACTGCTAACATGAACTAATGGACTTGGTATAAATCACGTGAAAGAGCTGCACAAAATAAAAACATACCCCCAAGGTTTTCTAAAAAAAATAATAAATCATTAATAATGCTTTTAATTTTTACAGCAAGGTCACATAAATGAAGTCAAAAGCCATGTCTTAGTTTGAGAAGTATTGAAAGAAGTATGCTTTCATTACATATATATAATATATATATATATAAAACATAGAAGGGGGAAGGGTAATAGTCAAGTGCTCCCTCTTCACAATAACATTCAACATCATCTCAACTCCAGGAAAAATGAAAATTGAACATATTGTCCTGTCTCTTTAAATACCACACAAGTGTCTGGGGTATGCAAGGGTTTCATAATGTATGTTGCAAGCAAGAATATGTTTAAGGGAAGATTTTTGCCATCTACTCTGTGTCACATCCTAATACTGTACTTATTACAATGAGAAGAATATCTCACAAGAATTGTTAATAGGCAGGAGTCAATCAAATGTTCTGTATTTTTAATTTAACTCATATTTTCATCTTACTCGTGGTGACTGAAAGTGTAGCCTGGAAACTAACTCATTGCATCCTGCCTATGCATAGTGCCATTAGTTCAAGAGCCATAAGTCAAAAGCCTGGGAAGTCATTATTACCCACAAGGTGTACTGATCAACGTTTGAAAATAATTTTTACTTCCACAACGCAGATCCCTTTCTGGTATATCAAATTATTCAAGATTTGAACTGGCATTAAATAAATGTCTCCATCATCAGTGTTAAGTTCACAATAAAATGTAACTTTTACCGTCCTGGATATTCATTACATTAACTGATGCAAGTCTTATTCTCTGATGGTATGAGAGTGGGAATTTAATCTCAACACCTGCAATTAAAGTTTCAAGCAGAGATCAGTGGGTACCTTGTGACCAGGTGGATCAGTCCAGTATTGGGAATGAGTCAGGAGCCATCACTTACGATCCTTATCCATGCCACTTCCACTTCCTCCTCCCTTACCACCTCTCCCTCTATCTCCACTACCTCTTCCCATACGCCCATTACCCCCTCGTCCACGGCTTGTTGATGGGCCTTGCCCCTTCTTACCCTCAACGCTGTTAATATAGTCTGTGATGGTATTACCGGCATTGAATCTGGCATCACCGTGACGCCCAGGGCCCCCACGGCCCCTCCCACGCCCTCTCATTGGCCCGCCTCGGCCTCGGCTGCTGCCTCCATCCATGTCTGAATTATATCCCCTGAAAGAGAACGAAATATTAATTATTACAAATATTAAGTTTCTATCTGAAGTAAAGTACAGTTCACCCAATAGCTTGCCATAAAGGCACAGAGGGGGAGTAGGGGTATAACTCTACTCTTCCTTTAACCTCAGTGCTAGATGGGGGTGGGTGGTTAATGCTACACCCCACCTGCTTTAGCCCTGGGAATGATCTGGTACACACTGTATAGGAGGCTGGGTGGGCCCCAGAGCCAGTCTGGACAGATGCAGAAAATTTACCCTTACTGGGATTTGATCCCTGAACCACCCAGCCTGTAGTGAGTCACTATCACATCCCACAAGCTTCTATGTAATAAAACTATTTCAGCAAGATGCATTTTCCATACACAAGTGCAAAAAACACCACATTATTTCATATCACTGTAAGTGTACCTAATGACATTGAAAAGATTCTGCAAATACTGTAACAACAGGCCAAAATGTTACCTAGAAAGTACTACAAATTTCAGAACACATGTGCTGAAATGTGCTTGTACATTCCAAATAAGGGTGAATATATACAGTACTGAAAAGATCACTACAAAATGTATAAAAAAGTTACAGCAACTTAAAAATTGCGCTTCCCAACATGTCCTTTGGCTGCAGGGCTAGACATTTAAATTTTTGCACTCTAGGTATAACGTGAATATTTTATCAATAATGAAAAATAGCATTATGAAATAAACAGCATTTCATAGAGAAAAAAATGGAGATTGTGCAGCATGTCTCAAAAAATGCACTAAGTATACTGGTCGACTAAATGAAATCTTAGGGTGGTAACACTAGTAGCATTCCATATATGGGGCAGGCATTGTCTAAAGGCTAGTACTGGAAAGATTAAACTAAACTGCTGCTGTTGTTCTTAATCTTTCCACAAAGTTTAATTCCCTGTTATTGTGGACACACTTCCATTCTTACACACCTTTTGTTCCTTGGGTAATGTAATTTATAATACAAGAATAAAATGCAAATTAGTGACTAGAAAGAATGCTGAACTTGTAAGCCGATGGTCACAGTATCAAGACCTACTAGAGAGCCCGCCCTTTCTTATATGTGACTGCAAACCTCTCACACAGCATTACTGCTGCCATTTGCATAACTTCCTTGTCGAAGTCAGATGTAACTTCAAAGATTCACACCATCACCATGTCTAAAGCACCTGATTTATAAACGATATTTCATACACCACTTGTATATTTTTGTGTCCAATTGTATTCAGTACCTGTCAGTCTCACACAATTCCTAGAATTCACTAGATCACTTATGCAGCCCTGCAACATATTTCAGGAAATTATTTTGCCATCATCAGGTACAGAACTTTATCCGGTGATGGCAAAATAATTTGAGGAAACATGTAGTGAGACAAACAAGTGTTCTAAAAAACACACAAATTACGTTGTATTAGCCTCACAAGAATGAATTATCATTACTTGTAGGCATATTCACAATGTACTTCATACCAAATTGTATAATCTTAGCCCCATTGGTTGATTATGTATTAGTATTAAACTGAAAGCTCAACAACAATTTTGCATAACTCCTACACTGTACAAGAAAATCATTACTCACTTTCGTGTAAAAAGAAAAAAAAACTCTAGTGGTGTTCCCATCCCACATGTTTATGTTTGTGTGTTTCCCAAGTTACATACATACTAAATTTCATGTCAATTAGCCACATAGTTTCAAAACATCGAAGCAAGTACAAACAGACATAGGGGAGACAGGTGAGATAATAAGGCTACCCATTTTTCCTCTGGGAAAGAACAATTCAAAATACTAATGTCATCTACCACAGATTGTTGTTCAATGACACTTTTGACAGCAAACATGAATACTGATTGTCCTTTCCACCATGATCACAATGCAAGTAGCAGCACTATGCAATGAGTGAGGGAACATGAACAAAAGTTAAAGATAAGTGAAAAGAATACTGTGTATGAAGCATAAAAGGATGTGAGAAAGATCTAGATGTACTGACCCACTGGCTTGCTACCCCAATCATTTGCCCTGTCCTTCTCCTACACGATATACCAATCTTTCAGCACAGGTCACTCTTCTCGGACTACCCTGAAGCTGGAGGATGGAATCTCCTCCAACCACCAGTAACCAGATACCAATCTACACGGTGTCACACCTCAGAATATTTTAAAAATCAATGCAGCTGTGAAAAACTCAAATGCAAGAACACTAGATCATGACCTTGCTGCACTCTGTACCTGTCAGTGACATGGAGCAGTTTCAGACCCCGCCTTGAAACTTCACCCTTTGGTGCCAAATGATGACTACAGTCATCATACAGTGCAAAGCTCAGAAAAATGAAGGACGTCTACAGTCATCACCCAGAACATGTCATGGCATGCTCTTGTAGAGTCTTTAGCTGATATATAGTGCTTTGATATACACAGTTGTCTCCAAGTGCAAGGGCAAGTTTGAATATCAGAATGTTCCCTCCCCATCCCTTCAAATACATAAATTTAATTCCAGTGCCAAGGGGTTAATATAAGAAATACTCTACACCACAGAACCCTGTGATGTGATGCAGAAACCAATTTATGTCTTCTCCCACCAGGCTTCACAGTTCCTCTTGGATAGTTCATATGCTGCTGAATGGTCTTCACACTCTTTGCTGCGATTCTGATACCTTAACTACACACAGTTTAACAGACAGGAAACTTCTGTGCATCCCGATCTTGTCTGTATGGTACACTGAGACTGGTACATTATGGTGTTGTGATGTCACTCTTTTGATAAAGCACATGTTAACACCATTTGCTTAAGGCAGTAGCTAAATCAGAAAAGACTAACATCATATTATAGCAGATACTGATAATACAGTCCCATTCCCAATTTTCTTTACTATCTCAAAAATAGCTCAGCCCAGACAGTATATGCAGTACATGTTATCTCTACAAACTGTTACAGTGTTGGCAATAGCTCCACCCAGCCCAGTTTGTGCACTACCTGTTACTTTCCTGAATATGGATATTAATGAAATATGTATAGCAAAACAATACCGACTCACCTGTCATTGCGCCTTTGAATGGGAAAGTTCTGCATTGAGCCCAGTGTGGAACCGTGTATACTGCGAATTTGCTGATCAATTTCTAATTTTTCTTGTCTTAATGCTTCTACTTCCTGCAAACAGCAAGCAATTTAAGACTACTTCCTGTCAAATAATAACATTTGTTCATGATATCACGATGATACACACAGAAAGACAGATAAATGGCTAAACTCGGCCCATACTGTGTAAGTTTACTGATGTCCAAAATGACAACATATATTTTAAGCTCAAATGATCATGAAAAGAAAATACAAAATACATTTTATTGAAAATTTTATTGCAGGTTCCATTCAGTCAGTATTTACATTAATTGACATGAAATTGCAAACAAATGACTCACCTTTAAATGTGCTAGATGATATTCCAAAAGAACTTTTGCATTGGCTATGCTTTCTACAGTACCTACAAACACAAAAGGAACTTGACCCTCTTCACGAGGGATGGTTGGCTGTGGCTCATTGTCCCCTTCAATTTTAACCCGCACCTAGAACAAAAAACATTGTGAAAAATCGTAGCCTTAGACACATTAATTACATAAAATCAGTTGTACAGGGTGGCCGAGAAGTCACCGTACACCCAGAAAATACGCACCTCAGACTCAATATAAATTTTAAATTGATTTGAATCACTTACGTACGCCTTGGTTACATGTCCAGTGGATCCGATTGTGCACCGTGATGCTGGACACACAAACGGATGCGCCTCCATGTCCTCTGTGACATACGTCGGAGCATTTTTGGAGTAACTGTGCGAAAGGCATCTTCCACAGCTCTGCGCAAATCTTCGTTG
>Ga0123355_10018695_pt1 | contig 11008 bp, 9 predicted proteins | sample TergutEmb28metaG_3_FD_89872 | JGI IMG/M metagenome (GOLD analysis project Ga0123355, IMG submission 89872) | Embiratermes neotenicus P1 segment gut microbial communities from Petit-Saut dam, French Guiana - Emb289 P1 | ecosystem: Host-associated > Arthropoda: Insects > Digestive system > Gut ...
ACACATACAGAGGAGCAATTTTGGAGAATGTAATACAGGTATGTATAGAGATGCATCATTAAAGACCTGAATATTGGCATACACACACATACAAACACACACACACACACACACACACACACACATACACACACACACAGATGTCTGTTGAGACCCAAATATCCATACATATATGGGGGCATCTTCGGAAACCTAATATGTAGATATATAAAGAAGCACCGTTAGAGACCCTCACATAGGTAGGCACAGAGGGTTGTCTTTTGATACAAAAATATTATGTATTATAGAGGGGCATCTTTTAGTGAGTGTGATGGGCATAAATAGAGGGCTACCTATATGAAATAAAAAAGCAACATATATAAAGAAGCAGTTTTAAGACCTGATGTAGGCACACAGAGGAATGTTTTGAAACCAAAATATAGGCCTATAGATTGGGGCATCTGCAAAACCTTAATATAGATTTGTGTATATATATATATATGTGTGTGTGTGTGTGTTATAGATGGTAATATAGGCATATAGAGAGGGGCACCTTTGAAGAACCTAATCTAGGCATACATATATATATATATATATATATATATATATATATATATAGCGAGAGAGTGAGGGTGTGGAGTGGAGGGAGTGAGAGAGGGTTATTTTTGGAGCCCCTGACACACGGATTTGTGTAATGGCATAGACTGAGAGGTATTTTTTTATAGCCACATAGGCATTTAGAGAGGGGCATGTGTGTAATACTTAACTTTAGCATATGTAGAGAAGCTTCTTTAAAGACTGCTGTAGGGACACAGAGGAGCATTTCTTGAGGCCCAAATATATGCTTGTTAATTGGGGTATTTTTGCAAAACCTTAATATATATGTATATATATGTACAAGAAGCAAACTCAAGACACCAATGTACACATACACAGAAGTTCATCTTCCAAGATGCAAATATAGGTATATTGAGAGGGGGCATCCTTGCAAAATATAGTATAGGCATCTAGAGAGCAGCATTTTTGGGACCCTGAGATGGGCATACACAGAGGAATGTCTACTGGTACACAGATGTAGGCATTTAGAGAAGTGGCATATTTGGAAAACCTAAGATGGGCCTCTAAGAGACCCTTACATGTCCATACACAGAGGGGTGTCTTTTGAGATCCAAATATGGGTGTATAGATAAAGTCATTTTCGAAACCCTGATGTTTGTGTCTATATAGAAGCATATTTACAGGCCCTGATATAGACATACTCAAAGGGCTTGTTTTGAGACACAGATATGAGCATTTAGATGTGAGCATTATGAGAAACCATAATATGGGCGTACACAGACATGTATCCTTTGCAACGCAAATGTAGGCATATAAAAGATGGCATAATTGGAATTGATAATGTGGGCTTACATTAAGAAGAATCTATAGAAACCCTAATATAGGTGTACACAGAGGGTTGTCTTTTTGACCCAAATGTAGGCATTAAAAATGTATTTGAGTCCTGAGATAAAGTTATGTAAATCATAGTTGTACTTTTAGTGCATCTCTTCGTTAAATACTCTATTGATGTTTTATGATTAGAAGTCCACATGTACTGTGCATAATGTATGAACAGATTATGTGATTATGTGATAACAATGTTAATTTTTTTTTTGTTTTAATAGGATATGCAGAAGGATGGTGGAAGTTTTGTGCTAGTTACTGCAGATGCCACAGTGTATGGAGTTAGCTCATTCTTCATAAATACTTGCTGTGTTTCGTACAAAAGTTGCAAACTTTAGTGTGCTTTGTATACCATATCATTTGTTGTATTATGTTTTCGGAAGAATCAATAAAGTTTGGTTGCAGCTTAATTTAAAATAGTGTTTATGTTGATCCTTGTATAAATGTCCATAATCCACTATTCTGACACCCATTTTTTACATAATAGACTGTCCTGTCACTGCTCCTGCATAATCTTGTGGGCCTTTGAACTTGTTCAAGGTTATGGGAGCATTCTGGTGAGCATCCCAATCCATTGTAGTGTGTCTGAATCCTGTAATTTCTGTACTTCATATAATTAGGGGGCATACTGGTGCATACTAGTGCATACCAATTTGTTTCAATGTCACTTAAAACAAAAAATCAATACTTTAGGGCATACTGGCGCATTCTAGTGCATACCGGTGCATACTAGTGCATACCAATTTGCTTACATTTGGCTTAAAAGGAATTGTTTGTATTTAAGGGCATTTTGGTGCATACTGGTGCATACTAGTGCATACTGGTGCATACCAATTTCCTTCACTATCGCTTAAAACAAAACTTTTAGCACTTCGGGCATACCGGTGCATACTAGTGCATACCGGTGCATACTGGTGCATACCAATTTGCTTACGTTTTGCTTAAAATAAGAACTTTTGTACTTCAGGGCATTTTGTTGCATACTGATGCATATCGGCGCATATCAATTTCTTGCAATTTATCCCAAAATTTGTGATTCATACCGGTGCCTACTAATGTCCTTCGGAGCATTATTACTACAAATTCGAAAATTTTCTATTGCAATTCATTGCAGACGTCGTAGTGTAATAGTTAATTAATATGAAGTGTTATTGTTTTCGGAATCTTTGTACGCTTGATTGTTGGATACTGCTGCAGCATGCAGCAGAGTCTTAATATTGAGGAGTTTGTGGCTCTGCTGTAGGTTGAATGGTCTTAACTACCGTTCACCTTCAATCACAAACTGCCGGAAACACGTTTGATAAATATGTTTATTAACAGAACAGTTGTACATGAGTGGCTGGAATATTTGTTCGTAAATATAATCAGTATAGAGTTCATGTGTGGCTGTCGGTCGAGTGCCAGCTGGAGTGAGTACGGTAGCAGCCGGTGCTGACTGCGGCAATTCTGGCGAAAGTCCTTGCTGGTGCAAGGGCTGTAGCTTAGCTTGGTCGGCCGGTTACGCTGCTGCTGACTTGTGCTGAAGTGTGCTTCTTGCTACTGCTGTCAGTCTTCATTCTAGAAGGGGTTAATGAGACAGAATTATATTCTACTGCATCAGTCAGCTAACAGAAGCTCTTAATGGAGTAATATGAATAAACCGTTTATTATTCCAAACAAATTCTAAAATAAAGAGAAATTATAAAATAAAATGTCAACATGCATTTTTAAAGCACACTATTCAATAAACAGAGACATTATGGAAAATAATGAAACATGTAAGAAACCACGTATTTGGAGGGCCATCACTGTTGGCTGAAGTCCAACACGAGGACTTATAATAAGTCGACTCAGAGTCTTTATCAATTATATACATCAACAGAATTTATGAGAACACGTGCTGTTTTCTCCTGAAGAAAATGCCACATAAGTTTTGTGAGCTGTACTGTGATAGGTCTTTAATAAAGATTGGTCCATTCATTCCAGCTCCATATAATTCTTTGCTTTGTGACGCAGCGTCTTTTAGAATGTGTATTCTGGGTTTCTTACTCTCTGCTCTGAATCCTCATTACTGTTACCGTATTAGACGAGCTGTACGTACCGTCAGATCGGGGTAATGGGGACTTTGGACTTCTCTCTCCTTGGTTCCAAACCAGAAGGACAGACGCAAGAACAGGCGGAGGTGATTTAATTTATTCAGGCAAACTTTCAACATAATAGGATCCTCTCCGGAAGAGTAGTTGTTAAGGGCAATAGGGGAATAGATGTCGCCTTAATGCTCTAATGTTTTTTGTCAGTGAAAAATTTTGGCCACCCTGTGTTCTTTTTTCTGGTACCCAAGGATGTCAGAAATCAGATCCTGGTAGCAGTCTGGGACTTTATTGAAGGAACACGACTCCCGTGACTCAGAGTCTAGTTCAAATGGCACAAAGGGCCTGTAACTAAGGCCTAAGTGCTTCGGGACCGATGAGGGCCTGGAACCCGCTGCTTATTCCTTCATTGCCAAGTCACTTTAATTGGTGACTGACTTTTGTTAAAAGAGTAAATAAAGTCAGGGCTGTATATCAAGAATGATAAAACATGCACAGCCAGCGGATAATAACAGTATAATTATACGTAAATTATGTCATTTTAACGCTGCACCGAGTACTACAGAACGGGCGGCGTCATCTTCGTTCTACGGCGCGAAGTACTGCTTTAAAAACCTCCATACATTATGGAGAGAGGAGATGAATTGTGGGATGGCTAATTAATTTTTGAGTCATTTAGATATGTATTGTTAATTTAAACACATTTTCTAGGGATAAGGCTATATAGTGTCGAATGGTAGGATGATAATGAATAAGTAGCTTGAATGAGTGTGGAAGAAGTGATCGTGAATATGTAATATTATCCCACACATGACTGGATATACTGCGAAAACCTAAAAAAGACAGCGTGTAGCCTGTCTTCGGTCCCAGATTTGCAAGAGTCACCTTAACCAACTGAATATAAGGCTGGCTAGGATCCAGAACCGGTCTTCACGCTTTCGTTTAGAAAAATAGTTCTCCTCTCCCGGGAATCGAACTGCGATGCTTATGTTTTGCAGCCCGTCACTACACGGACTATGATATCTCGGCTGCATGAAGTGCAGGAAGCAATAGGAATAGGACTTTCCTGAAACTGTCCCAACGTGCTTGATGTAAAGAAGGACGTGCAGCTTTGGTTACAGCGCTACAGAAACTGCCTTTTGTCATTACGGATTTCAGGTGTATGAACACTGCACAAAACCAGACGCCCTCAAAACTCTGAAGCAAACTAAAATCTCTATTATTACCTGCGAAACATAATTCCAGCTTTTATTTTGCAGCGGTGGTCATCTTGCTGACGTAACATGCTGGGACTCATTGCGATATTTTGACCCCTCGACCTGAACGCAAACCCCATAATCCCATTACTGAGAAGTTCGCGTTACAAATAGAACCCCCAGCAGCGGTACGGTCCTAAGTAGACGGATTAAATTCTTAAGCCTCCGGACCTTGTATTCGAAAATAGGATTAAGAGACAATGACCGGGAACGAGGGACAGTCGCTGGCGAAAATTCTGAATTCTTCAAGCTCTGGTGCTCTGGAAGACGCGTGATAATTTTACATTTATATTTGCTCTACACTCCCTGTAAAGTCAGTTTCATGGAAACATATCTTTTTGTTTTTATGCCCTGTTTTATTATCTTGTCACATCTTTTAGAAGTATATTATTGGTTACAGGTAGAAAAGGTTTGATCATTACAAGGTGAAGGCGGGAGGGCAGGTAGACTCAGGCGCTTAGGCACTGTCTGAGGGACGAAGGCTCAAGCATGCGAGGGTCAGAGGAGCAGAATTTTGTTGAGTTTCTGTTTTGTACAATTCTCAGCCTTGTCACAAATTTTCGTCTCATGGACATACCTTCTAACCAATCTGTGTGAAATAGAGAACCTTCACTTTCTAGAAACTTTTTCCTCGAGATGAAAGCTGGCAGAGTATGAGACTAGTCACACACACACACATCCAATATCGAGGTCTGGAAGACTTCTCTATTCAATCAAATCACAGTGCTTAAAGACGAACACTTTCGCCCTTCCGTTTACATTTAATAAGAAATTTTGAGATATTTGAGAAGAAAATGTGAGTCATTTATACAACTACGTTCCTACTTTCGGTTCACAGTAGAGGTGGTTCTGGAGTCTGCAATATTGGGATGGATATGTAACTTAGTACAATAGTGTTTCTCAAACCCGGGACCGCATGTCGTGCGTAAAGTGTCCGCGAGTTGTTTGCATAATTTTTAGTGGAATGTAAAACATTATCATTAGGTTTTCCTTTTCCTTAGTTTTATTGTAATTACTGCTAAGTAATAATACGCTGGATTGGTTGGTCGTGGTTGTGAAGCAGCTTCCAGTGAACTAGAGAAGCAAATGAAACCCTGAAGATTCGTCAAGCCGGCCGCACCCGTAATTTTAGTCGAGGCAGATTAAGACACGGTGTGTTCACATTGTGCGACCGTACACTTTGGTAGTGGACGGACGTATATGAAAGGTGTAGCCGTGACAGAGGAGAAGACTTAAAACAAGACAGCGCCTGATCAAGTAGAGAAACTACTGCCGATGTTCAGCTGGTGGTACGAGCACATGCAGGGAATAAACTAGTAAAGTTATTGCCGCCGTGAAGACTGGTAATGCCAGCCGCATCCCCCATATGAGTTGCGGCCGATATGGACACGTAGTATTTACTGTTATGCCGTGCAGACTTTCAGTTGAAAGAATACAGGGACACCACTACGCTACCGTGCAGTGTGGTATTGCGCTTAGGAGGGAGTTAGGTTAAGGGAGTGGCAGTGAGCGTGGAGGAGAGAACATGTGAAGAGGGCGATGGCTAATCATGTGAGGAGTGAAGGTACTGACGTCTTACATTGAAGGCATATGAAGCGTGTAGAGGTGACCTTGACTGAGAGAACACACATGAACGAAGCGATTATCAATCACGTGAGGAAGGAAGCGTTCGAAGTCTTATAGTACAGGTATATGAAGCGTGTAGGGGTGACCTTGAAAGAGAGAACACACATGAACGAAGCGATTATCAATCACGTGAGGAAGGAAGCGTTTGAAGTCTTATAGTGCAGGTATATGAAGCGTGTAGGGGTGACCTTGACTGAGAGAACACACATGAACGAAGCGATTATCAATCACGTGAGGAAGGAAGCGTTCGAAGTCTTATAGTGCAGGTATATGCAGCGTGTAGGGGTGACCTTGAAAGAGAGAACACACATGAACGAAGCGATTATCAATCACGTGAGGAAGGAAGCGTTTGAAGTGTTATAGTACAGGTATATGAAGCGTATAGGGGTGACCTTGAAAGAGAGAACACACATGAACGAAGCGATTGTCAATTACGTGAGGAGGGGAGCGTTTGAAGTCTTACACTGCAGGTATAAGAAGCGTGTAGGGGTGAACTTGGAAGAGAGAACACGTGAAGGAAGCGATGATTAATCACGTGAGGAGAGAAGCTATTTACTTTGTACAGTGAAGGCATATTATGAGCGTAGGGGTGACCTTGAAAGAGAGAACACGTGAATGAGGCGATAACAAAACTTGTGAGGAGAGAAGTTACTGAGGTCTTAGAGTGAAAATAAATTATTGGTAAAGGGGTGACGGTGGATGACGGAATATGTGAAAAGTGCGATGACCAATTATGTGAGGAATTAAGCTACTGCCGTCTTACATTGGAGGTATTAAAGGCTTGTAGGTGTGTCCTAGGAAGAAAGAATAAATGAACTACGCGATAACGAATCATGTAAGGAGTGAAGCTACTTACGTCTCAGAGTGAAGGTATGTGAAAATTGTGGGAATGACCTTGTAAAAGAGAAAACGTGATGGAGGTAATGACAAGTGATGTGTGGATTGAGGGTAATGCCGTTTATAAAGTGAAGTTACGTAACCTTGGAAGGAAGAACTCGTGAATTATTCGATTCCAGTCATTTGACGAGCGAAGCTACGCAGTGGCGCAGTTGGTTGAGGCACTGCGCTACAAGCCGGAAGGTCGGGGGTTCGATTCTCGATGGTGTCACTGGAATTGTTCATTGACATAATCCTTCCAGCCGCACTATGGCCTTGGGGCGACTCAGCCTCTAACAGATATGAATACCGAGAATATTTCCTGGAGGGTAAAGGCGGCCGGTACGTACGGAACGTTAACACCTTCATGTGCCGATTGTCTTGAAATCTGGGAGCCTCAACCTCCTGGAACCCTCGGGGCCTGTACAGGGGTTGTTTTACCTTTTTACTGCAATTACTAGCACTAAAACTGTCAATACTACCAGTACCAATACCAATAACACTACCACGGGTAATGTTATTAGTACTGGATTCGTAGTGGTGTTAGTGATGGTGGTGGTAGTTGAAATAGTAGTAGTGGTACTAGTATTGATAATAGTAGGTATACATGATGTGATAGTGAAGGCGGTAGTAGTATCAATAGTGGTCATAACAGTGGTAACTGTAGCGTCAGCCTAGATTTTTTCAGTGTACATGTCAGGCGGCACAACGGACGGTTACACACAATATGTCCTAATCGGCCACGACCTAAATTTCGGGTTCGGTCAGCTTTACCAATCTCTACGGCAGAAAAGCTGTGCAGTGTCGGGAGAAAAATTGCTAAGGAATATGTAATTGTACTGAGATATTGTGGTCTACTATCCGAGGATCAGTCTGAAGCTAATAGGAAAACAAACGTCATACAGAATACAGCCGTTCTGTAGCTCCAGAACTCCAGAACTCCAGAACTCCAGCCCGGACTTCCAGACAAGCAACAAGTGCACTGAAATTTATCAAGTGATATTCGCCTAAGTTTTAATGACTAAATACTCGTGCCTAATTTACCGACAAAAATGCGTGACTTTTATGGCATCCGAAGATTCATTGTGGGACACTTGATGTTGGAGGGAAGAATGGTACTATTTTTATTCAACGTTGAGTGTATGGAGTTGCAGATCAATATGAGTTAAATTTTAAAAAGTAAAGATTTGTATCTAAAAAAATTAGAAGACGAGGAAGAAGCAACAGGACGAAATAGACAAAAATCAGCTCGAGAAAGGAAATTCAATTCAAACAGGACAATCAGAAAGAGGATTTGGCCTTCTCGCATGAAACATTTGATTTTTTAACAAAGGAGAATGTGAAAGAGGGAGCAATCCTGTTGACAATAGATAAAAAACGAATCTAAGTCTGTTGGTAGGTAGGAAGACATTAACAATGAGGAAGGAACCTGTTCCTCGTTTGATGGTTCCACACCTGAAATGTAACAACCACACCGTAACCCAATATAACATGACTTATCACAACAATGTTCCGGAGGAAAGCATATATTAAATCATGCCTCGTGATAAAAGGGGGCATTTTCTTCATTGTGTAGCGGTGAAGGTGACGATATGGTAGTGATGTGGTGGTAGATTGGAGATGAAGGGTGTTGGTGGTGGGATGGTGGAGTTGAGGTGAATTTGTGATGATATAGTGATGGTGTAGTGATGAAGTGAAGTGAATGTGGTGGAGGGATGTTTATCGGTGGAGTGGAGGTGAGGTCAAGATGGCAGAGGGATAGTGATTTGGAGACAGGAGGATCAGCAAAGGTAATAGAGGGCTGGTGTGGTGGATTTTTGGTGAACTGATGATGAAATAAGGGATGCTGTGATGGTAGAGACGTGCAGGGGTGGTTGTGTAGTGATAATGCAGTGCTGGACTGAAGGTCAAGTGATGGTTGAATTGGGATGGTTCAGTGGAGATAAGGTGAAATGAAGGTGGACGATGGTGCAGTGGAGGAATGGAAATAGTGATATAGTATAATCATGTTTTAGAGGAGGTGCTTGTGGTGGTGGACGGATTGTGTAACGGTGAGTGGACGTAAATTGATGGGTCAAGAATGTGGGTACCTTGACGTGACTGTACATGACGGGGCGTACAAAATGACGGCCACAATCACGCGATGATTGGTAAGAGAGTAAAGGCGCAAATTTAGCCCACAGTGGCGGCCGTGACGACATAGCAAATGCCGACTTTTCGGGCCCCATGACTTGAACTCAGGTCATGTGACAACGGTCAAGAAACCGGACATGACAGCGTGACGCCACATGATACTCGTAAACAAGAAGAGGGCCACAATCACGTGACCAGTGGGAACAATAGAACTATAGAATAGCACACCCTATAACCTGTCTAGGAGGCACATAAGGGGAGTAGAGGTATAGCTCTACTCTTTCGCTAACTTCGGAGCTTGATGAAGATATGTGATAAAGGTCACGTCCCGGCCATTTTACCACCGGGAATGCTCGGTAACCATTGAATCGGGGGCTGGGTGAACCTCAGGGCCGGTCTGAACAGGTGTGTAAAATCTCACCCCACCGAGATTCGATCCACGGAACGTCCAGGCCACAGCGAGTCACTATACCGACTGAGCTACTCCAGCTCAACTAGAAGAGGACGAAATGAAAGAAATTAGGAAAATCACACACTAGGGCAATTCGTATTACGTGCCCTTGACAAAATAGTTTCAAGGCACTTAAATGGAGAAGGATGAAGTGGGCTGGACATGCAGCTCGCACGCTGAGAGAAATACATACAACATTCCAACTGAAAAATCTTACTAGACTTTTGAGATGTTGTTTTAGATGTGTCAAAAATTGTACATTAAAACCGATTTAATTTACAGGGAAGCAGTGAATTTAGTTTGTTAAGAATAGGTCTAATTGCGTATTTTTGCAAACCCGCTAATGAACCTAGTTAGTTAGAGCGTTTCTGAATTCCACAGCTTAGGTTTTTTCAAACAGTGTACACTCATCGCGAAGACTGGAAGAAAGAATATATCATTTCTTTAGTGCACTTGTACAGTGAAACTTGTATGTGTATGGATGCTCAAGAATGGTCTTGGGCGACTCCATTGTGATGTTCTTTGAGCCGCTAGACTAATTCAATCTCAAGATATTCAGATTGTAACTTACAGTAGATGTTGTTCCATATCCGGAGATGCCTGTTGTGGAAGAGGGTAGCTAGAGGCGCTGCGATAGGGAGGGTCTATGAAGAGGATGCAGTCTTCTGTCTGTGATAATCACGTGAAATAATTAGAACGCCGGCACAGAGCGGCCCCGTAATGAACACAACTCTCCTCTTGTCCCCTAGGCGCTCCGCCTTAAATTAAACGTTTTAAATATTAACATGAGTACATCAACTCGAGCAACTGACAAAGTTATCAAAACTGCTGCCCTGAAACATACCCTCTTGTTAGACACACATGCCTAAATAAAATGAAAGTTACCCCTCAGAGTATGTGCAGTGCCATGAAAGTTGATTGGAGTGTGCAACAAATTTCCTCCGAATTTTAAGCTCATGGTTCTGTGCGACGTAATTCAAGGTTAATAAAAATCCAACCAGATGCAACAGTATGCAGATATTTATTTACTGCAGAGTCATTCTACATGTTTCGGGTGTCACAGCACCCATCATCAGGAGTACTAAAAACTGTAACCGCAGCCTCCGATACAGGTCATAATATCGGTACAGCTACTTCCCTCCAACGTGGCCTGATCGGGACTCCTGATGATGGGT
>Ga0123355_10018696_pt1 | contig 11008 bp, 8 predicted proteins | sample TergutEmb28metaG_3_FD_89872 | JGI IMG/M metagenome (GOLD analysis project Ga0123355, IMG submission 89872) | Embiratermes neotenicus P1 segment gut microbial communities from Petit-Saut dam, French Guiana - Emb289 P1 | ecosystem: Host-associated > Arthropoda: Insects > Digestive system > Gut ...
AAAACCAATACAGCCACTAACAATCTTCTTAACTTCATGTGGAAAAACCTCCGCAAAATGAGTCTTTGCATGTATGTTTGTGCCTGCCACTATGGGCGGCGGGAAATAAAAAAGGACCGGGAAATCTTTAGTAGTTTTCCCTAATCCTTTACAACTATGCCGGAAATTTGTTTTTAGTATGTGACCACTTGCCCCACAAATGATTCTGTGCCGTCAGACCAGGGAATCTTTAAGAGTTTTCCTAATCCATTACAAGTTTTCGGCTATTTATTATCATTTCCTCAATTGCGGTGTTCGATAATTCAGTAACATCGATGCCTCTACTTAAAATATTAGAATAAGTTACAAATGTCTTCAAATAGTCAAGTTCAAACTCGTTCATCATAATGTGATATCTATTAACTTTAATATTATACTTGTATTCTATCAACAAAGAATAGAAAAGTCTTTTAGATCCCCTTCTCCCCCTAATCTCATACTTTATATCTATTTCATCAAGAGAATATGTAACCAAACCATCGTTCTCATCTTGAGTTTCCATTTTTTCACATAAGCACTTAACTTTCAGCACATTATTTTCTAAAACCGCACTATCTAAGTATTTTCCAGCATTGCCACTCCCTATTGTCTTATATCTGACTAAAAAAATCAACAAAAAACCACAAATACCATATAAAAATGGCCATGCCATTTGCAATGTGAATGACATTGCATATGCGACAAAAGCAAAAAACATGAAAGGAAGAATAACTAGAGTGGAAAGAAACACAAAAATCATTCTTTTTGTATTATTTTCATTTATTTCATCATAGTTTACTCCAACAAACCTAATACAGTTATTTTGACAATATACTTCGTGCAGAGCTTTCAAATTAATATGTACATTAGAGTTGTCATGCCAATCTGGAATTCTCGATACATTGCTCGGATCATACGAAATGAATGGTTTGTCATTTTCTCTACGACATTCTTTTTTACCTTTGATTAAAACGATGAGGTTTACTAAATAAAACACAAAATACACACATAGAAATATTATTGGAAATGCATAAAAAATTAAGCTAAACAATTAAACCACCCCCTGATGTCTTGACGTTGCTTTGCTTATTGTATAGTTGGGTATAGTCATTATACCTGAAAAGTTGGTTTAATCTCAGATGAAAATTTTACCAGTAGTATATTAATTTCTGACCGAAAATCATACTGAGACCTCTTGGATGACGGAAAATAGCCACGAAAAGCTATTGCTAACTTTTCGTGGCTATTGCGAATCTGTGTATTAATCGCCTATCAATAGGCAACCCCTTGCGCCTTCATGGTTTCAGCAAGTTTCAAGAAACCCGCGATGTTGGCACCAATCACTAGGTTTCCAGGGCTGCCGTATTCCTTTGCGGCTCCAGCGGCAGCATCGTGTATGTTAGTCATAATGCTGTCAAGACGTTGATCAACTTCCTCGGCACTCCAGCTTAATCGCATACTATTTTGTGTCATTTCAAGTCCAGAAGTAGCTACACCACCTGCGTTTGCCGCTTTTCCCGGGCCGAACATAACTTTGTTTTGAATAAAATACTCAACAGCGTCTGGCAGGGTTGGCATGTTTGCACCTTCTGCAACAGCTATTACACCATTTTTGACCAATGCCTTTGCGGCTTCTAAGTCTAGCTCGTTTTGTGTGGCGCATGGAAGAGCGATCTGACAAGGAACTGTCCATATGTTGGAACAGCCTTCATGATATGTCGCGCCGCTTACACGATTTACATACTCGGAAATACGTCCGCGCTCTACTTCTTTTATCTGCTTAACCATATCTAGATTAACACCGCTAGGGTCGTGTATATACCCGCCAGAATCACTCATGGCTACAACTTTGCCGCCCAGCTCAGCAACTTTTTCATGTGCATAAATAGCGACGTTTCCGGAGCCGGAAACCACTACATCTTGCCCTTTAAAGCTTTTGCCTGCACTTTTCAGCATTTCACGGGTAAAGTAACACAAACCAAACCCTGTCGCCTGCTTACGCCCAAGGCTCCCGCCATATGTTAAACCTTTTCCAGTTAGCACACCTGTATACTCGTTTTTCAGCCTTTTGTATTGACCATACATATAGCCTATTTCACGTGCACCTATGCCAATGTCACCAGCAGGTATATCCAAAAACTGGCCTATGTGCTTAGATAGCTCTGTCATAAAGCTCTGGCAAAAACGCATTACCTCGCCATCACTTTTACCTTTCGGATCAAAGTCAGCTCCGCCTTTGCCACCGCCTAATGGCAATGTAGTCAAGGAGTTCTTAAAGTTTTGCTCGAATCCCAGGAACTTAATAATCGACAGGTTTACAGACGGATGAAACCGCAGACCGCCCTTATAAGGGCCTAAAGCGGAATTAAACTGAACACGGTAACCCCTGTTTACTTGAACCTTTCCAGCATCGTCTACCCAGCTTACTCGGAAAATGATGACGCGTTCGGGCTCAACCAGACGATTAAAAACACCTGCATCAATAAGATCTGGACGTCGCTCCGCAACAGGTTCCAGGCTTTCAAGAACTTCTTGAACCGCTTGCAGAAACTCGGATTCATTTGGATCGCGTTTTCTTACACTATCCATTAAATCAATAAGATAATTGTTCTTTAGCAAAATTTCCTGCCGCTCTCAACATCAGCGACAGTTTTCACCTCCTTATTGTCTACTGTAAATTTTACAAATATTTGGTTTTATTGTCAATGTCTTTAGGCATTTATATTAGTTCGCATCTTTGTTTTTACAATCGGGGTTCTGGCATTCTGGGCAGCAGAATGCCGCCCCTACAAAGACCAATTTTTCCTTAGGGCGGCATTGTTAGCTGACTTCAATTTCATAAATCTCGTAAATACTCCAATGCAACATCCAAGGCATCGGCAGGGTCTGCCATGATATCTGGCCAGAGGGTGGATTGGTCAGCAGTGACATCCGGGCGTAAAAACTGCGCATGTGATACCCTTGTCTCCAATCCAGAATGTGGCAAGTTAAAAGTCAGCATATCCCCAAATGCACTGGGGGCATTGCGGCTCGGTGCACCTATGATATTGCCAAAGTTACCATCTTGTGCCCAATAGGCCATCATTGTGGCAGAACTATATGTATCATTATCTGTAAGTATAGCGACAAAAACATTATTAATGTTTGAGGCAGTATCAACGGTGGGCTGTGATATCATTCCATCTGCAAGTGGAGAGCTAATTGAGAGGAACACCCTGTCAATTGGGGAGATTAAGCCGTGCTCTAACGCAATTTCTGTCATCAACGGGCTAAAGCGCCTAACAATACCAGAGCTAGGCACTGTAATGCCCATAGCTTGAAGCAACATTTCGCCTGCCTGAGAATTGCCGCCGCCGTTGCCACGCAGATCTACAATAAACTTGCGGACACCATCTTCTATGGCCTGCTCTATATGATTGGCTGTTTCGTTTATGCTGTCGTCTAGGAAAAATAGTCGTAAGTCTATCAAAAAGATATCATCGTCTAGCATCTCATGGCGGACAATAAACTCATAGGCTGCAGCAATTGCTTCCATCGAAAAAGGCTCGGTTCGCACTTCAAGCACTTCCAAATCCACTATCATTGTGCTTATATCACCATTTTCGCTTAGGGTTAGCGTTGCCTTGCCATCCAAAATCTCACCGCCTGCTATTTCAATCATTGTACCATATCGTGCATAGGTGGAATAGTTCCACATCCGATAAACCTCATTTTCTGCAAAAACATAAGTGTCAACCACAGCAAAAATCTGTTCTGGAGACACGCCACCAATCGCTGTCACCTCGATATCTTTGCGGATGCCGTTGTCAATCAGCCATAGTCGCCCGTCATAGACTTCCCATTCTACTTCTAAGTGGCCGCCAGTCATCCCACCGCGCCCAAAGAGGTTAAATCCTGTCATGTGACCGTCTTGCAAGGTTGTTACATATCTGTAAGCAGCGAAAACAAATTCTTGCCGGGATGTAGTGTTTTGTGCCACCGCCAAAAACTCGTCACGTATAGCGGTGTAATCATCCGGCAAATATCCCTCTACTATAAAGATGGGATGTACCCGTTCTATCATTTGTACTAAGTACAAAGCGTCTGCTCCATAGCTGGTCATATCTGCAGAGTTAACCGAAATTGGTGCCACTTCTGGCCTGGGACTGTTGTTCCACACCAAATAGTCACGACTTATAAACAAAAATGCGGCTGTAGCTAAAATTAATAGACCGACTATCACGGACAGCGTGATGATCAGTCGCTTGAGCCACTTTCTCTTTTTGGGTTTTGTTGAATCAGTTGATGAATGTTCTAGAGTCATAGCGATTCTCCTTTTATTTTTCTCATAATTATGCCGTACTGTGTTTTCCGGCATACTCGGCTAACGACTGAACTAAAACATTAAGGGCTTCTTCTTTAGCTTGCTTTGAAATTGTGTTATTAGCTGATGTAAGTTCAATACACTCCAATATCGTATAGAACGTTTCTGCTTGGATTCTACTAATGTCCATCAATCCCATAATGTTCTCTATGAGACCAGTGCCAATAAAATTTTGTTCCATTTCACTATACTCAGATGGAAGTTTCCGAAATAGAGCTTCAATATCAGTTGTGTTGAAATAATAAGCGACTCTATCCTCTGCAAGATAAACTTCACGCACAAATTTTATTGCTTTTTCTTTGGTTGACAGATTTTCTTTCTTTATTAATGCAACCTGTTTATATACGTCTTCCAAGGCAGTTTCTATAACTTGGTATAAGCACTCCTCCTTAGATTTGAAATAGGAATAAAAAGAACCTTTGGCCAAGCCAACAGAACCGACAATATCGTCAACAGTAACATCCTTTACCCCTTTTTTTGCGATGATTAACTGTTTTGTGTGTTTTACTATAGCTTCTTGTGTTCGAACACGTTCATAATCAGAAATAATTTTTGGCATAACTTCCCCATTTCGATTTTAACTTGACTAAATCGAGTTTTTTAGTCAAAAAATATTTTAGCATGTTTTGTTTGAGAGGTCAACTGGGAACTTCAAGGCGAAAATGGATATCACCAAGAATTCTGGAAATAGGTATATAGCTATGACGAGTGATACTGGATTTTAGTGATATGGGATAACGATATTTGAACAAGTTACTTTGAAAGGCAATAAATTTTTAAGTGAAATAGTGTTCTATCATGGCGATATAATACAGAACAATGAGAAAAAGCTGGGCAGGATTTGATTCGACCAATGTCAAGGGTTTATTATTTCCAAGCAAGGCAGCGTGGTAACAACGTCGCAAGACTCTCCAAGAGTTGTTCAATTTCTTCCTTAATTCTCTCTCCGAATGCTTGGCGAGCTCCGAGTCTAACACAAAGTCGGCACTCCGTTGTATCTAAGTTGAGGAATCTCATTTAATGCTTGAAGAAAGACTAGAATTTTCTGGTTATCACCAAGAATCCCGGAAATAGGCATACAGCTAAGAAGAGTGATATGGTAAATGCCATCATCCAATTCGACAATTTGCTCTTCTGGGCACTCAGAAGACCATTCAAGTAGTTCATATAAGTCTCTAATACATAACATATTATCTTTTACTTGAGCGCATAATCGCAACCTAAACTCATAGGACAGCAGTTCTTCATTTGGGTATCCATAATAGAATTCAAAGATAAACTTTCCAGGTGTACTAGTGCAGACTCCAACAAGCCCACCATTGAGTGCCTGTTTTTCAACCACTGAAGGATTATCAAACCCTCCTGTTCTGAAATAATTTTCATCCTCAGGAATATGCGCTGTACAAAATGGCGAGTAAACAATAAAGCCTAGACCAGTAATCTCTAATTCTATTGATTTTATAAGGTTCATAATTTTCCTTTCTTACTTTCTTAAATGCTCCTGCATGCTAATCCCCACTATTATTTATGCGTTGAACGCGACATATGGAATTATTCCTGTTCTTGAGATAGAGTTGTTTGTTGTATGGCGGTATATACCGCCGTTTTTGTTTTGGAAAAAAGGTTTCCGCGTTGCAACGGAAACCCATCTTCTTGTGTAGGTTTCTGATCTGGATTATTCTACAATTCGAACCAATTTCCCGTTGGGGCTATCACGCGCCCAATATCCCCCAACCTCAACATAACCAAGACCTGATGATTCGACACCTGATGATATTTCTACTAAAGCACCTTCTGGTATGTCTGAAATCAGAATTGGCTCGCCGTGCGCATTGAGGGCTGCGATGCGTTCATTATGACGAAGAGCAATTTTGTTAAGGATTATCGTTTGGCCCAAAGGATTCTCATCATCTATGTATGTGTCGCAAAATTTTACTACAGAATCGGTTATGTAGCCACCATGTGGATAGAGATCTGCAAAGCAAGACTCGATAACATTTGAGATGCAATATCGAACAAGTAAGTAATCAGCCCTTCTTGAGTGGCATGAGTAATTCATTATCACTTCCGCACGATAAGTCCTAACTATAGGGTTACCTCGTATGGTAAATGGGGCATACACCTCATTCGTGATAGTTTCATCAGCCTCAGTATAATACCAAAATGTCTTTTTTATGCGGTATTCACCGGGAGGAAGTATGCCATATATTCCTATCCAATTCATTACACCTATCCAATTACGTATCTGCCTCGGGGGCAGTGAATGTATATAGTTCGGGAAAATGGGACTATTTATATAAGGCACATCATGCCAAACACCATCAATTTCTTGTTGCAGACGATATTCCCTGTCAAAGTATATCCAGTCTTCTTGAAAAGCATTAGTTAGGCAAAACCACGTACCACTTGAACCCCGTCCTGCTTCCATATGTATGCCAACAATATCTTCTGGTATAGAGTCATTTTCCACCAAGAATTCATCAGTATATACGCCTGTTGCCCATGCTGTTTCTAGGTTTTCGGTACCAATCATAACGCCCATGGAAATTCGTAAGTAACCGGGCCCAAAGCCCCGCCATCGTGGATATCCCCATCGGATTTCTTTCCGCTCACCAGGAAGTAAATGGTATCTATTGGTAGCGGTTCTAGAACCAGCATCTATCCAATACCCGTCAAGATCGCGCGTTACAGAATAACTGCCATCAAACATAACATGATTGGACGTGTTATTAGTGATAGCCATAATCATCTCATCCGAATCAATGCTTACCAACTCTAACGCTATTTCAACGTCCCGTTCTTCATATAGAGGAATTGTAAATTCCGTTTGTACATATTTCCTGACAGCATAATTTCCATGTTGAAAGAAGGTTTTGCTCATACTATGTTCGCCAGGCTCTCGGCTAGGCCACATCTGTGTAACTATTTTTTGCTCTCCATCCTCCAGATGAAATAATTGTTGATACTGGTTATCCCACCGTGAAGTATAAACCAGATCGAAACCCGAATTATTGCTGATAAGGAAAGAAGCACCCCAAGGGCTGACACGTTCTGGTATTACTTCCATAGTAACATCAATACCATCAGATACAGGCGGTTCTGTTAAAACGTCGAACTCAACAAATACCTCGAGGTTATTTTCAAAGTTTTCGCGACAATAGAAAGTTATCACCAAGCGATATTCACCAGGCTTAAGCCATATAACCGAATCACGTAAAAACGCAGTGTGTCCGCCTGCTGGAGTATTCAATGCTTTACGTTGCCGGCCAGCTTCTTCTATTTCGTACCAAACGCCAAATCTATTTTGCTTTCGCTCTATCCTTGACATAGCAATCACATTCAGGTCTCGGGTGGAATTATTGATCACCTTAAATGTACCACCCACAGAGCCATGGTTTGGGAATTCGTTGTTACGTGGGTAATCATGTATAGTTAGCCCCGAGTTACCGCGACGAGTGGCAACGTCCGGAAAGGCATATACTGCAAGGTCAAGATTTTCGCCAGGCTCTTCTTGAGCAACATCTTTGTATCTTGTTGATGCTTCGTCTTCGCACTCATAGAGCAGAAGTGCTATGTCGGGATTATTCATGTTCACCGTAAAGTACCATTTAGCACAGATGTCTAAGTCACTGACAGATTCTCCTTTAGCGGCAGCAACAGCTATTACAACAGCATTATACCCTATTTGGAAAGAGTCTTGTGCAAGTGAACCTATAAAAACATTTGTTCTTACTGCGGATTTTTGTTTGGTGCCTACATCAAACCCAACAACTTTCACCCCATCGGGAATAACATAACCTGCTTCAACAGCTGCTAATAAGCCGTTCGCAGCCATTTCACTTGAACAGAACACACCTATTAAATTCGGAGTATCCAGCACACTTTTGGCAGCATTTGTCATATCTGCAATATCAGGAGTTGCACCTGCAACTATGTTGATTCTAACCGCTGCTCTAGTGCTACCTCGATTGATGTCATCGAAATCTCCTCTAACAGAAATACCTGCCCTGTTGTGCTCCCGTGCAAGTTCGGCCATTTTTAGTGCAAATCCACGAATACGGCTTTGAATAACTGCACAGGTTACATCCTGGGTTAGAATGCTTATTTCTACAGGATTATCCGAAGTTGCCCTAGAAATTCTGTTTTTCAATTGCCTATGCATACGCTCTGCACCTAAAGCAGCAGCCATTTCATTGTTTGTTGAGGTGTGAGCAGCGATATGCTCAGCAGGAGCATCAGGAATGCCAGACTCAAAACCTATTATCGGAATACCTCTGTCATAAGCTTCCTGCAACTGAGAAAGAATTGATTCTGTATCATGTGCAGCTATTGCGATGGCAGCAGGATTTTTTGCAAGCTCAGAGTCGATTATATCAACTTGATCTGCTATAGCGTTTTCACCCTCCGAGCCTGCAAAGGATACATTCACACCTAAATCGACAGCAGCCTGATAGGAACCAGCTCTAACTGCCTGCCAAAACTGGTGTTGATAACCTTTTGATATAACACTTATGTGCATCCTGTCATCTTCGATATCTGGTAAATGAACATCTGGAGTTGAAACTGTATTTGCTCTTCCACAACTGGCTAATAAAGTGAAAACAACAATAGACAATATGATTTTCTTCACTATGCCCCCCTTTTATTGATAAGATTATTGATTATAGGCTTATATCACTGTTTTTTCTACAAAATCAATGGTACCATTTCAAGAAAATATTGTCAATTGGTTGATCGCGTGTGGGTGACGCGCATTTTTATGAGTGGAAGGTGGAAGTGATAGCAGTTAGCCAAAACCCCGCATTTATTAGAATATTATCCCACATCGTTCTTACTCTCGCAGTTCCGATTGAAGTTCCTCCACGTGTTACATGACACACGAGCATTGTTTGGAGTCAAATTGCTAGCTAAACGATGTGCATTCCTTGTTAATTAATGACGTCTTTTATCTCAAGAAAAAGGCCAGTAACATAATCTGATGAATCAGATACAGTCACAAGGTTGCCACGGTTATCATACTGAGAAGTAAACACGTCAACTGTTGCACCCAACTCATCCAGGACGTTCTTGGATATGAGCTGATTGCGCTCATTATATCTGTTTATTACGATTTCTGGCTCAGGAGCTATTGAAACCCTTTTGAACTCGCTGATGATATTGCCCATGGGATTCGGAGCGGCCATTTGGATAATTCAAGGATGTTAAGCGGCTTGCTCGATCGTAAACGTATGACATGACTGCATTGTCAGAATCAATGACGCTAGCAAGGCGGCTACGCGGACTTTTGGCCTCAAAAAAGAGTGGATAATGGACACAGTTCGTGACTTAACCATCTTCATTGCTATATAGATTCTATAAAGCACAAGGCACATACCACAATACATATTATCATAACTTTTTTAGTACATACCGTATTAGAACCAATGAAAATTCACCAAATCTATCAGCTATTTTTCCGACTTCTCTCGTTGTTCCGTCAAAACTAAAACCATGTCTTTCATAAAGTGCTCTTACTCCACAGTGACTCCCAAGTACCCACATTGATATATCTTCTCGCCCTGACCGTTTTAATTCATTTAATGCAAAATCTAACAGTTCCGTATCATAACCCTTTCTCCAATACCATTCAATTAAAAATATCGCCCAAAAATACTCATTGCCGGGTTTATTTATTATTATAAATCCTATCATTTTTTTTTCGTACATTACACAATAGCACTCACCGTCTCCGAGGCTCGCTAGTGTTTTTCTGTTTTTTTCGTTATCAACAAATACGTATTCTAAGTACTCTTCAAGAGTCTGTCCTGTATGATCTGATTTTTGACAAAAAAGAACGCCATCAACAATATTATTAATATCATCGTGCATAGCTTTGTGAATAGTTATTCCCATTCCTTGCTCCTTTGTTTTTAAGTAAATTCAAGAACATAAGCTATTTAGGTCGAGTAGGGAAACGCCTCACGGTGTTCCCCTTCCCTTACGGCGGATATTGGTGAAGCGTTACAGGTTATATTTTGAATGGCAGACAAAAGTTGACTAACCCATATATTTTTTATGCATCCATCCGCCATTCAAAGCATTCACTATTAGCGATATCTACCTTCAATATCCGATTTAATAAAATGAACATATGTAATATTGTTTTACTTACAAAAGAGTCGATTGGGTTCTCCAAATACTGTGGTATTGAATCGGTCTATCCTATTCTTTAGAGCATCTGGAAGGAGTTCAAACTGTAACTCCGGAATGGCTCTGGCTGAGCCTTAAGTTGCGCCGAAAGATTTCACAACCGCGCACACGGATTTAGGCTTATGCATTTACTTTGCGCAGCATGGCGTCTAGGTAGTTATGGTTCGGGAGTTCGGGAGTCCATTTCCTGTATTTTAAAGGGGAGCAAGTCTATGTATTCGCTTCCAGATCCCATCTGAGAGGTCGTGGTACCATAACTCACTACATCATTTATGGAGTATTATGACCTATTCTGGGGATTTGTAAGACTTGCTTCCCAGTCACGTCCTAATTTCTCAGATTTCTCAGAATCAATTGCATCTTTGTTAATTTCCTATCCATTATTACTCATATGTGTGATAAAATCTTTGTTCAAAACAATGTGGTATTCCTTAACAT
>Ga0123355_10018697_pt1 | contig 11007 bp, 4 predicted proteins | sample TergutEmb28metaG_3_FD_89872 | JGI IMG/M metagenome (GOLD analysis project Ga0123355, IMG submission 89872) | Embiratermes neotenicus P1 segment gut microbial communities from Petit-Saut dam, French Guiana - Emb289 P1 | ecosystem: Host-associated > Arthropoda: Insects > Digestive system > Gut ...
CACACACACACACACACACACACACACACACAACGTCAGGACATCAGACACCTCAGACTCTACAGACTTAAGTGGAAAACGTGAAGTTCGACCATTCTTATCGACCTTAGAAACAAAATGATAATATTCCATAACGCTGTTAGTTTTGGAAATTCCTTTAAGTTTACTTTTGCTGAAACAAGCCTAAGGGCGAATGAAACGTCGTATAACCTCCTTTTAAACTCAGAAAACAGATTCTTTCTCTGTCCAAAAACTTCCTTTGTTGCCTGACCCGCATCTCAACATGGATGTGCACAAAATGAGAGGAAAAGTACAGACACACGTACAGAATTCGAAAGGGTTCAACATTTGTAAACCAAAAAGAAAAGTCAGAGGCTTACAATGAATAATACAAGAGGACAGAGTTGAGGGAGGAGAGGACTCCCTGAGGTCTTTTTAATGTTACGGGTTCGTCTCAATCCGTCAACAGCGACGACACTTACATTATGATCATCTTGCGATCTTTCATTTTCTTGCAAGGTAGTGTGATATGGTATGGAAAAAATTCGCACTGAAAAGAAACGAAATGTGTACACATATTTTTCAGCTACAGTCTTGATTCTGGTATTCATTTTAAATTACTTTCCCCCTTCTATTAGGAAAAAAATGTCCCCTAATTAATCGTGCGTTTTCATCACACGTGCCTGGAAAAATGATCGCCTCAATTTCGACTTTTGAAAAAAACTGATTTTCACGAAACTTATAATGAAGATTATGCCACTGAAAAACACCAGCTTTCTTTTATTTTAATTTCCTATGATTAGTGATAACGACATTCCGGGCACGTGAACTCAGAGGCGGCAGCAACATTTCATAGTTCCAAAATGATGCAATTTAATATCTCTTATTTTGGAAGAAGTACGCCTGAAGGTTAGTGCAAAGTTAAAGCTATCCCTTTACAGGCTTGGACAGAATTCCTACACAATTGCAGCATGAAGGTGGTAAGCTTGTCAGCTGCACGCAACGGCCCTAGAAAATATTCCTGGAACTTGTTTTTGTTAGAGACTGAGCCGACCCCAGGGCCCTAGAGCTGCCGGAAGGATTATGTCAATAAAAAATAACAATGACATAATCGAGAATCGAACCCGCGACCTTCCGGCCTTTAGCGCATTGTCGCAACCAACTGCGTCACCGCGTGCCCCCAAAATTTAGTGTACTTATCATATTTCAGAATATTGGATGGAAAAAGTTCAACAATTCTAGGACTTCAAATTCATCACCAAGGTATGTGAAACGGCATCCTCGATCGATGATAAAATGAAATGTAACATCTGATTCAGCATTAGGTCTGCAGGATGCGGAGACAGCAGTCTCAGCATGTGGCCTGAGGTCCTCGTTTAGACAGATGCTGAAGGACGTGGTCAACTTTTCGGTCGGGAATTAAACTCTTCTAACATTGTGCGTATGTGAAGACATTAGTAACAGTCTGGTTTAAGGGGATATTGGACAAAGTGGACATGTAGAATGTTTCAGCAAAACCACTCTTCTCATGTATAAGCTGCACTCATGGAGAAAACGTAAAGTATAGAGCAGTGCATGGACTTAGGCCGGTGGAGAAGTTAGCGGTGCTGGCTGACGGGTCTACTGGGAGTGATGAAGCGGCGAGGGGTGGGTGTTTATTTGTTTGGAACTTCAGTGTGATAAGGTCAACTCTACTTACACAGACAGAGAGAAGGGCTAGAGCACACACGATGCTGTCGGTGCATTAGTGACTCCCTCCTAGTCTACGCTACACAATACGTGTACAACGAGTCGAAGAAAGGACGAGCTCATTCAGCCGTGGCATTCAAATTGAGCAATGAAAATTTATTAAATGACACTTCCTGATGCGCAAAGAAATAAAGTGCAATGGCCCATGATACTTCCGTTTTGAGAACAGTATCCATATCGGAAGAGAATACATTTCTGTGATCTGAAGGACTGCCGTGTTCAGTGACGAAATGTAGCTTGACCAAACGCGGTGGCAGCTATTCCGAGTGGTAAGGGCTCGCAAGGAAATATGATGTGACACTGTTATTCTGGAGACAGTAATTGAATGTTCTTTAAAAACCAACTCGTTATGAGGCCTGTCATGAAAGACGATAAAGTTATCGCTATCAAATCAATTAATAACTGGTACCTGTGGCAACACGTACCTACTACCTACATCAGCGATCAGAATGACTGCTGCCCCAATTTACGGCAAACATGACATCGTTCAAACTGGGTGCGGAACGTTCCCAGCATCTCTCTGTCGTAGAGGCGATGGCCGACAGACCAACACCGCTACACATTTAGGTCATGGACTGGTACTTGAACTCTGTGGTAGGCGTATGTATAGAAGTTGTGTTCACAGACGCTTCATTTGAACCATCGAGGTCTGTGGCGATTAACCCTTATCCTGCGAACGTGGAGAATATGGCGAGCTCCTTATAATGCCAGCAAATGGCAGGTGGGATTTAATTCGGCGTTTAAATGGTTAAAGTCGGACGAAACAAAATCGCGTTACAAGAACTGCATGAAGTCAAAATGTAGCGGCGGCAGGCTAGTGGAATCGAAATATTCGGCATATTCAGCGTTATAGAATCACAGATAAACGCGGTGTGTTTCGCGCATATAGAGATCATTGAGGTTCATGACAGTATACATGTATCCAACGAATATACGCCTTGGAAATATTCTACATGTCTGTTTAAATCCTATGAACATAAAAAGTGTGTTTTTTTTTTCCTAAAATGAGGTTTGTGGTACTATTGATTAGGATTTTTCCGGGAAAATTCTACACACGGGAAAAAAATAACAGGCTTAGGAAAGATGAGATGTAAAGATCCCTTCAAGAAACGTTTCCACAGTAGTCGTACAACTGTGGTTGTCATGAGGTACTTCAGAATGTGAGAAGAGCTTTTTTTTTCCTGATAACTGTAGATGGTGAAGAACAGTCCACCTAGTGTCCTTCAGAAGGGGACTGGACATAGCTAACGTGCAAAATAATGCACGTTGTAGTAATGCTGGAACTGTACATGTTCAATCCTAGTTAAACCAATGAACGCGTATTCCTTACAATTCCGAAAAGTACATTTGTGGTGACAGGTCCGTGGAATGTATTGTCTAGACATTTATTAGGCCCCAGCAATTGTGGTAAACGTTTTAATCTGCGTGTCTGTCAGAGAACAGTGTACGCTCATCTTACAGACTCGAAAGAATAAGACATTTTTCTCCTACTGAGTGACAAACAGAGTAATATCCATAATGTCGATTCTCACTTTGGCAACATCGTTTCCTAGCAAATGGAACGCTGAGGGTGCATATGAGAGTTTAATATTCGTATCAAGAGCGTTATCAGCTTCGTCCTTGAATTAAACAAGCCGCCATGAAATCTCCCCAGCAGGTACGGGGCTTGAATCTCCTTACGAAAATACAGTGTTGTTCAAAATGGTTGTCGGGGTTTCGACAACTTGTCATACACAATACACTTGAGATAGGAGTATATGTTTTTTTTTATTTGATAGAACAATACTCCAAGTTTTTGTTACATACCTTACAGGTGCTCTATATGTGCACTCTTTATGATTCTACAAACATCAACACGATAATCGTGTTCGTTCCGCACGTCAGCGGTGATGGTTTCAATGGAGGTTCTAATTCGTACCTTCAGTTCCGGGATACACACGCACTCTGTCTCTTGAAACTGTGCATACCAACTTCGAATGGAATTGTCAGGTGGTGGTTGTTTCCCGAATTTGGTGCGGAATTTCCGCTGGACAATTGTAACCCGATAATCATTTTTAATTACCCTGTAATTTTGCACAACTTTCGTTGGCATTGTCTTCAGGTAATTCATCGGAAGCAGCAGAATAGAGCAGCCAGACACTTGGAAACCATATGCATATAACACTAATCACTTTTAGATTTGAGTAACTATCGTGGACAGGTTGTGTAGTGGTAGTTTGTCTTGTGGTGCGTTACAGGTTTTAAGTTTACCGACAGAGAATGCAACAAATTACACATACAGACGACCAATATTTGCATCACAGCGTGTTACATCCAGATGATAGGCCATTAAAAGCTTAAGCCTTATAAAAGCAACCGTACTGAATCATAGTCGACGTAGAAATCACTGTGGCTAAAGCAGTCACACTCCATTTCCACCGGATACTCCGTGGTGAAACGGGTTTCGAAACAGCGGTGCTAGTGCTCATAAAATGACTTTGAACATTACGTTCGAATAAGAGATCCATTTCCGACATGTACTGCTATACGCTGGTGTGAAAATGCCCGCCTTTGGACGTTTACACTGAGAATGATCCCTTTTTAGGTTTCCTTTCTAACCTTAAGTGAGAGCCGTCAGTTCCTGTATTTTATATTGGTTATCTTTTGCTCTACCTAACCGTCATTTTATTACATCGCCCAACTCCTGATCGGATTACTTAATGAATGTCACCAGTCCAGAAATTCTAACCCTTCTTAATCGTTCCCTTTCCAACAGCCTTTGCTTTGAAAAGAAACAAAGGTTTAACAAACGCAAAATACCCTCTATAAATGAACATACAAGACGGTTCCTCTGTACTCTGAAACTATCTCTATACACAGGCCGCATATTACCACTACCGGTTTGTTCAAGGTAATATTGTGTATAGCGATTCACGTTTGCTGCACAACTTAATCAATTATGCAGAGAGTAGGGCCTATGTTTTAGTACTGTAATATTAAACGCACGTAATCGCATTGTCGGTCCAGATTTCTGTGTTTCTGTGACCTGGTAAATGGAGATGGATTCCTGTAACGACTGTTCCGAATGTCTGTACAATGGGTAATCGAACTTCTTGTTAAAATCTGAAATCTTGATGACAGGAGTAACGTCAATAGGTACGTACATGTCTGTGTGTGAGCTTACTCACTGTGATGGCGAGCCGTTTGTGAGAAAAATGTTAAAACCTAAACCGAACTTCTTGTGCGTAAGATAAATGTGAGTGTACTGATAAGATAACTGTGATAGTGCATTGATAAGAGCTTTTACAGTGTACTGATAAGAACCACAGCAAAACTCATCAAACTGTTAAACACACAGCTCCAATTATTATTTTCATATTCAGTATTCAAAGGTTTGTAAATTAAATACAAGAATGAACTTCTGACAAAGAAGATCTGTCCCTTTCGTGTTCACATCGTGGGCTTCGTGGAAAGAAGGCACAGAAATAGTCAAGGAAGCAGCACCAGCAGCTCTTGTTTATAATCGGCACTGCAAGAAAATTGACTTCCTAGAACTTCTTACTGAACACAGTAACTTCGGGTGAGAAATTATATGTCTTCATAAAATATTTTCACTTGAATGCAGAAGACAGAAAAGCTTAAAAACCAATAATTGTACAATTCCATTACGTATTTCAATGAATAATTCCGCAACCAGGAAGTTATAGATTTCCACGGATCAATATTTACTATGCACGATAAGCAATTTCGCGCATCACTGCAGTTGTAAAAACAATGTCAAATACGAAACTTTCCAAATAAACGAAATGGAAATTTTACGAAGCATCTAGGCCAAATTCTAATAGCAATTTATTCAACCGTTATCGCTATCAAACAGAAGATTGCCCCGTGGTCATAGCTGGATATACGTCAATTCACAATATATGCAAATTTTTCTTACGCACAAAATTTGTGATTACACATTAAATTGTTAAGTTTCTCCTATTTAAGAATTTCCACATGTTTATATTATAAACAGATAGAAATTATACTAAGTCCATAAGCACAAACGCAAGGTGGCCTCTGCCGGTATGGCTCTCATATTATTCGTAAATGTCAGGGAAATCTATCAGTCGTTAAAATGTTCGTGCGAGAGACGATACCATCGGCATGTGCTTCCTGGTAAGAATATAATATGTATTAGGCTAGAAAATAAAGCGGTTATTTACGTAAATCCTGTCTGCTAAATAGGTACAGGTATTTAGTTAATAACACAACAAATATTTCTAATGATGTTTATTAGAGGATGATAAAAACCTATTTATTTATACACACAACGGGGATGGCACATTTCAGAATCCTGTCTGCTGCACATCTACATCTTAATGGCGAAGGGAAATAGAAGAAAACAACAAAGGATCCGAAGAAAAATTGTGTGATATTTATAGACACAAGAATATTCATAATGTTGATTCGCATTTCTCCCCGTGTACAATTTTCCACTCAACCTTCACCTGTCTCTCGCTCTCTCTCTCTCTCTCTCTGTGCTTAATTGGGAGAGTTATGAGAACAGTTCCACGGAGTTTCTGAATGTACCGTGATAATTGTTCTGCAGGGACAATCCACTTTAGCTGCAGCAATTCTCAAATTCGATTTAACAAGGAACTTGGAACTTTCTTTGTTCTGTTCACTGATTCCATGGCACAATTGAAATTCTGGAGAAGGTTGCATAAATGAAAGAAAACGATGAGGTGACTTAGTTTCTTGGCTATTATAAAAGCTTAAAATCCGTAAACAACGAACTAACTTATTTTTAGTATTAAATTATGGCCTAGGAACAAAACGTTATATACTACTGCAAATTGTTATGACATACATTTTGGAAGACAGTATCTAAACTTCTCTAAAGCACAGAAAGATGGTCATAACACGAAAACTAACGACTTCCGTTTCTTGCTTTCATACGTAGGTAAAGGCTGTCAGTTTTAAACACAGCTACTTCACTTTGTTCAGAAATGAATGATCTCTAGTGGCCCTCTGCCAGAAAAGGTTAGTCACTGCTGCTGTACGTGGATGGAATCGCGTGTGTTTCTTTCGAGGTGTTCGATTTTGATGTCTATCGATATATTATCCGTTACGTTATTGTAGTTCAGTTCACCGCATTTCGTCTCTAGGTGGTATGAACTGCGTTTTGTTCGCTTCTTGTTGTGTCTTATGCAGTACTTGCTTAAAGCCAGTGACTTATATGAATCACGATTATGAAGACTATATATTTTTAGAAAAAGTCCGATGACTTGTAAAGTAAACGCGTTATTGATTTCTCTTGTGTAATAATGTTGAGTCATTTACTTGGAATGTAAGAGTAGTCTATGTTCAAAAACATCATAATTAGCCACAAAACATCGTAATTAACGAGCTGCAGTCTGATTACAGGAGACGATATCTGTAATAATAATCCCTTCCTAGATTCCGGTTATGAAGGAGGATAAATTTGATCATAAAGGCTTCCTAGAATCCGGTTCCGGTAAAGAGGAGTTATAATTATGACTGCTTGCTACAGACCAGTTACGAAGGAGTGAGTCAACTAAATTACGATTGCTTCCCAAGTCGAATTACGGACGAAGATTACTACGATTCCTTCCTACAGTCTGATTACCAAATAAGACAATTATAATTGTGATTGATACCTAGAGAGCAGTTACTAAAGATGATCATTTTATTCTTGATTTTAAGCTTTCGTCGTATTCTTCTGGGTTATTCCCTCGCGTCTGACTAAACTCAGACGCCGGGGAATAATCCAGAAGAAAGAATACAACAATGATCATTTTAATTGTGATTTATTTCTTGGAGTGCCCTTACGGCAGAGAAACAGTACAATTCTGATTGTTTTACAGAGTCTAGTTACGGGAAAGGATAATCATGATAATAATAATAATAACCATGATTAGTGTATAAAGTCCTGCTACTATGGAATTACTGTAATTCCAACTTATTCCTAGTCAGAACAGATTCATTCATATATCTTCGATCATTTTTAAACAGAAGATCGCATTAAATATTAACTATAATAATAATAATAATAATAACTATAATCATTAACTACAACTGTCACTGGAGCTGGATCCTGCTTGTGAAGCTAACAATTCCACAGCTAGCTAAGAAATGTTCTGCAGTGTACGGACACCGACTAGTCATTCTTGTGTTAACAGTACCTCGTCACTTGTCCATATTATGAACAGCATAATCCAGTCCCGCAAACTATTTCAACAAGAATTCTACATCGCGTAATTAAGAAATATCAGAAGCGTTAATTATCCTTCTACACTCGGCACATTTCTTTTTTACGATTTCCTGTCCCTTCACACAATTAATTCTTAACATTTTGACATACCTTATGAGCCCTTGTACTGGGAATTAGCTCCTACTACCACATGATAAAACAGATGCTCTAAATCATTACAACTCGAGCCACATTAAATTTGTCCTAGAATCTGTTCAGAATTTCATTCAACTTCAATATGTCGCTGAAAATTACCATTTTAAGGCAGTAACACTTGATTTACTAACACTGAAAATTGTGCATATGGTGAAACATGATGCTCTAACAAATGCATACAGTTCAATAGAATAAGCAGTATATTCTAAAGATGGTCATAGACTAGTATGTTGGAATAAACCTTTAGGATATGTATTTCAAAGTATAGTGGTACACAAAGTATATTGCAGGTTAATAAAATTTATTCTCGGATTTACTGTTGTACAGATCTACTAAACAGAAACAATACCCCACAAAATAAATGCGTTTGTCCAGTGCAAGTTCATATTACGGACGCAGCGTTTAGTGATAAGACGTCTGTGTGGTTAAATAATACCCGGTCATGCAGGCAGCAGATACATAGTAACATCATGCCAAATGAGACGTTGTTCATCAAGTACTTCATCAGAACAGGTGTGTGTGTGTGTGTGTGTGTGTGTGTGCGCGCGTGTGTGTGTGCGTGTGTGTGGAAAGCATGAACAAGCGTACAGCTAACTGGTCTAAATTTAATATACTGTAAATCAGGTACATCTTGAGCCAGGGATGAGCGAGCACACTAACCTACTGGAATTTGCATTGTATCTCATTATATTTGAGTTCTTTCTCTCTAAATTATTTTTACTCTTGGAAAGCAGTGGTATTCCTTTTAGGCGCGTCTGCAGTATTGAGGAAAGCGACCATTAGCTTCGTCGTGTCTGTGTGTCTGTATATCCGCACTGAAAACCTCGGCTCCCATTGGACGGATTTTCATGAAATTTAATATTTTTCGAAAATCTGTCCAGAAAATTAAAGTTTCATTAAAATCTGACAAGAATAAGGGGTAGTGTATATGAAGGCCTATGAACGTTTATGATATCTCCCTGAATTCTTCTTAGAGTGAGAGATATTTCAGACAAAAGTTGTAGAGAAAACCAAAACACGTGCGTTATTTTCAATAACGTTTTTTTCCCCGAATATCGTGGCATTTATGAGATACTGTGGAAAAATATGGTGGAAATGGACAGGCCAACGGCACATGTGCTTGGCATGCTGGGTAACTAAGGCTAAAGACACATACTCACTTATTGCTTTTCCACGGCAACAGTTGTTACGCGAAAGCGCCTCAATGTTACGCTGTACACCCGTCGCTTTTCTTGTTTGTTCCCGTACCACCAGTATCAATTTATGTATTCTTCTTAATTTCTCTTTTCTTACTCCAACATATTTTATTGGCTTTCTGCCATCAACCCTTTATGTTTCACGGTTGGTATAATGTAGTGAAATTTTGAGCACAACTTCAGGTATAAGATTTGGAATATACTTTTCAAAAATCAGGATTTGACACTGGATGGATATGTTAATTTCATACGCTATGCAATTCAACACTGTAACCATACGGGTTTGAGTTTATTGTGGAGGAACGAGGATACATAAATTAATGAGATAGTTAGATTAAGTAAATTCATATACAGACTTTATATTTTTGTCACGGATGATTAGATAAACCAAACCACAGGCCGCGTATAATGCTTTAGAAGGAGAGAATACGTGACTAGCATCTACTGACCAGACAGGATATGGGGGAGAAAAGACGTTAACGAGGTACAGTACAGCAGATATTTTGGCAACAGCAGGAGGATGTAACTTGAGAACCTGGAACGACCTATGAGGGATTGCTGAAATCGAAAATTTAACCAATTGCAACAATCGGATTTTGTTTAAATTTAAACGTGTAGGGAAACCGAGGATGCCGCGGGCTCAGCAATAGGATTCCTTCAGAGAGGACGCGACAACTGCATATCTCATCCAGATTATTAATAAACAATAGCCAAAATTTGAAATTGAGTGTTGAACGTGACCAAAGTAAGATAAAGAGAAGTGTCTTAAGTGCTTATACCTGATGTGTTAAATTCGTCCTCGAAATTTAGAACCGTCCTAAAGGTAAAATTATATGTCAGCTGGACTTACTTATAAGCGGAAGTGTCGGGTGTGTGATAAGGTGTGCTTCAGTGCCACGAGACAATAGGTATCATAAAGAAATTAAAATACATGACTTTGTGTGGTAACTAACATGTATTTATTCAAGTAAATAACTGTAAACTTATTTCTTCTGGCTGTTCATTCAAAACCAAGGACTGTGTTCAGACGTCTCTGAACATATCCCCGTAGATTCCCTCAAGCAGAACTCATGACTCTACCAACTATAGCGAGTAACATGTCCTACATATCTGTATCCTCCTAATTATCATATCAATTACAAGAATTAGGACACATGAACGGGACATAACATATTGAGTCCGAATTTTAACCCTGTAAAAAGACGGGTGAGAACGAACCACAGCCTATGGGTATATTCAGTAAACCAAACCTATACCTTTGAGGTTATAACCGGTGGGAACAGTTATTTAGTTATAGAAGGTCCAAAATCGTTTTCTGAAATGTAAAAATACATATGTTTCCGAATGAGGGTGGTCAGAAGCACCTGGTAAGAGATACAAGGGTCAGTTGAATAGCAAAGAGAAGGATGGTTACAGGGCAGAGAGTGAGAAAGAGACAAGTAGAGGTTAAAATAGGATAGAAGGCGCGATAAGCATATACAAAGGAGAGTTCTAGTTGTTACGTATTTGTCAATGTCAAGTTTAATGGAGTTTTGAAGTTTGCTAGGACAGTCAAAATTCGAGGGTTTGACACTTTTTCGAAATGTAAATCACGAGGGGGTGGATACCGTGTTAGTCACGGTAGCCCATTCAAAATGTCCAGTAAAGTACGCTATACGGGGCTTACAC
>Ga0123355_10018699_pt1 | contig 11007 bp, 9 predicted proteins | sample TergutEmb28metaG_3_FD_89872 | JGI IMG/M metagenome (GOLD analysis project Ga0123355, IMG submission 89872) | Embiratermes neotenicus P1 segment gut microbial communities from Petit-Saut dam, French Guiana - Emb289 P1 | ecosystem: Host-associated > Arthropoda: Insects > Digestive system > Gut ...
CAGCAACTAAAAAAGCTCCGGTAATGAACATCTGCCATGTAAACGGCTCTTGACGGATACCGGACATAAACAACAAAAGTACTGAAACACCCCAGAGAGCCCGCCCGACAAGCATTGCAGGAATCATAGAACGGTATAGTGCGACGACACATTGCCAACGTGAATGTGCGTACAAAAATCCGGCGATAGCGCCATATGCCGCCAGTTCAAGTGTCATAGAAAGTGCGATAGGCATAGGAGGCATACCGAAAAACAGAGAGCGGGAAATCGGCAGAATCAGTCCAACAACCAGTCCATACTTCCATCCGCAAATAAGCCCGGTCAAAAAGACCGGCAAGTGCATAAGAAGTAACATATTTCCTATCTGCGGATTCGGTGTGAGCATCGGCAGTATATAGCCGATAGCAAGAAACATTGCAGATAGTGTTAGCTTTTTGACCATGTTTGAGTTCATAAAAAAATGACCATTCCTTTCGTTAAATATACAAGGCATGAAACGACCATGAAAAGAAATGGTCATTATTGTGCATCAACTCGCGGTTTCCCGGAGGGGGAGCGATTGGCACATGCCCTGAGATTAGTTTGAATTTATTCAAACTAATCTCCGTTCGGTTGATTTTTTGTGTAATTTTTATGTAGTATAACATGGTACTAACACAAATTCAAATCCTCAACGATAGTGAGCGGAGAACCTCGCATTATAATCAGGCGGTCTGCTATTTGCTCAGCTTCGTGCCGGTCATGGGTGACAAGGATGGTTAGACGGGATTTATCGACTTCGAATATATGCGGATAAATGCGTTCACGAGTGACATCATCCAGCCCCGCAAAAGGCTCATCAAGCAGCATAAAATCACCGCCGAATGCCATAGCCCTCGCTATCGCGAGCCGCCGTCTCATGCCGCCGCTGAGCTCGCGCGGTAATAAATTTGCAGAATCGTCTAAACCCATGCGTTTTAGCCACTCCACCGCAAGAGCTCCGTTTTTAGAGTCCAAAACAGCAAGGACATTGCCTAAAGCTGTCACACCGTCTAAGAGCCTGTCCTCCTGAAAAACATATGAAAGACGCTCGTATTGAGTTATGATTTGCCCGCTGTCAGGCTCAATCAGACCGGCTAAGAGCCTAAGTAATGTGGTTTTGCCATAGCCGGATGGCCCCATAAAAGCGACAATGCCGTTATCCGGAAGCTCTAAAGTGAAGTCGCTGAGCACAACTTTGCTGCCGAATGATTTTGAAACTTTTTCAAACTTAATGCTCATGCTGATTCACCTCTCTTAATTTTATTTCTCTTCCCTGCAAGCCTGTTACCAAGGAAAGCGAGCAGCTTTACCATGAGTTTTTCCAAGATGACACTTAAAATAATGACTACGGTAGTCCAAGCGAAGAGATCAGCCGTCAGCAAATGAATTCTGGAATCATGGACAAAAGCGCCCATAGCGCCGGATGGACGTGCTATAACTTCCGCAGCTATCGCAGATTTCCATGCAGCCCCAAGGCCGCTCGTGAGCGCTGATACGATGTATGGCATGAGCGAGGGGAAGTAGATATATCGGAGTCTTTTCCATTTTCCGAACTTAAAAATCTTTCCCATTTCCAAAAGTCCGCTGTCAATGACCTCAAGCCCTGCGAATATATTAGTCCATACTATCGGTGTCACCATGAGAAAAACAACGAAAATAGGAATAGCTCCGGTTGCCATCCAGACCAGAGCGAGAATGATGATTGAAGCTACGGGAGTTGCACGTAAAACACCTAAAAAGGGCTCAAAGAGATGCTTTAAAAAAGCCGAACGGCCGGTAATCACAGCCAAAACGCTTCCGGTCAGTATGGCAAGGCCGAATCCCTCTAATACCCGCCTGCATGTACCCAGAACAGCGTTCCAGAAAACGGCAGTTCCGGCAAGTTCGAAGAGTCTTTCGGCAGTGCGAACAGGAGATACAATAAGTATCTCCCGATCTACATACCTAAATACCGCTTCCCATACTAAAAGCCAAAAAAGGATAGCCAGGATTTTTATTAAAATGCGCTTTGATCTACTACCCCAAGAAGAAAAAATCTTCACTTGGCAACGCTCCTCCTACTGCTTGCGGGTTTGCCCCATACAGAACGCCTAAGACTGATTCGACAAATGGCACCATTGCGCTTCCGTCGATATGAACAAGGTTGCTTCTGGGTATTGCTTGCACTGCGATTGCAGCAGGGATTATGTCGTACAGTTCCATAAGCGCCGCAGCTCTTTCGGGGTTTGCGTTTACATATGCAACCGAGTTATAATGATCTTCAAGGAAAAGTCTGACAGCATCAAGATTTCCATCAAGAAACGCTGTGCGGACAACTATTGCGGTTTGTACAAATTGAGTTCCCGGAGTTGCGATTTCCCATTCGCGGGTCAGGTCTATAGCGAGACGGATATCGTCGCTGTTGTTTAGAACTGTTGTTGCAAATGGTTGAGGCAACATGCCGATTTGGATGTTTCCGGCAATCATGAGAGAGGCAAGCTCCGCAGGTTCGGCATTGAATTCAATTTGAACATCGACTCCCGGCTCAAGGCCGTTTTGACGCAAAATATGTTCAAGTGCAAACTGCGGTGTTGCGCCCTGACCGATTATATTTATGGTTCTGCCGCGCAAGTCTTCAACTTCGTGAATCTCGCCGGTAGCGTCTAAAACGGACAGGACACCCAATGTGTTTATTCCGATTATTCTGATTTCGCCCTCAAGCCTGTTGTACAGGACGGATGCGAGATTGATCGGAACGGCAGCAATATCAAGCTCTCCGCTGATTATGCCTGCTGTCATGTCTTCAGGTGAGCCGCCAAGGGTGAAGTGATAAACATTAGAGGTTTGGCCTCCTTGGCTCCATTCCATGAGTGGTGCTATGCTCATCCCGGATGGGCCTCTGATTGCGCCGACGCTTACATGTGCCCCTTGTGCTTCGAATTCTTCGGCTATTCCGGCGTCTTCCGGCGGTGCATCAGTTACTTCGTCCGGCGGCACAGGGTCTTGTTCTGCCGGCAGTGAGTCTGAGCCGTTACATGCCATCAGGGCAAGAGAGAAGATCGCTATCAACATGAGCATTAGTAGTTTTGTTCGTTTCATAGTTATAAAGGACCTCGCTTTTTTATTAAACTAATGCAGTTTAACATAAGATACATGTTTTCACAATGAAAAATCATAGAAAATCCTTTTACTTTCATATGGTCTTTGCTGTGAGCGTTGATGGCCATTTTGACCATCAAGCATATGGTAGAGTAGGTTGTGGGCCAAAATGGCTCACAAGCAGATAAGAAGAGTGATTGACAGGCAAAACAATAGTGACAAGCTCATAATGCTGTGATATTATTTACAGCAGTATTTTCCACGTTGAATTTTCAGAAGATGGAGAAAGAAAATGAATTATATTTCAAAGACATTGGCTTTTATGCTGACTATCGCGGTTGTTTTAGGAATAGCACCGCCGACATCTACTGCTTCGGCAGCTCGCCCATGGCAAGCTGCTTATGCGGAGAGAGTGAGATACTACGCACAGCAAGTTCCGCCTGGGGGAGTAGCGGATTTCTTGCTGCATGATATCGACAATGATGGAGTTCCTGAAATTATTATCATGATTATGGAATCTCCATTTCCCGCAGATGTAGCTCACTTTGTTGTTTATACTTTTAGAAATGGCGAACTTGTCGAATTACAGATAGATGCTCGCATTAAAGTTTTTTTTAATGGAAGATTTGCCGGAGGTGGTACAATTTTTTATACCTTAAACGATGCTGCTTCAAGCTTGATGTATAGAACTTCATCCGGTGCAGCACTATATTTTACACGCTTATCGGTTGTTGGAGACAGGCTTACTATTTCATCACACGGTATTGAGGCCGATGGTGGTTGGATAGGGGCAGTTCCATCTTGGACAATCGACAATCGCCGTGTAACGCAAGCTGAATTTAATCGCTTTTTTGCAGGAGAGATAATACCTTTTCAGAATGAAGATTTGGGATTGTACTGGCCGCTGAATGAGGATGGCATTCAAAATGGCATTTTTAGCTTTCCTGTGCCGATTCAAGTGCTTATTAACGGAGATGTAATTGAATTTGATACGCTTCCGATCAATCGGGATGGTAGGATAATGCTGCCGCTGCGCACGGTTTTTGAAACAATGGGTGCTGAAGTTCAGTGGGATGCGGTAACTCAAACAGCCATTGCCACAAGAGGTGATACTACTGTTGTGTTGACTGTCGGGTCTGTAAGTCCGACGATAAACGGCACAGTCGTTCCCATTGACCAGCCGGGGATTATAGTTGCCGGCAGAACTCTTGCACCGCTCCGCTTCGTTGCTGAAGCCTTTGGCGGAACAGTTGACTGGGATAATGCTACAAGGACAGTAACTATAACGACAACAGCTTCTTGATAGATTTGTGTTTGTATATTAGTACCGAAGTGAAAAGTCTCACTGTGAGACTTTTCACTTCGGTACTAATATTTACGCTATACCGGCTTAACCGAGGATATTTACTTGGGTGTCATCCATTTTTCTGCATATTGCTCAAATTGTGCAAGCCTTACAGACATAAGTTCCATATAGAAAATTTTCTGAACTTCGGGCATAATTGCGAGAGTGCCTGTGCTTTCGGGAATTGATGAAATAAGATTTTTCACTTTATCCATATCTATACTGCGCAAAAAACGCAAGACAGCGTTCTTACAATTTTCGTCCGCAGTTTCTCTTATGAATGGAAACGGCCTAATACTATGCCCCTCATTATCAAGGCCCGTGTATTTGTATACGCATGTTAACGAACCAAAAGCATCGTCTTCCAACAGGTGTTTTTCCTGTGTTCGTTTTTGCATTTGCTCCAAGCTTCTTTTGTTGAAAAAAGCATTGCCGTTGTCATATACCGGAGCTAGTGTCAATTTTTCCTCTGCCAAAGCCATCATGAATCCCCAGTTTCCGTTGTTGCGGTCATTATTGCCTATAAAGGCATCTACAACAAACATGTCCCAAAATCTTTCCATCACACCTTTTATAGACTTTAATTCATCCTGTCCGTTTATGGTGTCCAAGACCTCGCCAAGCAGTGTTTCAGAGCCTGTTCCTGAATATAAATCCAAGTCACTTGACATGAAACTATTTTTTAAGTCGTGAAAAGGTATGAGTCTCCCGATTTCTACGAACATATTCTGAGTCTTTTTAAGTGTAAAATCTCTACAGGCAACAACTATTTTATTTTTGCGAACTCCCAACAAAGTTTCGTGAACAGGGATGTTTAAAATTTCATATACTTTCGAGCCCAGATATTCGCTCAATGGGCTTGTTGTATATGATATTTGAGGATTGATTAAATCTCTGGTTGTCTTGGGATATTTTACCATCCAAACGGCATCATCGAACAATATACATTCTTTTGCACCGGCATTGCCGCCGTAGTATGCGGCTCTTGTTGTGGGAGCATCTTCAAAATTTATTATTTCCAACATTTCTATACCCCTTATGAATGTTACATTTGGTGAAGCGTATATCAAATTTACACTAAAAATCTATGAATTGCAATGCAAAATTAAGTTGCGACACCTTAATCGCTGACAACAGAGATGCTTTCGCCGACATTGCATTATTGCTGATAGTAGTGTATACTCTGATTCAATCGCATGTCGGTAGGTTGGTGCAGCGTATACGCTGCATCAGTTGTTAAGATTATGTGCATTTTTAGAAATAATGGAAAATAATCAATTTGGGAAGAAAAGGAGCAAAAATATGATTAAAAAACAATTAAGAAAGCCCCTGGCGGTACTGTTGGTAATGGCGATGGTGCTGTCAATGGGAATATCCGCAGCAGCACAATCCTCCACAGCTGAGGCTGAACAAAGGGCAGCAGAAACACTGCACAGTATGGGATTATTCCTTGGAATCGGAAACGACGCTGATGGTAATCCGATATTTGCAAATGAAAACAATGCAACTCGTATACAAGGGCTAATCATGTTGCTTCGTCTGTTTGGAGTGTACGAAGACGCCTTGGAGAGTGATTATCCTAATCCGTTTACAGATGTAACAGGTGCTTATAACAGCTCAATAGTTGCATTTGCATTTGCACATGGAATTACTACAGGGGTGACTACAACCACATTCGAGCCGGGAGCGGAGATGACTGCATGGCAGTATTTAACATTTATTTTAAGAGCAATGGGATATGTCGATGGAACTGATTTTAACCATCGCACAGCTTGGACATTCACCGATACATTAGGAATCACCAATGGTGAATTCGATGCAGACAATAATACCATGCGTCGTGGAAATGTTGCAGTTATCAGCCTGCGCGCAATGGTTACGCCCGACGCAGATGGTATTACAATTTTAGAAATATTAGTGACTCTCGGTGTGATTACCGAAGACGGACTGGAAGCATTGGCTGATGCACTTAATGATTTGGCAGAACTTGAAGTTTTAAATTATGCCAATCTTGATGCACTGGAAGAGTCAGTTGAGCGTCTTGCTGAAAACGAAATGATTGACAGTGACCTTGTGACGATGCTTGAAGATGCCATCGAAGAAGCAAGAACTCACGAACCATCCGCACCTGACACACAACCACAACCCGCACCGCCGGGAGCTGGCGGCGGCGGTACAACTGCTCCTCCGATAATCAACGTGAATAATCTTCTATTCATGCACATGGCTGACCAACATGGCGGCTCAGCACATACCATTACTATTGATGGCAATACGTACCATACTTTCCGTGCATCCGGGCGCACTGCGCAGCCGTTAGAATGGAATGCTCCTGCTGATTGGCCTCTGCCGGATGAGCACGGCGCGTGGATTGCTATCTATGGAGATCCTGATGGCACAGCTACTGCAACCGGATGGTATTTATTTGCGATTGATGAGCATAACAGATTTGTGCTTACTCCTACCCCTCAAGGAACAGGTGCTAATTTCCAAGTCTTTAATCAAGTGAGAGCTACAGCGAACGGTATAGCAATGCCGACACCGGCTGCACCAACAGGTGTACTTCCTGTAGTGGATGGGCAGTCGCTCCGCAACTTGACAGTGAACGTGGATACACCGGTTGTTTCCTTACTGGATGACCGCTTCCGTGATCCGGTTGAGGATGAATACTTCTCAATCGATAGCATAGGTCAGCTAATTCGTGCAATCCAACTTGGATACTTTATGGGCATAGAGCTTGACATAGCTGTTGCATTTAACCCACGGAATGCAAATCTTGTAACCGCAATTTTCGTTTACTTCTAAACGAGTTACATAGCAATAGGGTAAATCTAATAAAAGGAAGTCCGGTTGTTAAGGCCGGGCTTCCTTTTTTAGATATTGTAGGTGAAAAAGGCGAAAACGAATTTAGCACTTTAACAGAATTTTCGGATATATAGACTTATCGAACATATCTATTGCTTCCATGGCATCTTCAAGGTCATAGATTTTTCCGATAATTTTATCCATTTGCAGACGCGGCATCAAATTGATAACGCGATGCATGATATCAGGATTTGTAAATACAGTTTGTATCCGCCCCTCTTTCATAAATAGGTCGTGGAGATTGAGCGGCATATCATAGCTGGGCGGAAATACCCCGAAATAGGTGACTGTGCCGCAGCTTGCGAGCAGTTCCAAACAGGGCGGTGCTGCTTCGGGTACACCGGAGACTTCAAAAATATGGTCAAAACCTTTACCATCTGTTATCTCCATACCTCTTGCTACCAAATCTTCGTTTGACGGATCAATAGCATATAAAGCACCCATTGAAAGAGCGTTTTTGCGCTTTTCAGCCACAGGATCAGAGATTGTGATTTTCGATGCGCCGGAATGAATCACCATGTCCAGTAGTATTGACCCGATTCCGCCAATGCCTGATACAAGGACAGTTTGACCGTGGCTGATTGGCGAAAGATCCATTGCACGTATCGTGCAGTTTGCAGGTTCTGTCAGTGCATAGGTCTTAAGATCAGCATCATCCGGAAGTTTATAAACTCCGCTCGGAGGAACTACCACATATTCACAATATGTGTGTGCAAACTCGGCATTTATGCAATATTGCCTGAAACCATTTTTGCATTTTTCACAATTCCCGCATGGAGCGACCGGGAAAAAAGCAACTTTATCTCCTACTTTCAGGCCGCTCTTTTCTGTACCGGGGCCCATTTCGGCTATGACTCCTGAGCCCTCATGTCCGAGGCTTTGCCCGCCCTCTCTCAGCATAGCACCCATAGCGCCCATCGACACCATATGGATATCGGTTGCACAAATTGCTGCATATGCGACTTTTACCTTGACTGTTCCCGGTCTGATTTCGGGGATTGGTACATCGCGCAAAAGTTCGATTTTATCAGGACCGGTCCACCATAATGCTTTCATCTTTGACATTTGAGTTCTCCTTTTTGTGGTATAAAATTTTCAGAATATTGCTAAAGTGGGAGTTTTATTGGACACATTATTTTGTATTCTATAAGAAATAAGGGAAAAGTCCAGTCAAAATTCGAGCTTTTCATACCAAAATTATCAATAAGGAGTACAAAATGAGATTTTTTACAGTAATAATAGTAATTGCAATTTTGATGGGGTTGATTTTTATCGCGCTCGACAATATGGAAGATTACGGTGTAAGTGGTCTGATATTAGCAGGCATCAGTGTCTTCGCCCTGTACAGAGTTTTCAAGTATTTACTTGAGGGGAGCAAGGCAGAGAGTGCAACATCGGCGGGCTCGAATGACTCACAAGAGTCATCAAGCCTCATCGATTATATGATTTTCGGAGAGATTGCCAATGAAGCCGATGTTGATGAGTGGGAAGAGTAGGGGAGTTTACCCCTCAAGCGCCATCGGCTCTGATATGCTTTCGGGAATTTCTATCCCTGTTGCATAGCAAAACGCAATAATCTGACCTATGTGCATGTTTTCATGCCCTGACATCATTGAAATAATTTGATGCACATTTTGTTGCTCACCGTAGTAATCTATCATTTCAGTGCCGTCCATGGACTCTAATGATTTTTCAAGTTCGGCGTCAAGCTCTGCCATTCTTTCAATAAGGGCTTGCGCAGGCAAGTTTTCGTACAGATATTCCTCCCCAAAGTCCACAGTTTTTGTGGTCAAAGAGTTTACAATATCTCTTTGGAACAATGTTAATTCATAAGCCTGCAACCTTATGGTGTTAAGTACATTTCTGGGCAGTTTTTTATCAAGGTCTGCGTCACTGAGTTCGTCTAAGAACCCTAGAATAATGCTTCGTGTTTGCTGCCAATCTGCCCAAAGAGCCTTTAATGATTCAATCATGCTTGTCATCTCCTTAAATTTGTTATGCACTTATCATAGCAAGGATAATGCGACAACGGCATGTCATATTTTTGGAAAAATCGCTTTGTGAATCTCACCGATAACAAGCTGCAACAGCGCCAAGCCCACCATAATTAGCCAGTGTGTGCCGGACAAGCCTGTGCTTACATCAAATACTTCTGCGACCGGCGGTACTAAAGCAACAAATAATGTGAAGAGGATAGTGCCGATTGCGGCGAAGAAAAGTCCTTTGTTTGCCATCGGATTAACCTTGAAAATGGACAGTTCGCTGCGTACATTGAAAATATTTATGACTGATGCCCATGATAAAACCACAAATGCCATACTGATTCCTATGTCATAAAATGCGCCGGTGTATCCCGGGGTAAAGCCGTCCGGGGCAGGGAGGACATACGAGCCGAGCAAGAATGCGCCCAATGTTAATATCGAGAAGCAAATTGCACCGCGCGCAATTTTTACGCCGAGCCCGGCAGAGAATATACCCGCATTTTTTTTGAGTGGCATTCTCTTCATCACGCCATATTCCGGCGCTTCAAAAGCAAGGAAGAAGCCCGGTATGCCGTCGGAAACTACATTTATAAGCAAGATTTGAAGAGCAAGCAACGGCGACACACCGACAAACAGCATACCTGCAAGCAAGATGAATATCTCAGCGAAGTTAACGCTCAGAAGAAATGCGATGGTCTTTCTGATATTGTCGTATGCGGTGCGCCCGACAGATATAGCATCGACTATGGTTGCGAAATTATCGTCAGTTATAATCATATCAGCCGCGTTTTTGGAAACTTCCGTTCCGGTTATACCCATTGCGACACCAACATCTGCGGCTTTGAGCGCGGGCGCGTCGTTTACGCCGTCGCCTGTCATGGCTACGACTTCGCCATGAGCGGTCCAAGCCTGAACGATTCGGGTCTTATCCTCCGGGCTGACACGTGCGTAGACTGAAATATCACGCACAGTATTGTGTAGCTGTTCATCGCTCATTTGAGCAAGTTCAGATCCTGCTACAGCCCTGTCGCCCTCTTGCATGATGCCGATTTCTTTAGCAATCGCAGCGGCGGTCACGATATGGTCGCCTGTAATCATAACCGTCTTGATTCCGGCTTCCCTTGCCTCGGACACTGCTTGTGTACTTTCCGGCCTCGGCGGGTCAATCATGCCTACCATGCCCCTGAATTCATGTCCGCTTTCGAGAGCTTCTACGCTTAAATCAGTGGGCTTCTCATCATATTTCTTAATTGAAATGGCAATTACGCGCAGAGCTTTTGCAGCATATGCATCATGTATTTCGAGAGCTCTTTTGTAAAGATCGGGATCCCAATCAACAGGAAGTCTGTCAAATGCGCCCTTTGTAACTGCGATATAGCCCTCTTCGGTACGATGAACTGTAGTCATGCGTTTGCGCCCTGAATCAAAGGGCAGCTCAAACACTCTGGGATAATCCCTTTCCGCTCTTACGCGGTCGAGATTAAGGTCATGAAGCAAGCGGATTATGGCTATTTCGGTAGGATCGCCTATAACATGTTCCTCATCATCATCGCCATATGCTTCGATTGTGGCATTGCTGCAAGAGGCCAGAAGCTCAACGAGCATTCTTTGATCCACGTTAAAATTTTCTTTTTCCTTGACTGAAATTGGCTCATGTCTCACATGCCAGACCTGTTGGATTTTCATTTTATTTTGCGTCAATGTGCCTGTTTTGTC
>Ga0123355_10018700_pt1 | contig 11007 bp, 6 predicted proteins | sample TergutEmb28metaG_3_FD_89872 | JGI IMG/M metagenome (GOLD analysis project Ga0123355, IMG submission 89872) | Embiratermes neotenicus P1 segment gut microbial communities from Petit-Saut dam, French Guiana - Emb289 P1 | ecosystem: Host-associated > Arthropoda: Insects > Digestive system > Gut ...
AATGTAACCCACGAAATAACTCAACACATAAGTTGCAAGCTCCTGAGGATGGATGTATTAACATCCGAAACATGTTGAGCATTATATAAAGAAATAATAAAGCAAGTGACATCAAGTTGGTCTCTCTTTACTCAACAATGGAATTATAGTTGGATTAAACATTCTCATTTTCACGTTTGCTTTCAGTAACTTTATTGTACTATTTTATTTGGTGAAAGCTGTGTGGCTGGTATTGATTTGTAAAATTTCTTTGCAGTCATTCTATTCCCATATTTATTTTACTTCATGATTTCCAATCAGTACTATGTTTTTAAAACCACACATGCAGGTCTGTGAACAAGTTATAACTATTGTTACAGAGCAGAGTCTGACTTAAGAAACTAATAAGTAATAAGACAGTGAAGAAATTATTAGCTGTTTATGAAATGTGGAAGTTTGTTACTGCATTTAGAAGAGTCCACCACTCTTCCCACATGAATCTACTCTATAGTCTGATATTTTATTTTGTTTTAAAATTAATTTTAATATTAGTGTACCATCTACACTCATGTTTCCCAAGTGGCCTGTTCCATTCAACACTTTCCACCCAAAGTTTTACATGCATTACTCATGTTCATGTTACAAGCCCACACCATCACATCCTCTTTAAACTAGTGATTATGACAGTATGTGGTGAAGAGTATGAAGCTCATTACTGTGAAATGTACTCTCCTCTCCTATTATTTTGTAACCCTTGGTTCACATATTCTTATGAGATAGATTTTTTCTAGAAAATTAGAATGAATGAATGGCTTAAACAACTCCTAATTAGTGCAGAAAATTTGTTTTAAACAACTTGTGTAATACATTTCTCCCAAAGATTGCAGGAGCCTTAGCATAAGTGTTACAGAGCCTGCTTGTAGTTACAAGCACCACATAATTATTTTACGTAACCATGATGCAGTCTTCATATTCAGCTGAGACACGCTGTTGCATTTGAAGACATAGTATACAGTGTATAGGGTGTGTTGGTTGCTAGTAGACAAAACCAAAGTAGAAACATTAAAATGGTGATGTACTCATTTGGACCCAGTGTGAAAAATCCAGAGTTACAGCATCCTCATCATATATTACTTATCAAGAAACAGTAGTACTGCAGATTCTAGTCTTGTGGGATTTGACACTGTGTCATTGGTGTGTGGTTTCTGATGTTTTGAAGGAATGTAGTACCTTCAAAACATGGGAAACTACACACCTGACACAGCTTCACATCCTGAAGACTTGATTCTTCAGCATCAGTGCTGCAAGAACCTTGACTCTCACAACAACAGTCTGATTGTAAATGTCCACATTCTAGTGGGAGCTGATGTGTTGCAGACAAATACATACCAAGCCAGTATTGGAGGATTCATAAAATATCTTGGACTGAGCAAAGAAGAGAGCTACCAGTTGATTAAAACAGGAGTAAATTTGGCAAAATCAGCTCGCTCATTTCATGCTACAGAGGTGGGCTCTACTGCAGGTTTGTTAATTCGAAGTGCTTAGAATTAAGAATGTAATGCATGTATGTGTGTGTACGTTATTTGTTGCCTGTAGTACCTGCTCTTCACTTAGACTTTCAGTAAAGTGAACTGTGCAGAATTATCTATCAAACTACCAAGAAGACTGTAATTGTAATACCTCTGCTATAAGAAATTGCATGCCTGTAACTAACATACATTTTAAATTCATCTTTAACTTCATGAACAATATCATTACACTTCTTAAGTGCACATGACAGTGTATTACATGCACATGTGCATAGAAAGACAAAAGACAAAGGTGGTGTGGAGAATGAAACAGGAACGGCTGAAATCCCACATAATTAAAGTGTTCACAAGAGCAAACCACGGGACTGGACACCGCATCTCTCAGGTTGTCCTCACTCATATCTTATTTCTTTAAGAAATTATTTAGTATTATCCTTCCATCTATACATAGTTCTACCCGTTGCATAGTGAATAACCATCATGTCCAAATTCAGACATTGGTATGCTTACAAGTTTAAACAGTTGTGAAAAAGTTGCTTTGTTCATTTTCTTCCATAGAAACACACAAAGTACTGATAGCAGGTTCTGTAGGACCGTATGGGACTTCCCTGCATGACTGCTCAGAATACACAGGCAGCTATGTAGAACACGTGAGTCCTGAGGAGATAGCCAACTGGCATCGGCCAAAAGTACGTGCACTGGTGGAAGCTGGTGTAGATATTCTTGCTTTTGAAACCATTCCTGCTCAATCAGAGGCAGAAGCTCTTTTAGAACTGCTGAAGGAGTTTCCTGAACAGAAAGCCTGGCTTTCATTCTCATGTAAGGTGTGTATTATATACTACAACTGATTTGTAATTAAGTTAATTCATTTTGGTAAAACACCTTATTATAGTGCAGCACGAAAGAACAAACATCAAGTCGTGAACATTTCACATTAAATAATAGTTTTCATCCCGCTCTCTTGCTTCAGGAACTGTCAGTATGATGTGTGGTATTCTGTACATACATGTGGAAGGGGACTAAAATCCGAATGTATTAAAAATGTGCTGCATCACAGACACGAGTTAAACAGGTCAAAAATTTCTGTGTCTAAGTTACTAGCATGGGAATTTGTGTGTGGGAGAAAGGGTGTATGTCATATAGAAATTAGTTTTCACCCCTTCTCTCTCTCTCTCTCTCTGTCACACACACACACACACGTGCACACAATATTGCCTCACCATAACACCAGGGTGCCTGAACTGCTGTGGCCCATGAAAACATTCATTCTGGCATGTGGTACCTATCAGTCAGATTACACCGACCTGTATAGGGTACATGCCCAGTTGCTTGCTATATAAATAAGCCACATACTTGTCCACAGGCTAATTTGTGGGTGCCACAGTGGCCATTTTGGCAACAGAATTGCATGATGATGGTGTCATTTTCTGGAGAAGAATTGTCTGATCTGGATTAGGTGTTTCAGATCAGTTGCTTGGCCTACGAGGTCACCAGAATTGGTCACTGTATATTTTTTCTTGGGGTTATGTGAAGAACTTCGAAAACACTACTGTGTTGTATGCAATCACATCATCTATCATAACTGATAGAAGTTACACATATTCCTTAATTTGCTTCTTCTTTTTTCGTGTTTATATCAAAATATGGGTCTGCTGTTAAGTAGTTATTACTTCATGCACATGGTTATTAGATATGTGAGAATGAAGATGTTTCATAGGTAGAGATGAGACACTAGACTACTAATCCAAGCAGGCCATGAAAAGAGAACAAAATATTGTGGAACTACTAAAAAAAATGTCACCAGCTGTAGGAACAAAGGATTTATAAGATCATAACATCAATCAAGAAATGGAACAGGTATGGTGCAGAGGTCCCATATGTGAAGGAATAAAGCTGCTGATGTAATCTGCAGTTTATTTTGTATACCACCTGAATTCATTACCTTATAAGAAATGTAGTCACATAACTTGCCCATTTGTCTGTCCCACCTAATAACAAGTTGCAGCAGAGTTACTCATCTGAAGCTAACAGATGCTCAACTAGTCGAGAATTTGCCTATTTCGTGTGGAGCCTGAAGGTTTACAGGAACTTGGCCACTAGTTAGTATCCTGCATCACATTAATTCAGTACACAGTGTCACACCCTATTTCTCCTGCCTTTATTTTAACATTATCCTCCCATTTAAGCATATGTCTTCCACATGGTATGTTGCATACACTGCCCATCTCTCTGTCCTTGGATCACCAGTCACTCAGTCGTGTATAGATTTTGAAGTTTCTCATACAGTTTTCTCTGCGTTATCATATTGGACCCTCTTACCATTACTCTATAGAGAATATGTTGATGAACTGTTTTCAGGATGAGGTTCATACCTGTCATGGTGAACATTTCCAACATGCAGCTCACAGATGTTGGGAAATGAATCCTTCTCAGCTTGTAGCAGTTGGTGTTAACTGTGTGAGCCCACAGTATGTGTCATCACTTCTTATGGGTATCAATAAAGACAGACACCACAGTCCAATTCCACTCATTGTTTACCCCAATAGCGGAGAGAGCTATGATCGAGAAAAAGGGTGAGTTTGTTAAATATTACTCATGGATTATTATTGATTTAGCCTCCTCTTTAATGCAAATACAAGGAAATGAAAAAAGAACAGTGCCAGGTGTGTTGATCTGATGTTCACTAAGGCTGCTGTTCAGTCACGTCACTTAATATCCAACTTAGGGCAAAGCAGTGGAATATAACTGGCTGCGTGTTTTGCTGAACAGGTATTGGTGAGTAGTATGTAACATACGTGAAAATAGTATGATCACAGTTTAATAAACTGTAGACTGATAGATATGCCTTTGAATCAGGGAAATGAGGAAAAGCTGCATAAATCCCAAAGATGCAAAGCATGTCTTTTCACCTGCAGCTAGTATAAAGGTTAAGAGTGCATGAGTCTTGTCTCCAGTCCCTCATATGTCTTTATGGCACTGTTTAGACACAAGGACAGCTTTACCATAATTGTCCATTCCTACCGATTTTAGATGATCCATGCCACAGTTCGTAGACTTTGAGCCTTTAAGAACAAATTTTGATGGTCACTGTGACAAAGACAAACCGGTATATTTATTTTGACGTGACATGTCTCTGTAATAACAGCAAATGCTATGCAATACATAATCCCCTCATTCTTCATGAACAACTCTGTGTGCAGGTGGATGCATGGTGAAAAGTGCTGCCCAATTGAAAATTACGTAGAAGAATGGTTGAACCTGGGAGTAACTTACATTGGAGGCTGCTGTCGGACATATGCTGCTGATATAATCCGTATTAAGGAAAAAGTAGACAAATGGAGGTCAGAGAGGAACAGCAAAAAATAAAATAATGGGGATGTTTAGTTGTTAGTTTTATAGACAATCAAGGCATGGTGACAGTGGCTGGTACTGTGCAGCTTGCAAACTTATTTTTGATTAAGCATGTTGAAATAAACTGTTAATAATGATAACAGTAAATGTGACTGAATAATCTCATGAAGTATAGAACAGTTCACAACTTATGCACACAAAAAGTGTAACATGATGTCAAGGCTGGTGAGTAGATTATGAGAATGATAGGTGGATAGAACTTCATAATCATTCCTAATGGCAAGCGTTGATATCTGTGGTCTTGTGGTTTCAGGTTCTGGTAACACTGTCAATTAATTGCTGAAACACACAGAAGTGGTATAAATGCATATTTCAGGTTTAATGCTGTACTTTAAAAATCTGATTGCAAGCTGGTCAAAATCATTCCATTGTCACATGCAGCATACATAGTTTTACAATAGCCTTCCACTTAGGCATAGCACTTGAGTACACTCAGTTACCTATACTCATGATGAAGAGATTAGAAAATGTAGAACACAAAAATGACATAAGTATTGAGTTTTGAGGGTCTCATGGTGGCAGATCTGAAGAGTACTTGTCTTTTGCTAGTTGCATATGTTAAATAAACTTTCTACCGCCATCTACAGGTAGAAGAAGAAGATGGAGGTGGCAGGTTTCTTTGCAGCATTGGTAGATGGCTACCAGACTAATTGGCATGAAATCCCACATGGCAGCAACTTAAAATATATATATATATATATATATATATATATATATGTAATTTAAGCAGATAAAATAATTTGCCAACAGTAGATTGTTTTGCCTTCATTCATGCTACCCCCCCCCCCCCAAATGTGGGGGGGGGGGTAATCACTTCAGCAATTAAAAAAGGCAAGGAATTAATACTGTATTTAGAAATTTGCTTTTGTATCAATATACAAGCTCAGAGAGAATGATGCCTTCATAACTGTCCTATGATATTATTTGTAACAGTGTATATTAAACGGACTGATTTTCTATTGAATAAATTGCTTTTGAAATATTACTTGCCATATTCATTGATGTGTGCTCTCTCTCACATTACACTCCCAGCAGGTTCTGGTTCATAAACCAAACAAGCACCATGAAACTTTTTGCAAGAACTGGCCCAGTTCATCCGTACAATACATTCACACATTAAAACTGAAGTTTTGATAATTTGTAACAAAAATGAAAAACAGCAGCATGAAAAATAGTTATCTACTGGCTACACATGAACTTAGCTGTAATCAATCTTGTATGGCATTCTACTTGATTTTGGGTGTCTGGTAACTTAAATAATTCAGTGAGGACAGATATGCAATAACATGTTTAAAAAAATATGCAGTTTTTTGCCCCCTTCTCCTATATCAAAATAGGAGCAGCGATAGTGTAGTTGGTGTACTGACTAGGCTAGAGGGTGGGCTGTTGGGGGTTTGATTCCTGATAGGGACTTGGGATTCATCTCTTTTCCACAACATCCAGACTGGCTCTAGGGCCCACCTAGCCCAATGTTTGATGGGTATAGGGGCCTCTTTCCCTGGTAGCTAAGTGTCCAGGACATGAGGCTGACCATTTGTTTCCATCTAATGCCAAGGTTAAGGATGAGAACAGCTGTATGTCTGCTACTGCATAAACCACCATGGCATACACAGCAACAACTTTCCCATTATGTTGTTACCTATATTGAAATATGGTATGCCTGCATATACTAAAAGGTTGGGACTTTTCAGTCTCCAATATGTATTCAAATTGCACAACATTCCGTGATAATTTCACAATGAACAAGCACCAAAAATTCAATTTATACTGATTACCAGTGTAGTGTCCATTGAAAACAGAAAATGATTTGTTATAAGGTCCAGCAGAAAAACCTGACGATTTTTAAGTTACAATAAAATGAAAAGTATACTATCTTTTAACGTGAATTTATTACTAAAATTATCTTTATGTGAAAGCATTTTAATTACAATATTCACTTCCTGAATATAGTGTCTGTGAGGTGTCGTCACTTGTTGTCAGCACATTCCCGCAAGCGGAGGACTTTGACGAAAGCCTGAAGCAATCATTCAATGTTCTCAGGAGTTCTACGTGAAGGCTCTCTTCCTGGACGTTTTCTTTTTTACGGCAGATGCTGTTTCTCAGAAGTTTTCTCACCCACAACAGTACAGTATTGTGACTAGGGACACTGTCGTTCCGATGAATATTGAAGTGCCTATGAAATATCCGCTGAGTCACAATGCCAGAACCGTTGTTTTAGAAATACGTCTCCACAGCAAAAGCCCGATGCTCTACAGACCATTGCTCCATGGCAACTGAAATGCTTTGAGTCTCGCTAGAAGGGCGCTCAAGGACAAATTCCCCACGCCAACAATTCCACTCACAACTGTGTTGCCAAATCGTCGGGTATTTCTGCCAGCCCCTGTATAAACTAATATATTATTGTTTACAGATTAAGTACTTAACTATGATGCTACATTTTAAGTGCCAGCACAAATGTTAGATCATAATCATGTGCCCATAAAGGATGACAAGTCCTCTTAGCACATGGACATCCATACATACACCAGCCTTTCTGAAAAACTGAGTTCTTACATGGTATCATCTACAGATGTAATGTACATCAAATGAGAAACTACATGCTGTGTTACCTTCACACATTCCCTCAAAGGCCTGCATCTGTTAGCACAAGCAATTGCTAGCATGCATTCACATGAACATATAATTATAAATAAGGTGATATATTAAAAAAATATTCTTACAACCTCAAATTCCTGCATCATCAGCACCATATTTGTGAGATATGCTCAAAGTGGGTGTAAAATACTGTTTGCAAGTCAAAGATTAGAAATAGGCAGTGATGTAAGCTCTGAAGTTATAAGAACATCAGTTTTTTGTGCTGCTCATTGTAACAGATGTATGATAAAATACATCACATGGAATTTGACATTTCCTATGTATTTACAGAGAAGTGTTATTTACAAAACAGGGCACTATGCTTTACAAAAATAACTTCTTGCCAAAGGTAGGAACATTCAACTCAACAGATTTTGAACATAAACTTTCAACCATTAGTATTTTCAATTATACCATCTGCAGGCCTTAGACCACCAAGATACACTGAATGCTGTTCCAGTAAAGTAATTAAGGGGTCATCCGGTTTATTATAATTCAGGTCATACTCTGAACCTAATGACCATAATGATTCCAGATCATAAACAGGTCTTGCCTTTCTTGAAAATATATGTAGTGCAATATTGCCTGAAACAAAGTAATAAATCACATTCGTTAAACAGACTAAATGTGTACAGAATCATTCACTGCTTAAAGCACACAATGAGATCAAGCAGTTTTTTTTATGGTGGCAACACTGATGCTGTAATATTTTTGAGTCTGACTCTCAATAAATTTTACTTAAGGTTTTTTTGGGCTTATAAATTTGCATTGTCTTTTATGTGAAGGAAACACACAGTATGTTTAAAAAATTGAGCTGCACTTAAAATTATGCAATGTAGACATTATTTATTTATTTATTTGTGCTAGGTCTTCACATGTGCAAATTACTGAAACCTTGGCTGTTCCTAACAGAGTGTAACACAGCAGAAGTAAAAGGGCATGGCACCTTCTAACACAGTAAAATTTAATCTAAATTTCAACATGCAGGGAATAAACAAAAATGGGCTGACACCAACATGGACTAGCACTTTGAATGGAATAGGAAAAACGATTAGTTCACATTTTTTTAATCATTCCAGAATGCACCAGTCCTCATAAACTTTGAATTGCATGATTTGAGGTTCTTGCAGTAATGTCAACAGAGACTGAATTCTGTTGGAATATTACCAGGGTGCTGCTAAGTCCTTTGCCTGACCAGGAAGGAAACAAGCTGCACCTGTCAAATGGGCAGAGGAAGGCTAGGGTAGGGACAGTTGGTGGCCTGTTGTGAATGTGGTAATGAACCCCCAAGTTCCATAAAATGAGGGGGAATATAGCTTGCTTCCTTCCTGGTCGGGCTAAGGACTTGTCAGCACCCCTGTATGTAGTTTTGGGTTCCTGACCCTGAAGATGGAGGGACTATGCTTCTGTGAATCGGTAAATGTTTAACAGTTGACACAATGTAACATCCTGGAACACTTGTACCTTCAAATTTTGACTTCAAAATACCCTAACTAGTGACAGTGCCAGTCCTGCCTCTATGCATCTTGCATCTGCCATGTTAATACTACAGACTGTAGGTAATTATAAAGTATGTCACTGGAATGGCCTAATGTCCTTGCCAAGTACTGGTATATTATCTATCTCCAAACCAAATTTCACAAGTGTAACTCCAATTGTTCTTTCGATACTGCTGCCAACTGAAAGCGAAAGAAAAATTTTGCACAGTTGCCATGCTGCAAAGGCATTTCCACACCAAAAATTGTGTACTTGTCCAAAATCTATTGCCATTATTTCAGGACTGAAATGTGTATAGCCCTGATGTTGCTGCTGTGTCACTAATTTGTGTATCCACTGCAGAAAGTACAGCACAGGAGTGTCACCCGGTAGCATCATATTCGTGGGAAGTTACATAAATATTGATCAGCTGGTTCACATTTCAACGAAGGTGGTCTTTCATTAAACGGAAGGAATGCTCCTAACATTTATAATTCAGGAATTTTAAGTACGTTATTTTATACAGTTTGATTACAGCAACTATATACCTACCCAAGTCTAATGCCATCCAATCTGATGACATTTCTCCTTCTATCCTTGGTATCACATCGTGAGGATATCGTTTCCTTTTGTACAACTTCCTAATAAATTCTGCCACAGCAGTCATATGCCTTTTTGACTTTCCAGTGACTACAACAATGTAATCAACATATTTTGTATCAGGTGGCAATGATACTACACATATGTTCTCTAAGTTCTCTCTTCTAAGAACATCAACAATTTCTTCAATATCAAATACACCATGAACACCCCCTGAAAATAATAAAAAAAAAAAAAGGACTTTTACAACAAACTGATGTGAAAATTGAAAAATGTGGAATAGCAGTGTCTTTTATGGAATGTAACACATGCAACCTATTTCCTCTTTTCATTTTTTTCCCTCTGGAGCAGTGTTTAGTATATAAAGATATTGATTCAGTATCACATTTTGGAAATTGAATTGGTCCAGTATTTTTCTGTATACTGCTTAGCAAAAGCAACCTTTTTATTCTCCAGACCAGAATTCATGATGCTTTTGACAAAATAAATCCACATCAGAATCTCAAAACACAAAAATAACTACCTGAATATGTGTTGACCCCCTTTACAGTCCTCAGGAAAGTATGTGTGCAGGACATGTTTAACTTTGTGCAAGATCATAGGGTGACCTCTCATTTTTCAGATGATGAAATGTGAGAAAATTGTCTCATATTGAGATAATACCGTATTTGGCACTGCACTCTGCAGAGGCACTCTTCTCCTCAAAGCCAAAGCACCACCTAACTAGTAGATATGCTGTCGTTATATAAAAATTTGTTCATTAAAGACATTTTTATTCAGATATTACTAACAAACAGGAGAATTATAATTATCTATTGTATTATTTATTTATGGTGGGCAGCAGTTTGCAGGTACAGTGTATAATGTGCTGTCTTTTCCTACTGTGTACTCCACAAATAACTCCTTTTATTTACTTTATCAGAGCAATATTCAGGAGAAAAATTGATTTTGGATTTGGGAATTAAAGTATAACATTTTTCCAAATTGTTCTTCATTTTCAGTCAACTTCATCTGCAGTTCCTTGCTCTGTATTTTGTCATACTTTTATATAGCAGACAGGCTTTACTGCACATCTCTGCATGCATGTGGCAGATATCTGTATCAATGCAGTGTCATGTTCAGGTGAAGAGGTAGGCTGGAATGATTTACAGTCTGTCTAATGATGTGTCACCTATTTTCATTTTCATTCTTGGGCTGTGCCATGGCTCAAATTGTTACTTGCTGGCCTCTCACCATAAATGTCAGTCTGTGTGGTATTTGATTTGATTTGATTTATTATTTATCCTGTAGATCATTGTACATGATATGATAAAGGACATGTCATGAGAAACACTTACATCTAATTTGTTGAACTACAAATCTCTCAGCAATGCATACA
>Ga0123355_10018701_pt1 | contig 11007 bp, 12 predicted proteins | sample TergutEmb28metaG_3_FD_89872 | JGI IMG/M metagenome (GOLD analysis project Ga0123355, IMG submission 89872) | Embiratermes neotenicus P1 segment gut microbial communities from Petit-Saut dam, French Guiana - Emb289 P1 | ecosystem: Host-associated > Arthropoda: Insects > Digestive system > Gut ...
AAGCGCCGCGATCCTATCGTCCTCGATCAGAACTGTGAGGTTGGAGCGCAGTTCATCAGCTAAAACGACAGCGGCGTGTGTCAGTAATTGGCGTCTCATTGTGCAGGCGTTTCCAGAAGACGTGTCCGGCTGACCGGTGGAGCCAGTTCGATCACCTGATCAGCCAGCCGGCTAACAAGCTCGGGATGATGGAAGATCGCGAGCATCGCGACGCCTGTCCTCTTGATCATCCGCAAAAGCTCCAACACTTTTTCAGTGGTTCGTGGATCGAGACTGGCGGTCGGCTCATCGAGCAACAACATGCGGGGGCGAGCAACCAGACCGCGGGCGAGATTGATACGCTGTCTTTCGCCACCCGAAAAAGTTGCGGGAGGCACTTCCCATAGACGCTCGGGCACATCCAATGCGGCGAGCAGCTCGCGCGCCTTGTCGCGCGCCTCGGCGCGCGTTGCGCCGCGCGCGAGCTGTGGTTCCGCCACGACATCGAGAGCTGATTTGCGGGGGAGACAGTGCAGGAACTGCGTGACGAAGCCGATCTCGGTCTTGCGTAGCGCGAGTACTTCATGCTCGGTTGCCCGCGCAAGATCAATCGCCTCGCCGATCGCCTTGCGAAACACCAGGCGACCTCCGGTCGGAAGATAAGTGCGGTAGATGCACCTCAGTACCGACGACTTGCCTGCGCCAGTCGGGCCGATCAACGCTGATAGTTCGCCCGGGTTCACAGTCAAGGAGACGTTCGCGCATGAGGGGATTGTCTTCCGCTGGTCGTGTAGTACGAAAACTTTGGTCAAATTCTCGACGGTCAGAACCGCAGACATAGGGAGTTTCCTTAGAGGGCCGATGCCACAAGCCGTTGCGTATAAGCGTGCTGCGGGTCTTCGAGGATTTGATCGGTCAACCCCGTCTCGATGATGCGGCCGTATTTCATGACGATCGTGCGGCCGGCCAGCAGGCGGATCACACCGAGATCGTGCGTCACCACAATCATCGCCGTACCTAGCTCCTGCTGGATTTCGAGAATCAGGTCCAGAATTCGCGCCTGGACCGACAAATCCAGTCCCGTCGTGACCTCGTCAAGAAATAGCAGCGGTGGCTGGGTCGCGAGTGCTTTCGCGATCTGCACACGCTGTTGCATACCACCGGAGAACTGCTTTGGTGACTCATCCATGCGCTCAGGCAACACTTCGGTACGCATGAGAAGTGTCCGTGCGCGGTCGCGGATTTCAGCGTACAAGCTGATGTCGCTCATCAGCAGGCGCTCCGCGATATTACCGCCCGCGGACACCTTGAAGTTCAGACCCAGATGAGGGTTCTGATACACCATGCCCAATCGATGATTGCGTAACCACCGCTGTTTGGCCGCGTTTGCCGAAAACAGCTGCCATTGATCGTCCCCGTCGAAGAACCGTGCCGTTCCAGCCGTAGGCTTCTCGTCCAAGTAAAGCGTCCGGACGATGGTTGACTTGCCGCTGCCTGACTCACCCATGATGCCGAGGATTTCCCCAGCTTGCAGGTCGAAGCCCACGTCGTGCGTTGCCACCACCGTTCTGCAGTGGGGGCAGATGTTGGTGTCATGATCAGGCCCTGTGCCTTCAAGGCAGCGTCCACAACCGGCACCATAGAACTTAGTCAGGCCACGGACTTGAAGGATCATGCTCACTCGGCGGCTTCCCTATTAGCACCACGGCCCACATCGGTACGGCCGGCAAGGCGGCCGTTGCAGTAATCGGAATCCGAGCACTGGTGTGACTTCCCCCCGCTGTCAGAGATAATCTCATCGAGAAAACTTTCCGTCGAACCACACTGCGCGCAGGCGAGGCGTCCATCATGCGCGTCGCGAAAATCCTCGGTACGGAACGGAATGTCGTCGAACGCGAGCGGTTCGGCACGCGTATAAGGCGGCACGGCGTAGATTTTCTTCTCTCGCCCGGCGCCGAGCAATATGAGTGCGGCGGACATGTGCATCTGCGGCACGTCGTAACGCGGAATCGGGCTCGGGTCGATCACGTAGTGACCCGCAATCCTGGTCGGATAACGATGCGAGATCGTTACCTCGTCGAACTGCACGATATCTTCATAAAGCTTGGTCAACAGGCGCGAATAATCACCCTCGCCGTGCATCGTCTTCCGGCGCGCTTCGGATGGTTCAACCACCACGAGCGCGTCAGGGTACGGCACTTGCAACACAAGGATCTGCTGCTCTGATAGAGAGACCTCGGGGATTCTGTGACGTGATTGGATCAACGTGGCTTCGGCTGTGTGCTCGGTTGTCTGCACCCCGTCGCAAGTCATTTCTATGAAACGGCGGAGGTTCACTGCGTTCACGGAGTCATCGGAGCCCTGATCAATCACCTTGAGCGTGTCGTTCTGTCCAACCAACGACAGTGTGAGCTGCAGGCCTCCGGTCCCGAACCCGCGGCCCATCGGCATTTCTCGGGACGCGTATGGGGTCTGGTATCCCGGCACACAAATCGCTTTGATGATCGTCCGACGGATCTCGCGTTTTGCGTATTCGTCAAGAAATCCGAAGTTGTACCCAGCTTCGTCGAGCGGCAGCTCATAGCAGTCATTCATAGCAGCGCTCCCTCTTGGACAGTCTTGCTGGCGGCCTTTTCCCGCGTTGTCCGGAGCCGATCCATGTCCGACTGAAATGTCACGTAGTGGGGCATCTTGTAGTGACTCGCGAAACCCATCGAATCGACTCCGTCGATATGCAACAGAACGAATTCGGGGTCTTCGGATGGATTGCTGGGACCATGGCGCATGCCGTTTTGCAGCGACCGGTCGAGGATTGCCATCGAGATCGCCTTGACCTCGTTGTGGCCGAAGCATGCGCCGTAACCGAGCGTGAACACCGGAGGTCCCGCCGTCTCGCCACTCTCGTACATCGCGACGACCTCGCATTCGGTGATCAACACCTCGCCGGCTTCGACCGGATCGCCCGTGATCGGATGCGGGATCCGTATCGGGAGGTAGCCGACGCGCAACTCGGCAATCGTCGGATGGATGTCGCCGTAGCCACGCATGTTCGAATAGGCGATCGCGAGGAGCGAGCCGGTTTCGGCGCGGGCCATGGTGGCAAGCGCTGCGGAGCGTGGGACCGGAAAGATCAGCGGTTCACGTGTGACATCGAAGGGGTGTGACTGCGACGGCGAGCGCGGAGGGAGCAGGCCATCGGCAGAAAGTGCATCAACGACCTTTGGGAACGTGTCGGGCAGATCACGCTCGTCGACGGAATCCAGGAAAGAGCGCGCGACCGAGCGAAACCGTTCAGGCGCTTCGTTCGCCAGATCGAAGTGCATCAGCCGCAACGCGTAGTCTCCGGTTGGCCCGAGCATCTGCCCACCAGGGATGTCTTTGAATGCACTCGAAATGCGCCGGATCAGCCGCATTTCGCTCGTATGCTGGACCGGCGCCTCGAGCAGTCGCGGCTTGGTCGAACGGTAGGCGCGTAGTGCAAATGCCGCTTCGAGCGTGTCACCTTGCATCTGCTTGATCGCAAGCGCGGCGAGTCGCGGATGATAGAGCCCGCCTTCGGAAACCACTCGGGATGTCAGCAGGCGGAGTTGGTTCTCAATCGCTTGAAGCGGGAGCGGTGTTCCTTGTTCGCCTTCCGCGGTGCGCAGCGCCTCTACGACCTGCTCCGCACCTCGGATCGCCCGACCGCCGCCTTTGATTGCCACATATCCCATCAGCGAGGTCCTTCAACCGTGATCTGAATTGTGCGGGGAATGGCGGCCATGCAGTCGCTGGACAGAAGCACGACATCGACGCCGAGCGGAAAGCCGCTGTTCCAACTTTCGCGCAGCTTCCACCACTGATCATTGACCCCGTCCACACGCATGATGGTGCTGTTTCGGATGCCGGGACCTTTAAGGCGAAGCCCCCTGCTATCGGTGAGTTTGTCGGCGACTAACAGCAGCGTCGTCCCCTGCTCGGGACTCTCGAGCTCGCCGAGCAAAGGCTCGAATTCCGGCAGCCGGCGGCCCGGCATTACCACGAACTGCGCACGACTTGCCGCCACGCTGCGCGCGCCGAGGCGCTGACGATCCCGTGGGCTCACCAGCTCATAGGGGTCGGCGAGCGTTGCTGCTCGATCTAGCAGCGTCGCCAGCACGATCGGCAGCGCATGGGCGGCTGACCTGTCGAGCGCGACAATGCGACCGGGATAGGAAAACGCATTCAGAATTCGGCGGAAAGCCTGCTGCTGAGCCAATGGAGACCAGTCAGCCGGATCTGACTCGAAGACGGGCCCCGGACTAGTCATCATCGCCCTCCTCGGTGCCAAGCAACGAGAAATCGACGCGGGTCGCCGCCAGCAGCTTCTTGCGGTCCGCATAAGTGGCGCGAACCGCCATCTCGCCTTCGCGGAGCAGCTCGACGGCTTGCTCGTGCCCGGGCCATTCGGCTGCCAGCACGCCGTCCAGAATTGCGAGCGCTCGGGTGAGGTTCGCACGGTCGTCCATGACGACGGCCGCACCCTCGACAACGGTGCCTTCTTGGCTGATTAAGCGCACATGCGCTTTAGCAAGTGGAATCTCTCCAAGATAGTAGCACTCACCGAGCGCGCCATCGACCAGTGGCAGCAGTGCAAGTCCGGACTGTGGGATCTCCGAATCTTCGACTTGGTATAGCGCAGTGAACTGGCGCGCGAGTTCGCGAATACGGTCGGCGGGCACATTTGTCCAATAGCGCATCCAGTCGCCGCGTGCGGTCGATGGCGCGACTGTGGTCATGACCGATGACTCCTTAAAATGCTGAAGTGTCCAGGGGGATGGCGTAGGTCTTGCCAGGCGATGCGCCGATGTCGTCATTCGGCCGCGACGACTGCCGGCTGCGGACGAAACAGTTGCCCGACAAGCGGGTCGACGCTGCCTTGTTCGAGAGAGACACCGCGGGTCTCACGTCCTCTCAGCCACCAGAGCAGAGCAGCCACAGGGCCCGGCGCGGCGAGCACGAGCAAGACCAGAAGCGCGCCCGAAGGGTTGCCGGTCACCATGAAGGCGTTCGTCAGCAGAACAGGCGTTACCATGGCGCCTAGGCGGCCGACCGCGACAGAGATGCCGAGCCCGGAGGCGCGAACGCGCGTCGGCAGAATCTCGGCGGAGACGACGTAAGCCGTTATATACGCCCAAGTTACGCCGAACTGGATCAAACAATAGCCAAGCACCATGTGGGGCAGTTGTTGTGCCAGATAGAGCCCAACAATCGCGCAGACCGTGAAAGTATAGCTGGTGAAGAGTGAAGCGCGCCGGCCCCAGGCCTCGACGAGAAACGCGGCGAACAACCCGCCGAGAAGTGCCGCGCCATTGCCAAGGGCATAGTAGAGCGGCATGGACGCGGCAGGAACCTTCATGAATGGCAGGATTATCAGTGCCATCAACGACAGGGTTCCGTAGACGACAACAGCCTGCGAGAAGTTCGTTGCGCTCGCGAGCAACGTCTCCGCGCGGTACTTGCTGCAAAGTTGTGCGATATTTCGGAAGAAAGCGGGCTCCGATGGCGCGAACGAAGTAGGTTCGTAGCGCTTCTGTCCTTGCGTGCTCAGTGCACCTTTGGCGGTCGCAGCAATTTTGTCGACGATCGCCTCGGCCTCGGCGAGACGTCCATGCTGAAGAAGCCAACGAGGAGATTCCGGGACCACTTTTCGTATCCAGACGAAGACGACTGCCATCAGCGCTCCCAGGCCAAAGCCAACGCGCCAGGCGATGGCCGGCGGCAGGTGGTTGAGCAAGAAGTAGGAGACAATAGCTGACAACAACGCCCCGATCGGAAAGCCGGAAAGGATCAGAGAGTCCGTGCGCCCCCGGTTCTTACGCGGGATGAACTCGCCCATGGCGGCAGTAACGGCCGAATACTCGCCGCCGACCGCGAGTGCAGCCATCAATCGAAAGCAGAGAAAGGACTCCCAGCTCCAGGCGAGCACTGTTGCTGTACTGAAGGCTGCGTACCATAACAGCGTGGCAAGGCACAGGCGTTTGCGACCAAAGCGATCCGCCAGATATCCGAAGCCGATCGCGCCGATCAGCATGCCGCCCACCCAAACGCTGACCGCCACGGAGCCTTGGGACGCGCTCAAATGCCATTGGGACTTGAGAACCCCGAAAACACTGCCGATGATGTTGGTTTCGAAGGAATCCAGCGCCCAGCCAACACCAAGCGCGGCAATCACTGCCGTATGAAAGGCAGTCCATGGCATGTGGTCTAGCCGCGTCAAGGCGTCGGTTTTGATGGCAGCTTGTCTGTCCACGTAAAGACCTCCTGGAGGCCCCACTTCGAACGGCGCCCGATTGTGCCGTCATGCGAAGTGGCTGAGCCGATGAGGCCACCCATAACCGAGGACCGAGACGCGAAACCAATATCTACGACTGATGGGTCTTATAAGGGCGGACAAATCCTCCAGCCGCGTGGAGCCTGGTGTCCGCGGGCGTCATTAAACCGTCATCGATCCTGTCATGGAACTGTCACCGACGGGGTGTTAGAGGAGGCGGTTGTGGTGCCCGCGACGCCCAGGCGCGGGCGGTACGTGGTCGAAGACGATTGGTTGGCGAGAGCATGAACGACGCGCAGTTAAGATGTTTCCATATGGCGGCCATTGAAGGGAACATCACCAAGGCGGCTGCCCGACTACGCATCAGCCAGCCGGCCGTCTCGAACCACATCAGGTCGTTGGAGCAGGGCTATGGCGTCCAGCTTTTCCGGCGCATCGGCCGGAACATCGAGCTCACGGAGTTCGGCCGGGAGCTGAGGGAACTGACGGAGCGGCTCTATTCGTTGCAGGCGGACGTACGCGATCTGCTTCTCAGCAAACGCAATGTGAGCAACGGACACCTGCGTATCGGCACCGTGGGTCCACAACAGATCCTGCCGGTTCTACGAGAGCTGGAGGCACGGCACCCGCATATCACCTATGGCGTGCGAAGCGGCAACTCGACAGTTATCCGGGACGCATTGCTACGAGGTGACATCGATATCGGCATTACCACAAATCTCGCTCTGGGGGATGCAAAGACCCACATACAGTTCTTCCGCCGGGATGAAGTCGTCCTCTTGGTACATCGTGACCATCGCCTGGCGGAACGTGAGTTTGTCGCCCCCTCAGAACTCGCCGACGAGACGATTATCGCGCGTGAGCTCGGCTCGATGACGCTCCAGACGTTCCTGCACGCGCTGGCCGCTGTAGACGTTAATGATCCGCATTTAATCATGATGGAGACGCGCGAGGCGACCCAGGAGGCTGTTGCCCGCGGCTTTGGCGTCTCACCGGAACTGCGCTCGATGGCGGGGCGGGATGAACGCTATTCGATCCGTAGGCTCGGGCCATCCGCGCCCACGCTTGATATGTATGTTGCCTGCCCCCGGAGTACCTTGCGCGAACCGCTGATCCGAGCCTTCCTCGACGCGGCACAGGTGGTGTCGGAGTCGCTCGAAGGGGACCACCACGATGTGGGAATGCTATCTGCTCGAAAAGACCGGAAGGTTCGGGGGCACGCCCGTTCCCCTAAAGTCGCAAAGGCAGCGAAGGATCTGACGCTCGCCACACTACCGGCGAACAGTTCACCGACCTGACCTCGCGGTCGACCTTCCGTGAGGGGATGCCCACGGGAACCCGTGGATGCCGGATGCGGTTGCAGGCAGCCGGCTCTCGCATCACGCGGGCTACGCCGAAGCACTACTTTGCAAGATCCAACTCCGGGAACGACGTGACGCGAGCCTTTTGCGGCAACTGCCGTCCGGCTCTTCGCGTCCAGGTCCCGACGCGACTCGAAATCATTGGCGTGCGAGCCTGCACTCTGGACGATCCAACCTGGTTCCGACCTGGAGCAAAACGTCTTCACAAAACCGCCCAGCCGTCGGATTGTCTCGACCTTGCGGTGCCTCGATTCGGAGACCTGTCCGGGCCGTAAGTCATATCACCTGGGCGATCGGCGCTTTTCCCAGTACTCCGCGGCCGCGGGGAACACGGGATCGCAGCGGATTGCCTGCGTCGGTCCATCCAGCGTGTCGGCTGCCGCGCGCCAGACGGCATAATGTGGTGCCGCGCGGTGGGCTTCGAGCGCGGCCTCGTCCCGGTAAATCTCGAAGAAATAATAGACATTCGGATCCTGCTGGTCGCGCAGTACGTTAAAGCGAATACAGCCCGCTTCATCTCGTTCGGAGCCTATGGCATCCGCCTCGATCGCCTGAAGGAACCGCTCACGTTCCTCGGCCTTTACCCGGACCTTTACCCACATTGCCAGCATGTGTGTCTCCTCTCTTGCATTGCTCTGTTTGCCTGCTCCGACGGCACCATAGCCCAGCAAGCAGACATCGCCTATGCTCGCCGCTCAGGTTGCGACGAGGGAGGAAGGTATGAAGTTCGGCGGCGCAATGTTTTTTACCGATTACTCCATGACGGCACCGGAGTTGGCCGTGGCCCTGGAGGAGCGAGGTTACGACAGCGTCTGGGCTCCGGAGCATTCGCATATTCCGTTATCGCGCAAGACGCCATTCCCGGGTGGGGGCGACTTGCCCAAGCAATACGCTGACGCGATGGATCCGTTCGTCGTGCTGACCGCCGCCGGCTGTGCGACCAAATCGATCAAGCTCGGAACCGGCGTTTTGCTGATCCAGCAGCGCGATACGATCCAGACGGCGAAGCTTGTCGCCTCGATTGATCAGGTCAGCCAGGGTCGCTTTTTGTTCGGGATCGGTGGTGGCTGGAACCAGGACGAGATGGAGAACCACGGCACAGTCTATGCGACGCGCTTTAAGCGGATGCGCGAGAGCATCGAGGGGATGAAGGAGATCTGGACGAAGACGAAGGCCGAGTATCATGGCGAGTTCGTCAATTTCGATCCGATGATGGCCTGGCCAAAGCCGGTCCAGAAGCCCTATCCGCCGATCCACGTCGGTGGCGCATTCCCTCAGGCTGCCCGCCGCGCGGTTCGCTACGGTGACGGCTGGATTCCGACCGCCCGCGGCGACCTCCTCGCCCAGCTCCCCGAGTTTCACAAGATGGCGCGCGATGCGGACCGCGACCCGGCATCCATCGAGGTTACGTCGTTCGGTCTCGCCGAGGACCTCGACCGTCTCAAGCGACTGAAGGATGCCGGCGTGACCCGGGTCGTGCCCATGTTCCCACCGGAGAAATCGGACAAAGTCCTGCCGATCATCGACCGCTGGACGAAGCTGATGCAGCAGGTGAACGGCTGACCTGACCTCTGGGACGAAACACGGAGGCGGTTGATCGCGTCGGTTCCGTTTGCCAGGGTGTTTTGGACCGGCGCCAGGGGGGGACTCGGCGCGCGGGAAGCGCTCGGATCCCTCGCGCCGGTTGGTCAGGCCTGACCCCTGTTCGCCGCTCGCCGCCCCCTCACAACGTCAACCTCCACAACGGCGGTCGATGCATCCCGCACAGGTCGTGCATCGGCACCATCCACATGCGGGGACAGTCCGCAGCTCTAGGGGCCGCGTTCCGCGACCAGCCGCACCTTGTGGGCCCGACCACGCTAATCGCAGCAGTTACACACCGCGTCCATCATCGGCGGCCGCACGGCGTTCACGCGCTCGGTCGCGTCGGCACTACCATGCCGCCGATCTCGGAACGAGCCACCAGACGGCACGGCGTACTTCGATGCGCTGTATGCTAGCGCGCACCGTTTGCCAGGCCAGGTCTTGGCGACAGCCGAGCGGCTGACCGCCATCGGCGGCACTGGTCGCTGGACGGTGCAAATGCCGCTTAATGTCCGCCTGGAGCGTCCCGATGTCTTGCCGGCCGACGCCTCCGGCGCGCGCAGCGGCTGCCGTGCGTCGTCCGCGCTGGGCGAAGCAGACAAAGAACGACAGTCCGGGACGGGCGTCCCGGGCTGTCAACCAAAGCAACTTATGTGGTGTGGTGCTTGCACGCCGCCGCTGGCACAGCGCTCAGGCCGGCGAGCGCCGCGGTTGCGCCGGCGACGCCGCAGAGCACCGCGACAGCGAGAATGATGCGTTTCATCATGGCGCCCTCCTTCTGAAACAGAAGCGCCTGCAGCCTAACATGGCGTGCGGCCGACGTCACGCCCGCGGGGTGGGCTGTGCCGTGCGCCTTATTTCGTCGGAGGCATGCTGAAGACATCACGCAGCGGTCGAGCGATACGGAGCCGAGACCGCGCCGATAGATGCGGCCAGGCAGTCGGGTCGTTTTTGTGGCGGCTCATGTTTCATCGGTGACGTTCTCCCCGGCCTTAACGCCGGGGTCTCCCGCTAGGGGCGGCGATGAAATCCAGCCGTCCAGGGTCGATCCCTCTCTACGCTTCGTGCCGGGCCTCGCGGCCCGCCGCATCGGAGTTGCTGGTGCCGTGATCACGTGCATCCCGTGAGCACAAGCGGTGGGGCCAGCGTCACGATCATGGTGACGAAGGCCGCGATCACACACCAGATCGCAACCGTGCGCACAAAATCTCCTGTCGCCGTCGCATGGGGACCCTCAGACGCACTGGCCAGATGGCGCCACATGAAGGCGGTCACCGCGAGATGTGCGACGAGGACCAGAGCAAGCACGACGCGGACCGGCCCAGCCGGCCACATGAATGCGCAACCCAGACCATGAATGGCGTAGAGCGCAATCAGCGCGCTGCCCCAGACTGCGAACCCGGCTGTAAGCCAGCACAGATACTGTGGTGAAACGGTGCGCATGGTCATGGTCGTAGCGTCAGGATCGCGACGAGCGAGGGCAATGCCAGCACAAGGCCGACCGCAATGGTGCCGGTGACCGCGGTGTAGTCGACCCACAGCCGGGTGAGGCGCAGATCGAGGTGTCGCCGCGGTGAGAGGAGGCCCGCGCGGAGCCGCATCGCGTTGCTGACGAGAAACAAAATGCCGATGCCCGCATGCAGGGCGACATAGCCGAGCAGTGCGGCTACGGTCGCGCCCAGCGCGTGCACATTCGGGCGCGGAACGATCCTGCTGATCAGCCAGACATCCATCGCGATGGCGGCCACCAGCGCCATGAAAGCAAGAGTGAGCCAGGCGTCCGGGGAGGCA
>Ga0123355_10018702_pt1 | contig 11007 bp, 6 predicted proteins | sample TergutEmb28metaG_3_FD_89872 | JGI IMG/M metagenome (GOLD analysis project Ga0123355, IMG submission 89872) | Embiratermes neotenicus P1 segment gut microbial communities from Petit-Saut dam, French Guiana - Emb289 P1 | ecosystem: Host-associated > Arthropoda: Insects > Digestive system > Gut ...
CCGCATACCGCATGATATGCTTGACAGAGTAATGCGAAATATCAGAATCCGCCTGCAGCAGTTTATTAACAATAGCGGCCACCACTTGCAAGATATTCTTTTTAAAACTATGTGATTTAAAACGTCCCATGTTGCAGTTTCAGAATCCAAAAATAAAAGTTTTGTATCTCAAATAGTTTTTTTGATATTCACCTTCAGATTTAGGGAGGTTATTTTGCCCCACCCTATATATACGAAGTCTGCCTTCTTTTGTCATGGGGAATTAATCTCGCAATTCTGACACACACACTACAAATTCGTTTATGAAAAGCATAAGGTGACACTGATATGCTGCGTAATTGGGCTAGGGTTAGGTTAGGTTAGGTTAGGTTAGGTTAGGTTTGCGGTTCATTTTATTTGTGTTATATTGAACCCTTAAAAATTAAACCAATTCTGTAAAATGTATTTCGGAAATAAGTGCAAGCACTGTTGAATAAACTTGTGTCCATTTTCCTAGCTTTATATTTGATGATGAGAATATATTTATCTCTCTTCGTTTTCAGATCCTTATGACTAGTTAAATATTTCATATGAAAGAATAGGACCACGTATAACTCTGCGGAGATAGAAATATGTCCTTGTATCCTGTGTGGTTCTGAGGTCCAGCTACCTCCTAATGAATGAATGTCGATGTGCTATCTTTCAGGGAAGAAGTGGATGTAGCGTAAATCTGAGCAGTAATATCCACTTAGTGCCGTGATTAAGAGTGCTTACTCTTCCATACATAACCGAACGGAACATTCATTGTGTAGAGGAACATTTGTATCCTTTATGTGTCCGATATCTTAGGCAACATTGCAGGCAGGCAGGCAATAAATTTATTCTTTTGTTTATGTGTGGCTCATGAAATATAAATTTACATCCTTGGAACTTAACTAAGACACAAGACGCAAGGTACTTAGAAAGTTTATATCCCAATTTTATTCAAAACGTACGGGTTCCTTTCTTGTACTAAGCTGAGGTTTCGTGGGTTTCCTGAATTTCTTCAACGGAATATACTGCGTAACCCAGTTTTTAATGTCTTCAAGTAGCCAAATATGGCATCTTCATATCGGTATACACTCATAACATTATTCCACCTTATACGATTCATTTTAAGTGCATTACTCGAATATTTACAATTATGTTACCAACAAATATGTGTTGGTAACATTATAGTGTATATTTACATTACACGTTGCACTCCAAAGGTGAACTACGTCAAGAGCTACAGCTCTCACGACCGTGGTTTGTATGTACGAGATAGTTTTACTTGTAAGTACTTGTATAAGCCATTCATGAATTATGCTGTTAATTTACGGCGAACAAGAGGGTTCAGTAGGAAACAATATGCAGGGAAATTGTGTTCTCTTTGTAACCAAGGATACATTAATGGAATGTATAATAGTAGAAGGACGCACGACAGAGGTAGAAGATAAAATTTGACGAGGATTTTGAATACCACCTGACACTACCACACTTCGCAGAGAATTGCGCATTTACACGCATCGAGATAATCAATGGACTTCTGAAAGAACAGCTTACATGGATAGGGTACTGTGCAAGTACTTCCCCGTGTAGGTGGGCCCGTTGTTTTTGATTAAATCCTGTAATTACTCTAGGAAACTTGTTGTTGTTAAGTAATAAAGAACGCTGTAAACACTTGTGTACGCCTTATGTAATTCAAAGAACTATACTCGACCCACACTTTATTGACAATATAAATATTCCTGTATTAGGGACAAGCGTCAATTCCCCTTCTCCCCCTAAAGATCTCGCGATGACATAAAATTGCAGTAAAATTTACCTCATCATCACCATAAAATATTTTGACATTTCACCTCACATTTCCTCTAGTTCGCAATACATTAATAAACATACACGTATTAAGAATGTAAAGAATGTCCCTACGCAACCATGGAGGTGTATGAACGGGTGGATGAATAACTCAGCTTGTTCTTAAGTTCAGAACTAAGTGGAAGGGTCTTGTCATGTTCACACCCCAGCAGCTACGTCATTTGGAAGGGAGTTGCTGTGTGCCTAAAATAGGATTTATGAACTCCAAAGCCGTTGTGGACGGTTTTCACTGCCTGAAATTAGACTACGATTTTTCATTCAACAGCCCGTAGCCCAGTTGGTATTCGAAAAACCCATCTCCGCTAAGTAACCAGGCTATTAAAAGTTACAGTGTTATTGGAACGGAGAAATCGATATACCGCAGTCGCAATGAGGGCAGGTTTTATATTTGTTGATTGAAATCATTTTTCTTGAGAATTTACATTATAACGTTTGAATAAATCACGTACTTTACTAAGCTGAGAAGCTTACAAATTCCACAGTAAAACTTGTTTGCGGAACAATTTGTAAATTGTAACACAAAATTCTATTCCATTTTTGCATTTGAATGTTTTTCATGAATCAGGTGTCAGTAATTTCTCGTATCACTGACGGCCATGACAAAGCAGTACTGGAAGTGCTATTGTAATGTAAATCGTTCGCCATATTTATCGTTAGCACAACTGCATCATTAATTTATTTCACTTACTTTACATAACAATAATCTTATTTGAATGAGCAAGTTACTGGAATATGTGACCAGCTCTACAAAAAAGAACGTGCATTGTCCGTACACGTAATTATTACCTTGTGCCATAAAATTTTTCATGTATATCAACCAGATCATTCCTTTTAGAAATTAGGGTCTGTATTTATTTTACTGCATCAACAAATGTCGTTAATTATCTTCGCGTTTCTTCTGTGTTTCAAATATTTATTTATGTACTCTGAAATTCAACGTTTAACGTTATTATTATGCAACTTGCCACTCAAGCCTATCCCTCACTTCCTTAAGCCAGTCGTGCCGCCAACATCAGCTGTTTCTTTCTTTCTGTTATGGCCTAGAAGCATCGAAATTATTTTTCTCACCAAATGCATTGAAACTGACCAAATAAGGGGTGATATAATGGACGGGATGTATGGTACTTATTGGGAGGTTAAATGCTTGCACAAGGTCAGAGGGTAAGCATGAATATAAAACACAGCTTCTTTGACCTAGGTGTGAACGGAACAATATCGTATTGAAATTTGTAAAGGATGCATTTATCGGGCTCTTTGTGCATCTTTGGCGGGATACTTCGACAGTACTTATGGGCATCAAGTTGTACTTTCAATGAAAATATTTTTAGCAACGGATCAGTTTAGCTTCGCACTTTAGAGCGAACCACTGGATATGACGTAGTCCTTGACACTGAAATTTACTCCACGGAATTCTTGTTTACATAATCGCTGACGTGTAGTTAACAAGAATGAGATTAACAGGATACACGACCAGAAGCTGTGCACACTACTTCCCTTCTAATTAAATTTCAAACTACTCTGTGGGTTTGTATATAATTACTGGGTTCAGAGACTAGGCAAATTAACAAGTAAAGCCCTTTTTATTACGGAAATTACCAGATAAGGACAACAGCATAACCTTGCTGATCAACTTCTTTCAAAATTCAACTTCTCCTCTAACTTCGGAAACCCATTTCTCTCTTGTCTTAAAATCCATTATATTCCATTATAGAATTTGATTTAGTTTCAGATTGTTTCTCTAATTACTGCTGCAAAGGTACTTAAGCAAAGTTGGCTCTGTTCTCTCGTTTCTTTGGTTGGTCCATCGGAAGCAGTAGCAGCAGTCGCGCATTGAGCGCTGAAGTGGGAGGCAGGAATCGATGGGCACATACATTTAACACGAACTTGTCGCAATGAGAGCAAAGTTTTGAGATGTGTGATTAAAAACTAACTTGTCTGTCTCCGGAGGAAAAGTAAACCTTAGGGGATGTGGTTCCTTTATCCCTACCTCCAATCCATTTCCAGCACTTCACTTTAGAAATGGACAGCAACAGATTAGAACCAAAACGAAGTCAGTTAAACACAAATTTCGAGAGAGTTACGAAAGCTAGTTCCAGGAACTTATTTACAAAAGCGATGAAAAAGACAAAATTATGAGCCTAGTTCGCTAAAATAGGTCCCGTTTGTTTACATAACCTCCTGTGCCATGAAGGAGATTTGTTAAAGTTTTTAGGCATAATAATCTCGTAATTTTATTTAAAAATTCGTCCTACTTCACAGAAAAGTTATTTTGTCTCCATCTCAAATTCTAGATGGTGAATGTCCGGTAGTGTAAAAGTCATTCTTACCACACTTGAAAGTACAGCTTAATGATAAATACGAGAAGAAGCAATGAACGTATATCCAAACAAGCGTTTTGCAAAACCTTGAATCATATACGAAAACTGTTATGGACGATTCAGTCAGAATATCGATATTAATGTTTAATTTTAAATAACAAGTTCAAATTACTATATTTTAAAAATAAAATTTTATTAATGTTGTGTATTTTACTCCAAATATTTAAAATCAAAACACTTTCGATTGAAAATATTAGTGGCAGTGATACAAGAATAAAACTCCAGTAAATAGTTAAAGACTATGTAAAATGTTTGGGTGATCACACAGATAAAATATACTTCTAGTCTGCTGGATGACTGATTGTTGACTCATTCAAGTAATACAACGGTATGTTCTTCAGTGTAAAATTAATAGACACAAATAACGCTAGAAAAATTTCAAAGAGTAGTAGGCTAGATAAATTTTGCAAGCTGATTAGTGCATTTTATCCTTTATTAAATTTCTTCTTTTAAGCACTTTATGTGTACCTTAAAATCTCCAGTCTTAACAAGGTAAAACTAAGTCGCATGGCCGATAAATTTCCCTCTCCAGCGACTACCAAACTACGGTGATTCTTAATAGCAAGTTGAATCTGTACACAGCGGAATATATAAGTACGTACTTTTGGAATGTTCGTGACGCAAAATGTTCAGAAAAAGAACTTACGATTATTTACGAAACAAAATATTCAGTTCATTAAGTTAGCTCTCTGTAAAACCTTAACACTTTGTAATGTGGTAGCATTTGCAGTACAGAATTTCTATCAAGCCACCTAGTGCCAAAGCTGGAGACAACTCTTCACTTATTGTCCGCAACTGTTATTCAGTGTAATTTCTGCTACCCTCACGGTCAGGAAGACATCTTCAACAGCCGTCTTCATGGGACTTAAGAGTACAAGAAAAAAATTGTGAGTTAATGTCAGATTTACATCCTGCATCTTGAATTTCACAAAGAAATTCTAAGTTAAGTTCGTGTACATGGCACTCCACAACAAATACTACCAGCAGTTCTGGTAAAAATTTCAAACTTACGCAGTGTCATAAACGTTGTATCCTTTCTTTTGGGTGATTTCCCGGCGTCTGACTTTTATGTGTCGACGTTCCGAAACACCCTGTTAAATCGTAACAGGTCGTTTGAACAAGAAGAATAACTGGGTTGAGATTAATACGGTATTTATAAAGGTAATTAACGTATGCAGTGTAAATAACATTCTTCTGTTAAATGAGCGTATTAATGCGGTGTCCTACTTCACGCAGATAAGTATGAAATTTTGTATTCTTTCTTTTTGCTGATTCTCCGGCATCTGAATTTTATGGTTTAAGCACCACCTATGAAAATGGAAGAGACAGATTGTTCCGAAAAGTCGGTACATAGAATTCAGACGCTGGAGAATCGCTGTATAATTTAATTACTTTAACGAATTCACAATAAATCATTCAAGGGTCGCTGCGATACACGCCCTCCAGTATTGTATTCTATTGTAATCTTATAAAATATGAAGTTCTTAAAAATAATATTTTATAATACACTGGACACGATGTATCACATCAAATTTCATAAAGTTCATGGACTTTTTCCATCGTATAATATAATGAAATTATAACAATAATTGTAAGCTGCGTTTCGCCTACCAAAACAGCCTCCCTCTTCACGCTTTCTGAAACACTGTTTGGAATTGTTTCTGGTCATTGATGTCACTCTAATTTGTGTTTAGGAAGAACGCAAGTGATTATGTTGTAACATATTTTAGAATCAAGTCTGAAAACCGGAGTCAAAGTTGTTCCCGAAATGTGGGGTATATTAATTGTATTAATTGTAACACATCAGACGATGTAAGAAGTTTATGAAGCTAATAAAATAAATCCAATAAAAATATTAAAAAAAAATTATTTTGCGCCTCAGCAGAGTAATTGTACGTGAAATAAAACGCCTGCTTAGTTGATGGTGTTTAGGAAAAGTGTGATTTTTAGGCGCGTTTGTTAAAATTGCGAAAAGCAACTATTAGCTTCGTCATGTCTACTGGTACGCATTGGAAAACTCGGCTACCACTGCACGGATTTTCATGAAATTCTATATTTCAGTATTTTTTCGAAAATCTGTTGAATAAAATATTTTTGTTAAAATCTGACAAGAGTAACGGATACTTTAGGTTAAGGCCTACGTATGTTTATGTTTATGTTTATGATGATATCGCGCTAAATACTTCTTAGAATGAGAAATTTTTCAGATAATTAAAACGAACATTTTTTTCCCTGAAAATTTTGTCGTTTATTTGATAATGTGGCAAAGTAAGTACAGACGGAGAGGCCGCTCATAACAATAAAATATAAAGTATACGCCTTCCATGTTGCGTAGCTAAGGCTACAGCACACATCTTTACGTAATATTTATTGTTCTTCCCCAGCAGCAATAATTAAACGCAAGGGATTCAATGTTATGTTACACGTCAATTATCTGTTTTGCATTTGTATAACCTTTTGGAATACATAAAAACAGTCTGTGACCACAATTCAGAAACCTTATAAGCAAGCGGGTTATAAATAGGCTGTGGTCAACACTGTGGTTGGAATTTTAAAATGAGACGTGAACAGGGCATTTGAAAATAAAACAATTACATTTTCCCTGTCATGAAAGCGTAAGGACCATGGCAAGATTGCCCCAGTCACCACGGCAAGGTTCATCCTCAGGTTGTGGATGGAGGAACGGCCTACAATAAGGAGGGTGGATGAGAATGTATCGAAAAAGCAGTCGCGGACATCCGAAAAGGGGTGGTCCAACATCCTGAAGTTTGGGAGGGATGTTAACAACTGCTCACTGTAAAAACGTATCTTGTTACGAAATATTCATACAGAAAGCCTCGGATCTGAACTGATATTTTGGTACGACCTAAGCAACGAAAAAGCGATATTAGATTTGGTTCTTGGAATGTTAAGAGCACGTAGAGGGCAGTTTCACTTACAGCAGCAGCCAGGGAATTAGCAAGATAAATTAGATATAGTGGGTGTGAGGTAAGGTGGGTCAAAAGGGGCACGGTAAGAGCAGGGATTATAATTGTTTCTGTGGAAAGGGTAACGAATATCATCAAATGGGAACAGGACATTTTTACACTACAAAATAATATCAGGGGTTAAGAAGCAAGAGTTTGTTAGCGATAGGGTGTCATATATATATATATATATATATATATCTGAGAGGTCGCTGATGTAATATCATTGTCCTGAATGTGAATGTACCAAGAGAGGAGAAACGTGAAGATTCAAAAGACAGATTTTATGAGGAATTAGAACACGGTTTTTAACAATTTCCTGAGTACCATATGAAAATTATATCAAGAGACTTTAATGCAAATTTGTCAGAAAAGCATTTTGAAACCGACAATTAGGAATGAAGCCTACATCAGGACAGTAACGATAAAGGTATTAGAATAGTAAACTTTGCCACATCAAGAAATTTGGTTGTTAAGGCACCGTGTTTCCACACCGAAACATTCATATGTACAACTGGATCTCTTCTGACGGGAAGACGCACAACAATTTTGATCACATATTGATAAATAGGAGATGACATTCGAGTATTCTAGATTCAAGAAGTTTCAGAGGAGCTGACTCACTTACTGATCACTATCTGGTGGTTGCAAAATTTTGGGAAATATTGGCAGTAAATAAAGATGTAGAACAGAAGTTTGATAGGGAAAGATTTAAACTTAGGAAGGCAAATGAGGTGGAGGTTAGGAAACAGTATCAGATTGAGATTACAAACAAGTTTGCAGCTTTGGAGAACTTTAGTAGCAGCGAGGACATAAAACGGGGTTGGGAGAACGTTAAAGGGAATATCAAAATCTCAACTAAAGAGAGTCTAGTTCTTTACGAATTTAAGCAACATATGTCATGACTTGATGAAGAATGTGTAGGTTTTTTTAGATCAAGGGAAGCAGACTAAAATGCAGTGGTTGTAGGATCCAAACCAAAAAAAGAGAATAATCTAAACAACGTAGGACGTAAAGCTGGAAGAGATTGCAGGAAAAAATAGTTACCATAAAAAAACCCCATTTTTATGTGCTCACCTGAGGGTAAGAGAACACTTTGAAGACCCAGGCACAGATGGTAGGATGATATTAAGATGGCTCTCCAGGAAGTGGGGTATAGGGGCTATGGACTGGTTCAATCTGTTTCAGGATAGGAACAGGAGGCCGGCACTTGTGACTGCGGTAATAAACCTTCGGGTTCTATAAAATGCGGAATTTTTTTGACTAGCTGGGAACCGTTAGCTTCTCCAGAAGGACTCTGTTCTCTGGAGTAAGTAAGTAAGTAAGTAAGTAAGTGAGTGAGTAAGTAAGTAAGTAAGCAAGGAAGGAAGAAAGGAAGGAAGGAAGTATGTAAGTAAGTATGAACCTGCAAGGAAAATCAAAAGTTCGATTATACACAAAACTTTGATCTTGTAAATAGAGATGAGAGTTTTGTTCAATTATTTCACTAATCTCCCCACATATTTTATAACGCTGCATATGAACCCTATACATCATATATTTACAATCTACCTTGCGATTTCATCATTTTTTCCATAATTTTACGAAATAAAATGAAGTTACTTTGGAAAAATGTTAGCCTTTCGGGTTGCATTTTTTAAGACAGGGGATATTTATTAACTTTCTTCCTATCGTCCAATGGACTTATATTTTTATTGAAAGATGACACACAAGGTCCCCGAGCGATGTTCCATATGTGTTATATATTAAAAGAGGATGCGCACGACTCTTTCTAGCGTGGAATAAATTTTCTGACACTCTTAGAATCATAGTAATATTTACAAGTCAGTGACACGTTTTGCTCCTTTTTCAACTTTTGTGTAATGTGTGTTGGTTTGAAGTCTCTGAAGGTGGGATATAAAAATATCGGTTATTTTGACTTGTCTGTTGCTTCTTACCAAAAGGCAGTAATTTTGTTTATATAGTCTGTCAGTGAATTCCGGAGAGCAGTTACAACAATATTACTAAGGTTCTTGTAGGGTACAGAACAAAATTTTTCTCTTTACACACAGAGAAGAAAGCTGAAAGTGGAGATTCCAAAGAGAAACAAACAATGTCAAGTGGCCTTTCTATTCTTTCTCTCTACCTCATTTCGTCTACTGGCTGACGAGATGGAAAGACGAGTTCAAAGGCTGGCCAGACATGGTAGTTGCTTATATGATTTTTGGAGCCAGAATTTTCACACATGACTTTATAGATAGGCCCAGTCCATCGTGGACAGAGATTCTGCTGTTTCCAAACCAAGTCGGAAACTCAAACTGCGTATGGACTTTTGCCAGACTTTTCGGTGTTTCCTGCCTAATAAGTTGGCTTTGCGATAAAGAACTGCAGATGTACTTTATGAAGTAACCAGGTGGAATATGAGGCTGGGTTTCATTTAGATGTATGGACAAAGAGTTGAATAAAAAAACCAGAAGTCCCTTACGTTCCTTACCGCATGTAAATCGAGTTAAATTAAAAATCAAATCCAGACACACGACTTGCTTAAGGACCTCATATTTCATACTGCATATACAGTGTGTATGTGTGTGTGTGTGTGTGTGTATGTGTGTATATACATACACACACACACATATGCGTGCGACTGTGTAAGTCTCAGAAATCCCTTCCTTCATCTCTCACATATGTTTAATATGTGGGGTTCAGATTATTAAGTACTGTATAAAGATGGCGTACAGATAATGCTAATAACCCGCCCCTGATGATTTCTTCAACTTCGAACCTGCGTTTGTGGCTTGTTTATATAAAGATTCCTGAAGGCAGGAGCTGAAATGCACGTTGCATAGGAACTTGACCTACCACTTGATGTTTTTGAACAACTATAAATTTGTACGCTTTCAAGTTAGGTAAATTTTTGGCTGCTTGCACAGATGAATTCGACACACAGAACTGCTGTGAAAACTGTTGAAAAGACTTTCGTGGAAGTGTTTCTAATCGCAGCACAGTGTCGTCTAATGTGTATTCTGGAAGAACACTTCGTGTTTGATGTCACTTCTTATTCTAAAATGGGGAGTTTTTCAGATTTTTTCCCATGTGATACATTGTTGTTTTCTAACGAAATGAAACCCCAGAAAATCAAATTCTAAATTTCTTACGACTGTTTTCTTACGATTTCTTCCTTATAGAGTTTTCCGAATTAAAAATTCTCGTACTATGCTCTTTTGTTCAAACACTAACAGAAAAAATGCACCTTACACTGTGCTTTACATGCCTTTTACTGACAACACATGAAACCAGACTGTGTGACAAAGGCCGTGATAAGTGTTTTTCCCTGTCACCACTGTATGGTTTCTCCTCAGGTTGCGGATGGAGAAACGGCCTACAATATAAAGGGTAAATACGAAAATATTGAAAAAGCAGTCGCGACATCCGACAAGAGATGTTCCTACAGCCGGGAGTTGGACGAGGTGCTAACAACTCCTCAACGTAAAAATATATCTTGTTACGCTATATTGATACAGAAAGTCTCGGATCTGGACTGATACTTTGGTACGAACTAAGCAACGTAAAAGGACATGAGATTTGGTACATGGAATATTAGGAGCCTGTAGAGGGCAGGTTCACATACAGCAGCAGCCAGGGTATTGGCAAAGTATAAATTAGATTTAGTGGGTGTACAGGAGGTAAGGTGGGAAAGAAGAACAGGAATTACATTTTTTCTATGGAAAAGGAAAAGAAAGTCATCAATTGGAAATAGGATTACTTGCACACCACAGAAGAGTATCAGCAGTTAAGAGAGTAGAATTTTA
>Ga0123355_10018703_pt1 | contig 11006 bp, 11 predicted proteins | sample TergutEmb28metaG_3_FD_89872 | JGI IMG/M metagenome (GOLD analysis project Ga0123355, IMG submission 89872) | Embiratermes neotenicus P1 segment gut microbial communities from Petit-Saut dam, French Guiana - Emb289 P1 | ecosystem: Host-associated > Arthropoda: Insects > Digestive system > Gut ...
GCATAACGCTCTTTGCATTGGGTTGGTGTGCCATCATCTTCTCGTACATGTAAGTGGATAATGCTTGCTCCCGCAACGCAAGCAGCAAGAGCCTCCTTTCCAACTTCCTCTACTGTATATGGCACAGCAGGATTATGTTCTTTAGTTACCTCTGCACCACTAATCGCTGCTGTTATAATTAATTTTTCCATAAAACATCTCCTTTTAAAATCATTTTATTTATTAAACCTTTGTTTATCTTTTGGCACAACACATGTTCCGCTGGCTTTACAAGCTATAATGGGCTCTACCAAAACTTCCGCTGCTGTCACACCTGCCTCTGGCTTTGGTACAATAACTTTCTTTGCTGTAAACATCATTTTTCTTGAGCTGTTCCCAACAGATATAATTTCACCTTCTGCTTCAATGAAATCACCTGCATACACTGGGGCTAGAAATTGGACATCATCATAGCCGACAAACAAGCCTTCATCGCCATCGTGACGAATTAACAATTCTGTGGCAACATCACCAAACAAAGCTAGCATCCTAGCACCATCCACTAACCCCCCTGCGTAATGTGCATCATGTGCACTCATTCTTAATCTAATTTTTGCTGTAATTTTATCCATCACATTCACCATCCTGATTTTATTCTGTTGATTGATTTAAAGTTTATGCATCCTCCATAAAATGAAAAGGTGTTACTGAGCATGTCGAAATACATCCCAATAGCACGTAATACTTTATTGTATTAGAGTAATACCGCGCTAAGCGATATCACCAAGAAAAATGCACAAGCGCACGCATTCCCTTTCGGCAAAAATCCATTCAGCTTTAATTAGTGACGCCTCACCATGATGCATAAAACTTACCTGATTACTTGCTCCTCTATTTTACTTTATTATAGCATTTAAAATCGTTTTCTTCAAGAGAAATTTGGATGGAAAGATAGTATTCTTAAGCAATGCTGTATAAATATACTATCCCAACAGCAAGAAATCATAATTTTTATTAGAGAATATCGACACAAGATGAAGGTACTATTAAGCTTCTAGTTTAGAGGCTACTGGCGCTTAAAAACTATCCTCATTTAGTACACTTATTCGACTGTTTTGAGTTTTCTATGCCCTCAACTATCCTCATTTTCGCTAAAACCCGTTTTGAGGATAGTTTAATTTTGTGTCGACACTATCTAGCTACATTACAAAGATTAAGTTACTAGTACGCATACATTAGCATCGCAAGGAAAAGAACTATCAAACCAGCAAGCGTCGGCCAGAAGACTGTTGTCCAGAATGCATGCTTATAACCTTCTTTATGTGTTACACCTAGTGTTGGGAATATTAGGAACCAAACAGTCGAGTGTGGTAATGAGTCAAATGTTCCCGCAAATGTTGCTGCAATACGATGAAGAATCGCAGGATCTGCTCCTGTTTCCAGTAAAGGTTGAGCTAATACTTCAAGGGAGACTTGAAGCCCAGCAGATGAGGAACCAACGACACCGCCAACGACAGATGCCCCAAAAGCTGCCATTCCATAAGCGTTCATATCCATATTAAGAAGTGAGTTAACGATCGCTGCAAATGCAGGCGATGCTCGAACGACTCCACCAAAACCTACTACCGCTGCAGGACCTGCAATGGCACGAATCGAACCGCTCATTCCTTCGTTGATGATATACTTTAAATGATCAATACCTCTTATTTTGTTCATGTTTAAGAGCAGTGCCAATACGGCTGCAGATAACATAGAACCAACGACAATGGCATTTGGAGGAATGTTCATATTCAGGTTAAACAATCTTGGGATCCATGTTAATCCCACAATAAGACCAACTACTAAAATAAGTGGTAGGAAAGCCTTGAAAGTAGGCGGCAGTGTTGATCTATCAACCTCATAGTTTTCTTCTTTTGTCCCTTCCATATATGTGAAACCTTCCCCAGACTCACGTACTTTCTTTTCTGAAGTTTTGAAGTACCAAAGTTGACCAGCAATCATAAGTACCGCAGATAAAATCCCAATGAATGCACCTGCACCTAATCCAGTTCCAAAGAAAGCCTCACCTGTTGGAATAACATTGGTTGCTTGTGGTGAATATGGCAAAGATTTCATTGTAAATGTAATCGCACCTGCTGCTAATGGTCCGATCGCAAGTGATCTTGGTAAATTTGCTTCTTTGAAAAGTATCATAATCAAAGGTGCTACTGCCAAAACAACAACGAATAAACTAATCCCACCATATGTTAAAATAGCTGTAGTAGCGAATACAACTAATATTGCCCGTTTTGGACCAAACCATTCTGAAAATTTATAACCAATTTTAATAATTGATCCTGTTTCTTCCATCGCTTTGGTAAAAAACATTGATGCTATAAACACAAGGAATAGATTTACAAAGAAGCCAGTATATCCTGTTATATAGGCACCCGCAAAGGAATCCCATAGTGGCATCCAGTTAAAGATTACCACGATTAAACTTCCACCAAGCATCAATGGCAAAGCAGCAACTTTCTTATATGCTCCCCATATCAAAAAGGCTGATGCTAAAATAATCCCCATAATTCCTAAAATATTATCCCCTAAATAAAGTGATTGTTCCATTTTCCTCTCTCCTCTTTGAACTAACTCTTAAATAATCTTCTATCAGCATAGAGTCAAACACTGTTTATTCTGGAAATATGACTCAGCATTTACTACTGTACCGTATATCCGCCATCAATGATACAATTTTGACCAGTAATCCCAGCTGCTTTTTCACTTGCTAAGAATACTGCTAAATCTGCTATTTCTTGAACATCAAGCAGTCGCCTTTGTGGTACTAATGGATAAAGCACATCTTCTTTAACCTTTTCAAGGGGTACATTACGCGTTTTCGCTAAATCTTCAAACTGCCCACGTACTAATTGTGTATCTGTATATCCTGGACAAATTGCATTAACAGTAATGCCATGCGGTGCACCTTCTAGAGCAGTTACTTTTGTTAATCCGATAACACCATGCTTTGCAGAGTTGTAAGCAGCTTTTCCAGCAAAGCCAATAACACCATTGATTGAAGCCATATTTAGAATACGCCCAAAGCCTTGCTTTTTCATAATCGGAAAAACTTTCTTCGTTGCAATAAATGGCGCATGTAACATGACATCAATCATGAACTTAAATTTATCTGTTGGGAAGTCCTCTACCATTGCAACATGTTGTAATCCTGCATTGTTGAACAGCACATCAATACGACCATATTTCTCCATCGTTTCATCAATTGATACATTGAGTGCATCTTCATTGGTCACATCACATACGATTCCATGACAATCAAAACCTTCACCTTGCAGTTTGCTTATTAATTCAGTCAATGCGCCCTCACTAATATCAGAAAATACAACACGATAATCCTCTTTTAAGAATGTTTCCCCGATTTGCTTCCCTAATCCATTTGCTGCACCTGTAATAAATAATACTTTCTTTTCCATCCTTTTTGACCTCCGAATATGATTTATTTTCAAATGTGAAACAATGCACATAACATTAAACGCTTACATCGTGTTGCTAAATTTTCGCTTGGAAATGACAATATTATTATCACTTCCAAGCGTAATTTGTTATTTTAAATTTTCGTTGATAATTAACTCCGCTTCAGTCGCTTCCTGAATTTCTTCCACAGAATAAGCTGGATTTCGTTCTTTGAGCACAAGTCCATCCGCTGTTACCTCTATCACACCCATCTCTGTTACAATCAAATCTACTGCACCAACAGCTGTTAGAGGTAAATTACACTGCTTCAAGATCTTGTGAGCACCACCTTTAGCTGTGTGTTCCATTGCCACGATGACTTTCTTTGCACCACTTAGAAGATCCATAGCACCACCCATTCCAGGTACCATCTTCCCTGGAATCATGTAGTTTGCAATATCACCATTCTCTGCGACTTGTAAAGCGCCAAGGACTGTAAGTGCCACATGTCCACCACGGATGATTCCAAACGATGTTGAGCTGTCAAAAAAGCACCCACCTGGCTTGATCGTTACTGGCTGACCGCCAGCATTAACAATAGCCATATCAATATTTTCTTCATCTGGTGCTGGGCCAAGTCCTACAAATCCATTCTCTGATTGGAAGTGGACATTTATTCCTTCAGGTACATAATTCGCTACTCTTGTTGGAAGCCCAATCCCTAAATTAACTACACTACCATCTTCTAATTCTTCTGCTACACGCTTAGCAATGTAGGTTTGCTTTTCATGCTTATCCATTAAGCTTCACCTCCATCTACAATATAATTGACAAATACGCCAGGTGTCACAACCGCATTTTGATCCATTTCACCAATTTCGACAACTGTATCTGCTTCAACAATCGTCACTTCTGCCGCTGCCGCCATTACATGATTAAAGTTGTTAACAGAGCCGCGATAAGAAATGTTTCCATTCTTATCGACAGTTGTACCACCAAGAATTGCAAAATCGGCTTTCATTGGCTTTTCTAACAAATAGGTCACACCATCTACTTCAACTTTTTGCTTGCCTTCTTCAATTAGTGTTCCTACACCAGTCTTTGTCAACACGCCGCCAAGTCCGTATCCGTGTGCTCTGATTTGTTCAACCAAAGTTCCTTGAGGTACTAAATCCACCTCAGTAACTCCCTCAGACATTTGCCTCCCCATTTCCCTATTCAGGCCAATGTGTGAGGCAATCACCTTCTTACACTGCTTATTCACAACCAATTTCCCAACACCAAAATCTTCTAATCCGGCATCGTTGCAAATGATTGTCAAATCTTTAACATTTTTTTGGACCAATGCATCAATCATTTTATGTGCTGATCCATTACCCATGAAGCCGCCAAACATAATGACTGCACCATCAGGAATCATGTTTACTGCTTGTTGTATATCTATTATTTTGCTCATAATTTTGCTCCTTTCAAAAGATAGAAAATAGAAAACTGTTTCATACATATAATTATATCGCTTTCTCAGAAAATGTCTAACATTGAAAATTTATACACTTTATAAGTTGAACTTATAGACCATCTGTGATATTATACTAAATAATTAATATGTCAATAATCGAAAGGGGCTCTGTACATGGATATTAAACAACTTGAATATTTCATAACAATCGTCGATTCAAATTTTAATTTATCAGAAGCAGCTGGGAAAATTCATATTTCACAATCTGCACTCAGTCAAATGATTAGAAGTTTTGAAAAAAAAGAGAACACTATTCTATTTAAAAGAAAACAAAATAGATTGGAAAGTTTAACTCTAGCTGGTAAATCACTTTATAAACACGCACAAATCATAACTAAGCAATACGAAAACATGATCTTTGAAATCAGAAACCTTACCACGGAATTAAAAGGTGAAATGCGCATTGGAATTCCCCCTTTTATCATATCAACCATATTTTCACAGATCATCAGCCTTCTTAAACGTCAATATCCTGATATAAAAATTACTATTATTGAATTTGGAGCGTATCAATTAAAAAAGATGCTCCTAGCAAAAGAAATTGATATTGCGATTTTACTTAAACCAAATGACCTTGATTCGCGTTTAATTGAAGAAATTCACCTATTAGAAAATGAACTCTGTGCTTTCGTGCACGAAGCCCATGATTTTACAGTGAAAGAAAAATTGAGTTGGAGCGACTTAAACCAAGCTCCACTAGCTATTTTTGATCAAACTTATATGATCCACCATCAATTAATGGCAAATTTTAAAAAACAAAAGATTGAACCAAACATTTTAATTCAATCCAATTACTGGGATTTTCTACTACGCTCAATAATAGGCACTGATATCATAACTATCCTGCCCGCTGTTACATTTGATTATTTTCCAGCTCCATATATAAAAACAATCCCCTTTGATGAGCCAATTAAATGGGAAGTCGTCATGTGCAGAAACAAAAAAGAGACACACTCCAATGTTGCAGAGTTTGTCTTTGATAAAATAAAAGAACATTTTGAGTGATTTTATAGGTTCATTTCTATAGCTCCACTCTTCCTTCTAAAGCACGTATCAACGTTACTTCATCCGCATAGTCAATAGAGCGTCCCATCTCAAGACCACGCGCAATCCTTGTGATACGGATTCCTGTGTCCTTCAACAGTTTAGCTAAATATTGGCTAGTTGCGTCACCTTCAAGCGTAGCTCCAAGGGCTAAAATGATTTCTTCGACGTCTTCATCCTTTAATCGCTCAATTAAAGCTGCAATTCCAATGTCTTCTGGTCCGACGCCGTCAAGTGGGGATAAAACACCGCCAAGAACATGATACCTTCCGCGGAAGCTTTGCATTTTTTCAAGCGAGAGCACATCTTTTGAGGTTTCAACCACTGCGATAATCGATCTGTCACGCCCAGAATCTGAACAGATTGAACAGGGATTGGTATCTGTAATAAAAGCACATTCTTCGCACTCAAATAACTCGCGCTTAGCATCAACTAATGCACGCGCAAACTTTGTTGCATCATCATCCTTCATATCGGAGATGACATAGAATGCCAGGCGCTCCGCTGTTTTGTGTCCGATACCAGGCAATTTGGCGAATGATTCGATTAATTTTGTAATTGGTTTTGGATATTGCATAAAAGTTCTCCTAACTTATCGACTGATTTTGATTGTTAATTTCGCTCATAAACTGATAAAAGGAATCATGTGGGCATAAACTACATACCTTTGTTCGGTTTTTCTTTTTCTTCTTTAGTGATACTTGATGATTGTGTGGCTTCCTTTTATACTCGCTTGATACCTTAGCGATTCCTAATTTAGCCGCTTTCTTATTGTAGTAAACAATCAGCTGCTTTTGAATCGCTCTTTTTAAATCTGTAAGATTTTCATAGTTATATAAGTAAAAGTAGAAATAGTTTTCTGTTATTTCTTTAGGTTGATGGGTGCGCAACGATAACGTGAATGAGCTGGTATGATGATTCAACTTAAACTTGAAATAAATAGAATCCGTTGATTTAGAAACATTATGGCTTTCAATACTCACAAATTTCAGCTCTGATAATGATTCTCTTGCAATAGATTTAATCGTTTGAAAATAATAATTATCTAATTTTTTGAAACTTTGATACCGTTTAACTTCTTTTCCACCTATAACCATCAGCTGTTCCCCTTTTCTAAACACCATTTCTCTAGCTACATCTTATATACAATATTATAACGGAATTTTCTACAAAACACAAGCTAAATTTTACATTTTAAAAAAGCAAGTCAGTTATAGACTTGCTTTTCCTCACTCCTAAAACAATCCCGGAATTTTCATCCCACCTGTAAATTTACCCATCATCGCTTCTGTCTTATCATCAGCTTGCTTATTCGCATCATTAATCGCAATCATCACTAGATCCTCTAAGAAGCTTACATCCTCAGGATCAACTAGGGATGGAGAAATTGTTACCTTAGTAACTTCTTTCTTCCCATTAATCTCAACAGCAATATCGCCATTTGCCGCCTTCCCTACGAAGGTTGATGCTTCAATTTCCGCTTGAGCCTTCATCATATCATTTTGCATTTTTTTAATCATTGCCATATTCATTAGTGATCACCTAATCCTTATTTTAAATTTTATTACATTATTATACCGAAACTAATCATTAACTTCAACCACATCACCAAACATATCAACAACTTCTTGATAAAACGGAACCTCCGACTCTAAAGCAATCCCCTCAGCTCCCTTCACCTCAACCTTTTGCGGATATTGCTCAAGTACTGGCGCTTCACCCTGCTTTGATTGTGCAACATAGCTAGCACGTTGAACCAACCAGAATTCCTTAGGCAAAGCTAGGAATCCATACGACTTTCCCATCATATCCGTTAGTATTTGGTGCGCTTTATCACGATTTTCCTCTGTCAACAATTTTTGCGCCGTCGTCTCATAATCATAAATCAAAATGCAACCAACAGCTGAAGCAGCCGCAATCTCAGCATCCTTCAAAAGCATCACAATTTCCTTAATATCAAGCTTCGCAAATGGATTAGCGCTCGCAACCTTATTCTGCAATTCTAACTTATCCTGCTTCGTGGCATTAGCCAAAATCTTCTCAATTAAAAGGTCATCCCCCTCGACACTTTGATCATTGCTCTCCATCTCTTGCGTATCAAGTGATTCATTTATAATCGGGGCATCAAGAACGTCACTACTCACCAGTTCACCTTGTACAAATACAGGAAATTCAGAAGCCACCAGTGGTGCAACAGGCGTTTTTTTCATCTTCAGACTACGATGTAACCCTGCAACTTCAGTTTGAAGCTCACGTACCTGCTTCATCAATCCCTTGAGTTCCATATTAGACTCAGCAACAGGTGCACACTCATCCTCTACAAACCCCAATTCAATTAACCCTATTTCCAAAATCAACTCGGCATCCGTCGCAATTTTCAATTCATGAGCAAGATTATTCAGCTTCTTTATAAAAGAAAGAACCTGACCAGAACTCAACTTCACAGCTAAACCAGTTGAATCTTCTCCTCCGATTTTTTGTACTTTCAACACATCACGGAGCATCCCTAAAAGTCCATCTATCATCCGAGCAGGCAGCTTACCAGCGTCAAGTCGCGCCCGTGCCGATTCCACAATCCCTGCAAAATCGCTAGCAACTACACATTCAATAATTTCCACAAGCGCAGCCTCATCAACACTCCCATTTAAATCATGGATATCCGATAATTTCACAATATCCGTTTTATAAGCGATTGCCTGATCAAGCATAGTGAGCGCATCACGCAATCCACCTGCAGCCAACGTCGCAACCAATTCTGGTACACCACTTTCAAAGCCTATTTCAAGCTCATCGAGAATTCGCCTCAGATGGTCTGTCATGTCCTTAGACGGGATTTGCCCAAGATCAAAGCGTTGAACACGAGAAAGAATCGTGTCTGGAACTTTATGAATCTCCGTTGTTGCTAACATAAATATCACGTGCGATGGGGGTTCTTCTAATGTTTTCAACAAGGCATTAAACGCACCAGTTGATAACATATGAACCTCATCAATAATGTAAACTTTATAGGGGGATAGCGACGGCGAATATTTTACACGATCACGGATATCCCGAATCTCATCAACACCATTATTTGAAGCTCCATCAAGCTCAAACACATCAGGATGACTTCCATTGCTAACCGCTAAACAACTCTCACATGAACTACACGGATTCCCATTTTCAGAATTTGTACAATTAATTGCTTTTGCGACGATACGCGCGATGGATGTCTTGCCCGTTCCACGGGGGCCAGTAAGCATATACGCATGCGCCAAAAGATCATTTTTTATCTGGTTCTTCATCGTTTGAACAATATGTTTCTGCCCAACAACTGAATCAAAATCTTGTGGACGATAAGTCCGATACAAAGCAAGATGCGCCATAATCCTAACCTCACAAAAAAAATTATTATATCAATTATATCACAAAATAACGCTCATTCCTACAGACAAAATAACACTTGATAATTTTCTGGTTGCGTGATACAGCTTTTTGGTAAAAAATTTGTCTTGCTTTCAGCTGGAACAATCGTTGATAGCAACGCGAGTTGGTTTAAAAAAGAGCCTCAACAGAAGCTCTTAAGGATGTCTACTAACTGCTAGCAATCATCGATATAATAAATCCTATGCTCACAATTGTTACTAATATAATAAGAATTGTAACGATTCTAAGCTCTCTATTCCTCTTCTCCATTAATGCAATCGAACGATTTACTTCATCGATATCAACTGCCGATAAGGCCGCAGACTCTAATTCTATTGGATCAATTTCTATCGGATTTTCAATCTCTAAATAGGGATCCGAAAGTTCCTTTAGGGTTAGATTTTTAAACTCAGATTGCTGATCGCCTTCAAGGGGAGGTACAGTTAAAATATCTTCCTCGATTTTTGTATCTTTAACTTCCAATACATCTTTGGTCTCCAAATTCTCACTGAAGCTCACTGGCCCTTGTGGGGCTTTTCCATCAAGTATATCTGCTAAGCCAAAATCTTTTTCAAGATCATCTGAAGCTGCCGCTTTATTTATCGAAATATTTCTCGGTTTTTCTTCTTGTACGGCTTCACTTAGTAGTGGCACTTCTTCCATTGTCCAATTTTTTTGAATCGCCTCTGGAACCTTAGGTATGCTAAAGCTTGGAGGCATCATTAAGTTATCTCCTTCAATAACAGGGACAGTAAATTCTTCAGTAACGTCAGGTGACTCTTCAACAGTTTCAGTTTCAGAAGATTTAGGAAGATCTACTTCCTCTACCGTTGCTTCTTCCAGAATTTGAACCTCTTCGGGAGCTTTCGTTTCTTTTAGAGGTTGAATATCCTGCTCTTCTGGATGAGTATCTTGTTTTATTTCATCAACTACTTCGTTTGAAGAGTCCATGATAAATGGTTCATGAGCATCATAAACTTCATCAATAGTTTCTGGACTATTGAAAATTTCAGCATCAACTTCTATTTCAGCTTCCTCAGTAGCTTCTTCTTCATCTAATGTTAAAGTAAATGGTTCCTCAACCAATTCCTGTGTACTTGTTTTAGCTTCTTCTTTCTCAGCCTCTATCCCTCTTGAAATATTTGCATCAATAGTAGCAATGTTTTTAACGAATGTTACATCGCTATCTTCATGATGGTCTGAAAGAAAGTTTACTTCGCTTGAGTTTTCATTTTTATAACTGAATGTTAAATCATTATAACGTTTAACAAGATCCGCATAACTCATTTCACTTGTGAAAGTTCCCTTTAAGCGATCAATTAAACCATCTGTTATAATCAGTTCGAGATTAATGATTTCATTTTCTGAAAGCTTAGCCTCAACACCAAAAATCCTTCCTTCAGATTCATTGATGGCTAATGGAGCCGGCGCTAAATATTTAACATTAAATCCCATCTCCGTTTCGTCTCTTGACAGAACTTCTGAGTCCCATGTCTGCGCAAGTAATCTTTCTAATCTCGGATCATTGCCCTCAAGCAACATACCGAGTACTTTATATTCAAATTTTTCATAAGTCATAGCTCTTAGCTCCTAAAGGTGTTTGTTTCCC
>Ga0123355_10018704_pt1 | contig 11006 bp, 3 predicted proteins | sample TergutEmb28metaG_3_FD_89872 | JGI IMG/M metagenome (GOLD analysis project Ga0123355, IMG submission 89872) | Embiratermes neotenicus P1 segment gut microbial communities from Petit-Saut dam, French Guiana - Emb289 P1 | ecosystem: Host-associated > Arthropoda: Insects > Digestive system > Gut ...
AATGCTGGATAGACCGTGTCCGATACACGGCAAGAGTGCTGGCTACCCCCTCCATTCGCCTTTTTCCCCTTCACTTCTCCACCCGTGCGTTCCCGTGTGCCACCAGATTCCGTTTCTACTATAGCAACCTGAAGATGGGGACGGAGTCAGTCACTGAAACATTGGAGAACTTTTGCACCTTGAAGCGGCAGTCTGCCAGTGAAGATTTTATCATACAAATGGTTTAGCACCAGCTTGTCTGCTGATATTCAATTTTTATACTGCACTGTTCCTTATACACATTACAGTAAACTGATGATCTTCAATCAAGTGCATCCAGACCAACTTCTCAAGTATTTACATCACTATCTACAGAGGAAATGTGATAAGAACAAGCCAGGAAAGATACGCAGGGGTGTTAACACTTCTCGTGAATCTGCTTTGTTACTGTGCCTATAGGTTTTCAGTGTATCTACTACCAAAAAACTACTCTGTGCACAGTGCTAGTATATTTAGATCGTTGACCTGCTTAGCTCCTGCTTGTACCCCACATATACAGTCTCAGTTATTAGTTTTAAGACTATAAAGCCGAGTAACTGTTTGCAGCTGTTTTGTGAATATATCTTAAACGTGAATGCAGTAATAATTAAATCTTACTGCCATGTATCTTCTATCTACATAGCCTTATTGTGCCGAGTATGGTACAAAACAAACACTGCAGTTACTGACTCTTTATTGCAGAGAATATTCCCCATGGAAGCTAAGGACCAGGTTATGTCAAAAAAACTGATACCAAATAATCCTTAATTCCATAACCAGCCTGCAACCTTCTGAACCTGACAATATGCTTCTCCAAGAGCATTAAGTGGAGTAATAATCCAGAGGTTTTAAGAACATTTATAACCAAATTCAAACACTTCACAATCATGACTGACTATTGTGACAATTCTTGGCAACATCATAACAGATCATATACATTTAAACTCAGAGAAACCCACAAGACAAACAGAATCGACCAATAGTTCAAGTTGTACATATGAAATTCGGTAAAAGGTATATAAAAAATAAACATTGCCAAAACATGTAAAAGGTTCCGGTAAAATGCTGATCCTGTACACGCCAATATGGCGTATTAGTGGGTAAAGATACATCTCCACTCATTTTTAATTCGCACTAGATGGAGGTAGTTGTTCAAGTTCAAGTCCCAGCCGCTTTACTCATGGGGAAGGAATGTCTGGTACTCACTAATTAAGAGACTGCCACAGTAAAGTACCCAGACTAATGTTCTATCTGCCAAATAGAAACAGTGGGGAAGCCCTGCAAGGTGAGTCATGAGAATGCACGTGGCTTACATATGAAGGAACAGAATTGTATTCAGTTCCTTTCATAGAAGCATATTATTCAAGCTATGTTCCCATCCCTCATCAAAAAGGGTCAAGTTTTTAAAACACAGGCAGAATTCCATTTTTAACTGAATAGGTGAAAATGATATAACACTAACAAAATGCTACAAGTTTTTGACAATGAAAAGAAAAGAGATTTCCAGAAAAAACATATGATGAAAAACAACCCACCACTTCAGCCTCCTTCAGAGCCAATTCATACATGGAAAGTGAATCAAAATGACAAGAATCTATTGATAATTATCTGTTCAGAATCCAGCACATGAACACAACATAAACAGATGTCAGGTTGAATCACTGAAGAGTGAGCACCAATAGTGGCAAACAACCTCAATAAAAAGTAATGCGTTCTGTGCGCAACTCACAAGACCTGCATTTTACATACTGCAGTGAAGGAATATCTTAAAACCTTATGTTGTTAGTACTACAATTGAAAAATAAAATTAAAAATACAGCAACGAAATTCAATTCCGATCATGAGCTAACATGACGGACTCTCTATTTGTACCAAATTTCAAAAGTCGCAAAAATTCACCTGTTCCTGCTATCAAACCAAAAGCTAAATATGTATTTTTTTTTTTAATTTATACAAGATTATATACTTTTGCTTCTGTAACTGAAACTTGTGAGCATTTGGCATCACACAATGCAGAAAAACTAACAACTCTTGCATCTGTTTTCTTGGAGGGCCTGAGAATGACCGACTAGGTTGAAACATGTCGCCCTGACATATATACCAGTGTATATAAAATAAATGTTGTGTTATAGACTGACGTATTTTTTTTCTAAATATGTATGTCACACACCCAGAATTTTTACATTCTACAAAAATATTACCTTAATGCAAGTTGTGTTTTGAAGACACATAACTTTGGCACACTAAATTCTTATCACCTCCACTTTACAAGTCTAAACAACTGCTATTTGTTACAAATCAGCAAATTAGTAAGTATAACAGGCGAATATGTCTAGACCAAACTTAGTGAAATCGCTGGTTTGCAAGTTCAAATGAAAACAGCCCCCCCCCCCCATCTTCAGACGCCCACACAGCATGGTGAGTTCATGAACTTTCTGTAACTTTACAGATGGAAAGTATAATAAAACCTGGGGATAGGAAATTGGTCAGAAGTGTAAGTAAGAGGGATAAATAACTAAACAAATCACCAAGACAGCCAAGCCCAAGTTCAAGGGTTCTATATTTGCAGAAGCAAGTGACAGGAGAAATCCACTCTGTAGCCAAACATTTTTTATACATTTGTTTCTTAGGTTTGCTGGCGTCGGTTACGGATGGTTCATAGCCATACGTTTTGGGTTTAATCTGTCAACGTTGGTGACAAGTGGGGTGTACAGGAGAGAGATTTAAACGGCGAAACAGTTGGGAGCAGATACCTGACGCTAGTAGGGCAGTGCGAAAGCAGTCGCATACGAGAGTGGTGTAAGTGGGAGTACAGAGAAGTGACTGTCAGTTTCCTAGAAATGATCTAGTTGTTTAACTGGATAATGCACTCCATTTTCTTCTATCAAGAATAAAATGAATAAATAAAACATAAGTAAAAAAAGAAAAAGAAAATAACTGAAACTCTATGTGATTCGGTGAACCACACCTGTCTCCTGGTAAGAGTTTCTCCTACCAGACTGAGCACGTCGGGACAACAAAGTTACAAAGGGTGATCGTGTAGAACACCATACTGATTTTATATATTCACCACGTTTCTTAAACAGTAAATGTTTCCCTACACAATAATGACTGGTCTTTGTAATTATAATCTGTGTGAACTGTGCGGTACAAATGGAACATGCACGGGCATTTGATTTCAAGCTCACAGCATAATCTCCTCCAAGAATTAACAAACCAGCACGAAGTGTAATACTCAAAACCTATGATTTTTTTTTTTGCAATTGCTGCCTACAGAGCAGATGACATAGTTGCTGCACGGTAAGAGTTACACTGTCCATTTTGTAATAACCAGTCCCGCTCGGTTCTGTGTTACAATGTATAATGTACACTGATTTACTGTTTTCAAAGGGTTAGTTAAAATACTTTATTACCAAAATTCCACAATACACGTGAGTAATTGAAGCACCGTATCAGCTTCTCTGTCTCATTTGCTTAGTTCTGCAGATTCTGTAGCAGTGCTATTAACACAGTCTGAAGTTTCTAGGGCAAGTGCAATGAACCCTGTCGTGCTACCAGTTGCGCCAGGTGGTTATAAGGGCAAATGTACCAACGTATCAAGAACCACCTCTGTCCTCTTCATGGGGGAGCCAATGGTTCTCCAACACTGGTTTATTTGACTTTCAACTACCTTATGTGGCTGGTACATCAAGGGACTTTTACTGCAGTGTTACTAATGTTAAACAGGCAAAAAAATAAAGCCTAAGTGGTCTGCCAAGGCCACTTGCACTTTTCAAGTGATCATAAAATGAAAGTCTGAGAAACATTCCTAACATCAGCTAGTGAGATTACAGACACATGGGGAGAATGAGAAAGGCAGTTCCAAGACTGAGGACTAATGCTTGATAATTCCCCTATTATGTCAAAATATGATGTGGGAGTTTGGGAAACTAAATGTGCACTTAACATGATTGGGAACACTGCAACAGACAGAACTGCTTTATACAGTAACCATGAAAATTAAGCTCTCAATGATTCATTCATTCTCCAAATTGCTCACCAGGTAATCAAGTAATAGGTACATCATCTGGGTGTATTTTTCTTTATCCTTGAAACTGTTAATGGTGCAAACAAGAAAGACAAAACAACGCTACTGCAGACCAATGAGCTAGTGGCATTTTTTAAACGGAAAAGCGCATGTGCACCGCATTAACCTTTATTGCCTGAAAGAGACGTCCATGTCCCATTAAATGTAACACTTCCCGTGCACGTGAGTTTAAAACGAAAATAACTCAGCCGCCTGCAGCTACGTTGGAATTTAAAGGCCAAACAAAAGTTTAGAAACAATATGTTCACTATTAATTATGTCACCTTCGTTTCCAGATACTCGTAACTTCTAATCCCACTTTAGGTTACCAAAATTCCATACATTTACAGCAAGTTCATCATTTACTCTCTGATGTCAAACACTTCAGAATGAATGGCCAGTAATTAACTACAGAGTGAAGGGCATAAACTGCTCAAGCACCAGAAGAAGTTTTCTATCACCCAGCAGCCTACACAGGCGACCACAAACTGCGGGAGAAACACCCTATAAAAAGGGTTTTACAAGCAAGGCATACATAGTTACCTAAATGAGTCAATTTTTAGTAATTTAAATATTAACATTCACATCACTCAAACACGTGCGCAATGAAAGTAGTTCCCACTTTAAAATTAGTTCTGCAACTGGCAAATGTATACCGATAAGGTATCAATATGCATCATGTATACTATTGGCATGGCAAGACAACCTCAAACACTGGGTTCATGGCACGGACACAGAAAACATTACTGTGAGAGCCAAGACACCATTAGGCATAATGACAGGGCTACAAATTGGATTCTGTGTAGTTTGCTTCCTGGCAGGGACAGGGTACTGTTTTCTTCTCCAGAACATCTGGACTGGCTCCTGCGACTATTCAGACCCTTGTTCAATGGGGTCCAAGTTCAAATCCTACAGCAGGCTCTAATACTAACTCCTAGACCGTCAGACAGGCAGCTTTGAACGTCCAAAAAAGTCTGTGAAATGGCCTACGTTTCATGTGAATCAGCTGAACATATATGAAGTGAGAACACAGCACAGAATTTCTTTCCATATTTCAAAATCTCTGCACGACTTACGGAAAATGGCATATTGTGCAAAACAAGCATTTCATTTTTTGAAACATGTTTCACTCCGCAAATATTGAGCCAGTTAACGCTTCAGATCTGCAAATGAAATATATCTGGTTAAATACTGATGTTATCTGTCCATTACTTCTGTCTACTTTTAATAAAACTGCAACAGCCAGGTTAAGTTTGTCAACTATCAAACATTAATGGGATGTGTCCAATTTTGGAGCTAACAGGCCTACTAGATCACATACAAACTCTACAGCACCACCTCCACATAAGCATACTATTTTTCATTACGAATGCCTCAATAATGAACCTAGTACCAAGATTACAAAGCATATTTCAAGTCTACATGATGCCCAGCATGTTTCTTTAAATTGCACAACAAATATTTTGGAGAGCAGGCTGTGAATGACGTGCCTCTGGGTAGGGACTATCACTCGGCTACTGAGAACATAATCGCTGGTTTAAAAAAATTAAATGACATGTTTCCCGAAGGTTTAAATTCATTTCTCAAATGATAAACAAGTTGCTGGTATTGCTTCATGTCACTTTCACAGAAGGGTACCGAGCGAACGGCGTGGAATATGTGAACACCTCAGGAACCTCCTTCCATAACGATGTCTGACACTCATGTCTAGAAAATTCAAGTTCTTTGCTCAAAAATAATAAAGTATGTCACTTGGACACAAAATGACGCTATCCACTCCACTTTCTACTGCTCATTTCCTGTATGCTACAAGTCTAGCCTACCACAGGTGATTAAATGAACCCTGTATCAATACTTGAAAAATACAACAGTTTTTTCATTACCACTGTAATTTCTCCACAGGTTCAAATACTGTCCTTCTTGCTACATTCAATGCATGCTACATCAAACACCCAACTTAATTTTGAATAAGAATTCAAACTTTCAGTCATCTTATCATGGGAGAAGTCTCATCAAAGACAGATGCATGCAATCCTTCAAAATAATTTATGCTAGCAAAGAAAAAAAGTTAGAATCAAACAACAAACTTTACTACTTTGAAACTTGCATCTTATTAAAGTTTCTGTCAAGTCGTCACTGTTCATGTCACATTAGACAGGCAACACCCGTACAAAATTAACACTCAGACAAGTTCGTGTAACCACTGACACTGTGAAAAAGCAGTAAATATTACAAATTCTGCGTATATGTTTGTAGCTTTGGTTATCCAGCACGCTAACCACATGTGCCATGCCGTACTGTTATCGGAGGCCTGGCCACCTCTACCATATTTTTCCACAGTACCTCATTAATAGCACGATTTTCAGAGAAAGTTGAACAACACGTGTTTTGATTTTCTCTACAAATTTTGTCTCATTCTAAAAAATAACTGAACGAGACCATAAATGTACATTGGTCTTCATGTAAAGTACTCGTTATTTTTCTCAGATTTTAATCAAACTTAATATTCTCGGCAGATTTTTGAATAACCCTCAAACACCAAATTTAATGAAAATCCCTCCACTGGGAGCCGAATTGGGTTCCATGCGGGTGGGTGGACAGACACGACGAGACTGTAGACGCTTCTCGCAATTTTGCGAACGCGCCTATAAATGAGGTCTATTCAAGTCGATAAGAAACAGCCATCCCATTCTAAGAACCTGCAATTAGTCACAAATACTGTTTCAAGGAATACAGGGATGCAAAATGCAACAAAATTACACAAAAAAAAAGGCAGCAAAAAATCCAAAGTTCACTAGAAGTAAAGTTATGATTATGAAGTCAGAATCGGAGAAAACAATAGTGACCCAGCAAAATGTTCCACAATGATCAAATACGGCCGTCATCCAACTTACAACACAAACACACATACAATACAGGGATGCACACACCACATGCATTAAAAGGTGTACTGACATACACTGCACCATGCACATTGAGGTGACCAATCAGTATGTAACTCAAGGGCAAAATTTATACTATCCACGCCATGAACACATACAGGGACAGCAGAGGTACAACTCCACTCATTCCTAACCTAGGCACTGGATGGACGTAAGCAGTTAAATGCATGCCCCGGCCGCTTGACGCATGGTGCCCACTGATTAGTTTGCTGAGTGAGCCTCAGAGGTCTTGATGATTTTTAAGATGAGAAAAATCTCCTGGCCCTACTGGAATCAGAACCCCGGACCGTCCGGCATGTGGCGCGGTCGCTAAACTGACTACTCTGTAACTGTTTCCGGCCATCTACGTTCCTTCACCATTGCTCTTAAAAATGAAGATGCAGGAAGAAAAAGCAGCGTAAGAAAAAGAGCAATGGCCAAGTTTTTGAATGCAGTCCATTTGGGCACAACTGATGAATGTCATGGTTCATACATTCTGCCACGGTTTCAGGCTCAAGTGGATGAACAGAGCTCAATGGCAACAGGACCTTAACCACAAGGAAATATACATGGGGTAAGACGTTAAACTGTCGCTAACAAAACCATTTTGGTTCATGGTACAAAGCTGGTAAGTGTGGTACGCAGTTTTGAAGTTAATTCATATATTAACCTTTAGGTGCCGGAATTATTATTTTTATTTTAGCACACCCTGTATATAAAATGTGAATAATACAGAAACTAAATATGTTAGATTTATGAAACACACTGCATTTTGAAGAGGGAAAAACGGAGAGTATATACCGTGTTTAAAATATTCAGTACCTTTATGTGTTGAACAAATATATTAAATGCAATGTTTAGAGGTTAGCGGTGAGGTACGACCACTATAGTCGTCGTTAGGCGTCAAAAGGTTAAAATCCCGTGAGTGAAGAACAATTCCTGCAATCACTGAGTGCTTGTATGTTTGATTCACTTATATCAAGTCAATAATAACGCAATTAATTTCTGTACCACGTAACTATTCTGACTACAGTACAGAGCTGCTTAGATCAAAAGTAATAAAACAAAGTTTCACCGACTTGTATTACCAGCTAACTTTGATATTAAAATTTCAATGTAAAACTTGGTAAGCTGACAAAGCCATGAAACTGACATGCTGTATCTTCAAAAAAGTTTAAAACAAAGTGTATTTTCTCAAGGTGAATAAAATGGTGTCCCATTTCATATGCACTATTATATCACGTGCTACACACCGTGTTTTCTAAGTTTCAAAAATCTATTTTTTTTTTAACTGGTTCCTAGTGATGTCAAATGATTCAGTTCCCACCATTCCCGACACAGCTGGGGCCAGACACACTTGGATTCTTGAGCCCTTTGCACAGTGTTAAACTAGAAGTATTTTTACACAATTCTATGAAATTCAATTCACAAAGAGGGATGCATGATAATCAACGGCCCAGTCATGACTTATCAATTTACACAAACCACATCAATTGCCAAAACCTCTGTCAGTCAGTTGAATGAACTGTGTATCACAGCGGAATACCTTTCTATTTCCACTATAAAACTAAGGCAGGCCCTACCATTTTAGTGCTAGATGGGCTAGAAACACGGAAGTTACTGACTTGTAAAAATTTAATGTCCGCTCCCATACTCGACAGACAGATTGCAGCCAATTCACGCTCATGTCAAGTACGTACCAAAGAGGTTATATCCAACATAATGGAAATTGCTTGATAACCACTCTGGCCAGGTGGTGACCCATTAAATGGAAACCTGTTTAGGATAAGCTATAAAGCAGGTTGAAGTTGACAGGCTTGAAGCAACAGGATTATTTCAATACTTTACATTTATAAAGTTGTCTCTCTGTACGACCTCAACACTAGATGGAGGTGGGTGACCCCAGTTGCTTTAATAGGAAATCCCAGTCCTCACTAAAATGTTTAGTCGGTAACTACAAGACAAATTGGAACCCTAATGCATTAAATTGTGGACCAGATGGTAAATAAAGAGTCCAGGGTGGAAAAATCCTTTCACTGAGAGACAGCGCTTTTGTGGTGATTTATTGTTACCTGAAACAATAAAACGCGCTTAGTTCTTAATGTAAACGACCCGACGTTTTTGCTCAATTGTAACCAAATGTGAAATTTCTTGAGATTGTCATAAAGTCTCCAATAACAAATTTCACGCAAAATCGTCCAGTGGGCAGCGCTGATATATGCAGTTGGCGGACAAACAGCGCAATACGACTTCGGTCGAAGATAGGGATTTCAATGGCAATTTAACGGCGCCGGCAATGGTGAGAGGTACCTAGGTCCTCAAGTAGAGTTCCCGATATAACAAAATTTGGGTCTTCTCAACATATTTTCATAGAAGTCCCCAATACCAAATCTCATGGAAATCTGCCCAGTGGGAGCCGCCTGATATAAGCGGCAGTCGGACACAGCCAACATACACGCTCTTCCCAGCTAGGCGAACGCGCTTGAAGGTACCTCAATGGGAGACCAACATTTCGAACACATTTTTGAGTTTATTACAATGACATGTCCTAGACAATACCAGTGAACAGAACAAAATTATAAAATCTTTGTTAAATGCGCTGCATAGGCGCGCGCACAGACACACATACACACAAAGGGGTAGTGGTGAATGAATTTACCCATATCTCAACAGCCTGGGGAGCTGAGTTGATATGGTAACTGGTTCACGGGTTGGACTGAGAAATTCCCGAGACGTGGAATTTTTTTCTTCACCAAAACAATTGAACCGCTTCTGCGGCGCATTCAGTGCTGTTCAATTGTAAAGATGGGTTTCTTCCCCCAGGGGGCAGGAACAGTGCCCGAATGCAGCTAAAACCCCATCTTGTTCAATGCACTATTGAGCTGTACATCCACTACCTAATATGCCTTCATGGAATGATAAACCCATAAGGACAAACTTTCTCTTTCTTTAATGTACCCTGTCTCCCACACATTTCAATCTCGAACATTATACATCCTTGGAAAATCAGACCTCCTTGCGCAAAATCCATACCAAATTTCACGAAACTGGTAAAGTGTTTCACAGTAGGGTTGGAGGATATACATATAGTTCTGAACTTGCAAGTCGATATTCTTTATGAAAATAAATGAGGCTAGAATTCCCAGTACGGAAGAGCATAATTAAAAAAAGTCTCTAACAAAAAACAGATAATGGCGGGTGTCTTAATATTTCGTTCAAATAATAATAAAAAAAAAAAACAGGCATTATTTATCCTTTTAACAGCCCATAGTCCTATTGCACTGCGTACCTTTTAGTAACAAGAATTAGTCTGTGCTACAGTACACATAAGAAAAACAAATCACTTGAAACCACAACACTGGCGATGAGAAATGAAAAGAATGTTGGTATTTACCCTACATTAATCCACAAAACTCAGTAATCCATACGTGGCTGTTGAATGTACTCTTAACCCGTCACATTTAAATCACGTACAGAATACATCTATGAAACCGCACAACTCTACCAGTTTGACAATTGTTGTTAGTGTTTTCTGTGTATGCATATGGCACCAATCTGATAAAAATTGGGGCCACACTTGAACCGCCCCTTCCCCCTCGCACAAACACAGGTCAGTTCTGTACCAACCTGTAGGTTAACCGATCAATCAACAAACGCAACTGTTATTGCTTCAGGTCACCTTCATAAGCTCTCATGTACTTTCTTTCGCTAGGTGACTATAAAATGGTGATTACACAACCACGAGCTTAGGGAATTCGTCGACTGTGATAACGAACAATGAACTGAAGTTGCTGAGTAAACTGAGGTAAACTGCAGGTATAAGTCCGCTTATGAAGCAGGATGCCATACAGAAGACAATTCTCAGGAGCAGCTGTAATGTATCGTGTGGCTTTTATGATGAAAACCGACAGCACTAAAACATTAACGCCCCCCCCCCCCCCCCCCCCCCCCCCCCACCAAAAAAAAAAAAACAAAAAAAAACAAAAAAAAAAAAAAAAAAT
>Ga0123355_10018705_pt1 | contig 11006 bp, 6 predicted proteins | sample TergutEmb28metaG_3_FD_89872 | JGI IMG/M metagenome (GOLD analysis project Ga0123355, IMG submission 89872) | Embiratermes neotenicus P1 segment gut microbial communities from Petit-Saut dam, French Guiana - Emb289 P1 | ecosystem: Host-associated > Arthropoda: Insects > Digestive system > Gut ...
GTACAAAAACAATTTTTTTAAAAAAAACCCCCCCCCCCCCCCTTTTTTTTTAACCCCACATTTTTTAATTTTACAAAAAACTTCCCCCCTTTCCCCCCCCCCCCCCCGTGAATACTGGTTTGGGCTTAAGCTACAGGGTACACGTCGTTTTCAGTGAACCGCTGTATAGAAAAAGAAACTTGACCAGTGTCTGAAATGCAGGCATGTTCCCTGTACGAAATAACCTATTCAAGTGGACACGAAGCCGCCTTTTGTGCGTCCTCGGTCTCTTTACGCAGTGAGCTGCTATGTCCGGTTCTGTGTGTGCGATACCTCGGTTTGAATTGACTCCTGTTAAATACAGGGATCATTCCACGGCGGTAAGGCAAGCGGAGACGAGAATCTGAACGCTCGCCCTCTCTTTTGCCGATGTTACGAATGAATGGAGCTGTTCCTCCACTCCCCCATATGCCTTTATGGCATGCAGAGGGAGCGCTTTCCTGTATCTTTTAACTAAATGTACACGCACATAAAATACGGACATGGTCTCTTACCGCAGCCAAGTAATTTCACAAAGCAGTCCTTGGAAAAGGAACAATCGGTTAGCTGTTAAAAATTTCCCCCGCCTTATTTTTTTTTAATCCTGAGACATTACTGGTCTCACTCGAGCCTGTCTTGGGTCCCTGTTCTGACTCAGGTGACTCCGTCTACATCGTGTGACCTTATTGGCCAGTGATTTTTTTTTTTCCTGTGGCGCTGCGGCCCAACGCGGGCCATGGCCTCCTCATTCTTGAGGTTTCTAGATCACACATAACGACGCACCACAGTCGGTAGTACTCCTCTGGACGAATGTTCAGCTCCTCCCAGAGACCTCTACCTGACAACACACAACACTCACAACAGACGGAAACATCCATGTCCCCGGTGGGATGGCTTGTTTATTCCATCTTTGACAAATCAGTTATGTTTTCAATGTCGGGTCTGGTACAGCTTGCACTCATAAGTTGTCGGCGTCGTTCTGCCATCGCGTAATCCTTGTTCTTCTTGGCGTCTACAGTATTGCCAGGTAGTTTCCCACTTGTTGGAGGCGTTTGGGCTGTTTGTATGCCTTCCATCGCCACCGTCGCATATAGTCAATGTAGTCCGTTAACGTTTGGCGGCGCTGCCCTTGCATTCAGTACCAGACAAGGTGTGCCAAGATCAACAATATTGCTCGCTGTCGTCGTGGGGGCCAAAGGTGGAAATACGGCGTTAGGATCCATGCACATGGAACATACCTTGGGGCGATGCGTAGTATCATTGCCATCCAGCGCCGTGTCCACTCCCAAATATCTGTCCCATGTCCACATTGCGTCAGGCGGTGTAGTAGCGTGTCTGGCCTTCCGCACTGTCGACAGAATTCATTGTCCACCAGGTGTATGGCTATTAATCGTTCATTTGTTGGCACTATGTCGTGTATAACTGTGTACCATGTGGATCGTCTGTCTTCCGATACCCAGGAGGCACGCAAATTCCGCCGTACCCTGTCGAACCCACGATCTCAGCGGGCGAGCGGCCGCAGACCTATGCCTTAGACCGCGTGGCCACTGGGACCGGCAGTGAATATTAATTATCTATGTGTATTTCTTGCAATTAGTCCCCTAATAGCAGGAATCCTTAGTATCACCACGTCAAGGCCCGCAACCAAGAACGTCAATCCGTTAGCCTAAGCACAGTCCCACCTCTAGTTATAAGGCTTCCTTTTTTGGTGGGCAGGTGTGGCTAAACGGACCAAGCGGCGTCGCCTTGCACGGAGCGCAGTTCTGTAGCCTTATTTAGATTCTTCGTTAGTTGGTACATCGATCAGTCCCATTCAATTCGGCCCACGTACTGGATGTATGTCGAAGCGTTGCAGAATTCAGTGTAGAGCCTTGACAGATGTTTGTCGCGCCGCTGACAGCCACGCACTAAGGCCATTACTTGTCAAGTAACTTTCGTATTCACGTCGTTTGACCCCGTTGCGTTTTCTGTCACGACAACGACTCGACTTGATATACTTGCAAAAGTTGTCACTCCTCTCAAAATATTATTAACATTTCACTAGCAATTAGCCTGTCGGAGCGACCGGTTTATCCACTTTATTCTGGTTAAGTATGCAGAAGATCTCGATGCTGTATTCGCAGAATAACTCTCCGTATAATGTGACAAATGCATGTTGGGTGGAACCCGGCTATATTCTGTAGACATGTGTCAGAATTGTTTACTGTTATCTTACATTCCGCTACAAATGTGTAATTTGTGAAAATAACGGGGACGTTGCATTTCGCAGCTGTGATAGTGCTTTGAATGAATCACTAAGTCTTAAAATTCGCCAAACCCGCACGTAACGTTAATACAATTAATTCGAAACAGAGGACAGCATATGAACGACGAATATAGACAACATAAGCATCTTTACCCTCTGAAGCCTGGGGGTGCGTTAAATTGTGTGTATACATTCAGTTCCTGTCTAAGTACAACGACATTCCGTAGTCCATGGTAAAGTGCAGTTACTTATAGCACTTCGTTGAAATAATTGCTGTTGTTCTGAGAATGGTAGCGAAACGCATAAATACACTCTTTGGACAAGATGCAGACTTTTTTTTAAGTGTTTAGCAGGTGGTGCATATACCTACCACTGGATATTTCCAACACTGTTGTGGCTGTTGAGACTCATTTTTGTCAGTGTTCTGAGATCATCTTTATCTAACTATATGACTCTGTACGTAGCTAGAGCGCAAAGGTTAGGATGGTATGGTCATATCGAAAGAATGCAAGAAACAAGAATGGTCAAAGCAATACACTCCTGGAAACCCATTTCAAAGAGGCCAATGGGAAGACCAAAGATACCCTGGGGGGATGATGTTAAAAAAGATATACAGAGGTCAAAGTGCCAAATTGGAAGACCCTTGTCCAGGATGGAAGAAGATAAAAGAATGTGGTTGAGAAGGTCAAAACTCTGCACTAAGAGTTGTAGAGCCGTACTAAGAAGAAGAAGATGACTCTGTAGCAGACTGCTGCTTGAGGAAGCTGACAGTTTTCACGTAGTTAAGAGATTTTCCACGTTTCATGGAACACGAGGGCTCATTGCCATGTTGACAAGAACCCGCAACTGGTTACAACCCTGAACCACATTAATAAAGTGCACACCCTCCCATCCTACTTAAAATCCATTTTAATATTACCCTCTTACCCGTGCCCTCCTCTACCAAGCGGTCTGTTTCTTTAAGCTTTTCCTACCCAAAAGCTGTTTGAATTTCTGTTCTCTTTCATGCGTGCCACATGCCCTTTCCATCTTGACGTCCTTAAGTTATTGACCCTAGTAATGTTTGGTCAGAAGTACGTCACGAAACTTCCCAGTTTACAATATTCTCCAGCCTACTCTTTACCCATGTTAGTTCCAAACATTCTCCTCAGCGGCCAGCTCTCGAAGACCTTCGGTTTGGGTTGTTCCCTTAATGTGAAACATCGAGTTTCTAACGTTTACAAATGGGAGACGGAATTATAGTGTTGTATATTTTGTTAATATTCACGTCTTCAACTAGCAGACACAAGGCATAGAATCTGGATTGAATTGCAGAAGTTTTCTACTAATTTAATATCTTCCGATTTATTTATTTATTTATTTATTTATTTATTACTCTGATCTCATTCTTCCTACTCATTGTAGGTGTAGAGGATCACAAAGACACACACACACACACACACACACACACAGTCGGTAGGACTCCTCTGGCCCGTTGCCAAGACCTCTGCTTGACAGCACACAACAATTCACAACAGACAGACATCTATGCAATCTGGCGGGATTCGAATCCACAATCCCAGCAAGCGAGTGGGCACAGACCGATGCCTTAAACCGCGCGACCAACGGAATCGGCTTCTGATTTCTTTGTGGTAATAATTTAAATTTATTAGTGTCATTCCCCAGCGTCTGAAATTTGCTGCATTAGCTATATTCTTGGGTTGTGATTGTTGTTTGCTGCTAACGAGATTTGAACATGCTAGTGACACCAGTAGCCTGTGTTATAATCATCTTTCTTGTTATTATTATTATTATTATCATCATCATCATCATCATTTCTAGTGGTATGCCGCAAGGTGTTACGCAACGAAATAGGCATATACCACCTTTCTTCAAATGTTAATCAGCAACAACATAGCTTGCAAATAGAGTGCTAATACGGTAATAAGTGGATCCCAGTTGCAGTGCTCGAGTCGCTTGAAGTGTGTCAGCAGAGATAAGGAAAACTAGACAGCACACCATGTACACAACCCTCACTCTTCGCTGATCTGCTTGGAAGCCAAGTGGCGAGAAAGGGATGTCTGACTGGGTGTTACAAATATTGGTGTTCTTCCGTAATGTTATACAGAGAGCTGGGCACATCACATTGTTCCTCTTGATATGATGTTACGCAGAGAGCATGCTATGCACTCTGTGACGTCAGGCTCGATGTAATTTTTGTAAAATTTTTAGTTGTAACTCATCGGGCGTTGTGTCGATAAACACCCTATGCCACAGACTATTATTTTCCATCGAGGAAATTGTTGAAAGCGCGGTGAAGACGTGGCAGTAAACAGTCAATAGTAATGTGTGTGTGTTTTGGTTTTCTCCGGAGGTGGGAATTGAATCGAAAAGACTTAAGAATCAGGCTAAATATTCTCCTGATTATATCAGGAGAAAATTTAGCTAAGTTATTATTATTTTCTCACAAAAATTCTGTTAGAAGCTTTTAAGGCCAGTTACGCTGATGATGCATGCAGAAATGAATATAGGGATTTATGTAAAATATCCTTTACTCTGTCTTACCTTAACCAAAATTAAAGTAGCTCGACGGTGGGCTGTAAAACGTTTTTTACTGTAGATTTATGAAAATGCGTTGAACGGTTCTGGAAGTGACGTGTGCAAACACGGATGGACAGCGATCGTAAGAGGCGCTCCGAAGGGTCGCGAATGGAAGGCGTGACTCCCGATATTTGAAAGACTGTGAATGTCCTTAAGTAGTTATTTTCAGACCGTGCGCTAGTTGCAATTGACAGAACTTGTGAAGCGTTGATTGGCTTCATTCTTCTTGATATTATTAAGTGTTATTCGTGATGACGATTTTTTTTAGAAGGGAACGTGTAAGAGAAAACCATAATGTGAGTATGTCATATTACAGTTAAGTGTACTATGATGTCTTAAAATTTCTTTCAACTTGACTAGAAATGTATGACGACGCGGAAATGTGAATAATGTCTTTGGAGAGGGTAGTAGCACATGCTGTAATGAAAATGGCGGCTCGGACTCGGGGCGTGCGAAGAAAAAACACTTGCGACAACTATTAACGTAAACAAATAGCATTCGTTTGTTCTCCGCGTCTGTGAAATGCGTCGCGAAGCATGTCGTCCATTCATCTCTCTTACCTCGTAGGCGCCTGTACGGCGAAGGGCATCTCTCTTCGTAATTGCTGGAGTTCGATCCCAAGTGCTTGCTCTGTCTAGCTTCCCATAGTTCATCGGCCTGACTGTCCCAATAACAGACTGGGCAGCTTTGTTGGCTGACTGTCAGTGGCGTAAACTGACTGCCTGTTTGTGCGGCCGGTAGACTCACATAAGCTGAATGACTGACTGGCTTACAGACTGTCATGTTACGTTACTTGAACTGTCTATGGGAGACGGTTGTATGAAGTGACTGACTCAGCTAAAGTGATTTCCTACAGCAGTGTTTTTGACAGAAGTGCAAAACTTTATCTTTTCCCTTATCAGGTTCCCAGTAAATTGTGAATCATTACAGTTCTTCATGCTTACGAGTTGACTTCATTAATTACTTGTGCAAGAGGGAAACATAAAATAGCTTTATCTTTCGTCAAATTCGTGTACGTTTTGCGTAATAAAATTTTGCGTTTATGACTCACTCACGGAGTGTGAATCATTCAGCATGTAGTGAATTACATTGATTTCAGTTCTGCAGTGTGTTCTTATCTTATGTAGCGAACATCGGAATTCCTGACTTGTGTTCGGGTGGTCTATAGGTCGGAACTTGCTTGACCGTAAACAAGCTTTACTGATTGCGGGATTCCATAATTGCATCATAATTTAATTTATTGCCTTTATGCCATATAACGTTGCTGTCAGTAGGTAAGACGGTGTAGCTTCTATTGCTAGGGTGGTGATGAATAATGCATTCGGACGGAATTGGCCATTTCGTGATTTAAAGCATTGTCCTCGGTATTTGTGGAGGAACTGTAAAAACCGCCTCAAATACTTTATATTGGTACCAGCCACTAATCCGTCCCATATCAGGATGCACTTAATATATCCCATCTTTTTATCAGGCTGTATGGTAACAATAGAAACCTGTCTGCATTGAAACGGGTTGTGACATCACTTAACAACTACTCTCCCGTAACAATGTCAGCCGTGTAACCATGGATACCATTGAAAACCCGGTTGTGACGTTACTCCAAACGAACCTTTGTCCTAACTATGGGAACACCGGTTGTGCCGTCACTCACAAACCAAACTGTAAAGTAACCATTGCAACGCACATGTGACTCACTCACTCGACCAATCAGTCACACCAAGAGCATTGCGTAAGCTGGTCTTCCGGTCGATATTTGGAAGGGTAACCTCCAGAATACGAGGCAGAAGCGTACAGCTTGAATCAACTTTCTCCGTTGAATCACAGCAGGTGACTGCAGCGATATTAACATAAATTGGCCACGACATGGAATGGCACTTCGCATCAAGCTCATGATTCGCAAGTCGTTGTACGTTTCTACAAGATAGAACCAGTGAAGTTGAAATCTGTAATAATTTCAACGGGCCGGCGAAATGTGGTTATCCGTTCCATTACCATAAGGGACTTTGGAAGGAGATAAATCACAAATATATAATTGACCACCTACAGAGCGATACTGTGGTCGTGGCAACTTCGTCACCGCTTTTAAATCCGTACGACTTTTGGCTATGGTCATATCCCTCAGGGAAAAAATGTTCCGACATCAAACCTTACATATGGCACTATATGGAGAAGGGACTGTAGCAAGAAGTGTTTTTGGTCTTCACAGAAAATTTACACGCCGTACTGCGGAATTTGTGATTGGATTTCGGCAGGTCATGCCGCAAGATGAGGACACATTCTATACGCAGCCTACTGGCGACAGAAATTTATATCTTGTAATTTACAGTCTGTTTAAATGCAAGAATAATGGGGTCGGTTACGGATTGTTCTAATTTTGTGGTTAAATCAAATGCTTACGCGAGTAAAGGCCGTTGTTTAAATTGTGCTAAATATTTATTGTTGTGATCATATTTATGGCAATGGTGCGAAATGTTGGTATTGTACCCACTGACATTGAGACAGTATTATTGTTACAACACTGTGTAACTGTTACGTATTTCCTGCTAAATTCTATAAACAGACTGAGAAAGTAGGGGATTTAAGCATTATAAGTAAGTCTAGAACTTGTTAAAATTATGGGAGGTGATTTTACGTCACGATAAAAAAAGTCGCACTTCGTGGGAGTCGAACTGAATAGATGATCAGAAGTGCCGTCAGTGGGTAGATAAAATTCCAGTTAGCAATGAAGTGCTAGTAAATGCAACATGTGAACTGAAACTCCAGCACGACGCAGTCTGGGCCCGCGTTTTAAATGCTGCACGTTCAGATGAACATGCAACTCTGGAATGTCTTCTTCTTCTTCGTCTTCTTTTTTTCTTCTTCTTCTTCCTCTTCCCCAGACTGTTAGCACAGTGAATATTGGACTGACTTGCATAAGGGTAAAAGGTCTACTGTTCGAATCTGGGGCGGGACTAATTATTTTGACTGCTCATCTTGGTTTATTTCACCCAGTTTCTACGTAAGCTTCTCACCAGTACGTTAGAGCAGGCCACTAACGCCTCCTTCCCGATCGTCGTCACATCCGTTGCTGTATGAACTATGGTGTTGAGGAGTGTCATTAAGTAGTCCATTAAGCAAGTACAGACTTGGACTCTACGTAACCAATTCAGTTGAAAGGGTGTTGTTAAGTAAACAAGGAAAGGAACCTTATCATCCTCTTCGGCTTTGTACACGCCGAGCCTATTCAGCCGAGAGCGAGTCGTTATGTGTTTGATAATATGATAGGGCGATCTGTTGACTAATTAAGAAGTGTGTAGTTGTTCACTTAATTTTGAATTAGTTGTCTAGTCAGCTGTCAAAGAGTGAATAAGATACTTAACTAATCATCTGATTAATCAGCTTATCACAGAGCCTTTCTGTTGCTTAAACTGATTATTCAGTTATTTCGTCACATGTTTAGGTAGTTACTCGGTTACTTGGCCGTTTTTCCTAGACATTCCTTTCCTTAATCAGCCGGTAAACTGCGGTTCAGCTACTGTGTCAACTGGAGTCTTATCAGCAGCATGTGCAATAACTTTTTCAGTTGTCATAAAAATACTCAGAACAACAACCCACTTTCGGAAGCAAACTGCTTCCTTCTTCAGATGAAACCACTTTTCCCCTGAAGAAGGAAGCACTTTGGTCCCCCAACATAGTGGGTTGTTGTTTTGAGTATTCTTATGAAAATGGAACAAGTAATTTTAAATCCTGCTGCTGATATTACTCATGTACAGGCACTCTCAAAAACCTGTATTGTACGTCGTTAAATGGCTGATTAGTCACTTAAATTGTGGGCAGTTTCCTTTCTTCAGTGCCTGGATCCACTTCATTTTCTTTAATTCGCACTGATAGATTTATTTATGAAGTGACACAACTGTACCTCAGCATTCGAAAGTAAAAGCACGTTGTAATATGAGAGCTTAACTTTGTTTACCTTTAACTGTTTGTTGCTTCAGATTCGTTTATTTTTTCTTACAAAATCTCTTCTCGAAGTTATGATGCACTCAGTATATGAATAACGTCGGTCATAAGTAAGCCTTTGTTTGAAACTGACGTGGGCCAAATAATTGTGAACGTCAGAAACAGTATCCTGATATTAAAACAACCAGCCACACGTTTGGATTACAGAATCGATACGTCTGTACCAGTGCACAGTATCATTCCCTCTGTTAAATTAATGTAGCGGACCAGTAGCTGAATACACACGCGTGACATGGCCTTGTCATGCTTCATAATTTCAATTGCCTTTTCGTCAAAAAAATTGCTGTTTTTACTTCCAGTAGAAATTACGTGTAAATTAAAAGAACAATGTATCGTGTAGTTTAGTAATTACAAACACCATACTGTTCTTTAAAGTGAATGGAAATCAAATGCGCATGTGTGAAAGAAATTTTATGCAGCATCCGGGCACGATTACTGTGAACTGAATGTAAATATGGATCAGGCATAGAGTGCGACAAAGGAAAACCTAGCTTACAATGATCTGACGTTTGTTAGATACTAGTTTAGTAAATCTGTCACATCACTTGTGTCACAACTTCATGGTCTGGTCACACTAACACCAAGTATATTATTATTATGCACGTAATTAATATTTAAAGTTTCTTGCTTGCTTCTGTTAGAAGCAGAACCATTCGCTGAACAGTGCCGTAAGGAACATCTACGAATGGCGACTAATTACAAGGCTTTCACAGCGTCCAGCCCAGACGTGTACACGTACAATTTGAACGAAGGTTTTCGTCTGAGCTCCTCGTCCTGCAACGAACATTGAGATGATTCAGTTTACCGCATAAATAATAAAGGTCTCGTGGGATGCACAGGAGGAAGTGCTGTCAAACTTTGTGACTCTGATATTCTGTCGGGTAACCGACCTTTCGTGAGAGACAGAGATGGGAAATGTATCGCAGGCCTACATAGAAATCAGTATTTTTGTATTTTCAAAAACACCAAATATCATGAGACCGGCGTACAAAGCAGTGATTTCCATGGCAGTTTTATTGAATTTCACACGAAAGTTAATGTTTACTCGTTGCTCGATTTTTTATCAAGTGCTGTAGCAGCAAGTTAGACTTCCGTTTCTAAAATTATTTAACACCGAGCGAACATATCGGAGCGCGGTTTGGCACGCGAATTGGACATAGTTCAGCGATACGCCCACTGCGTTTGTGAATAATGGACAAGGTCATGATATGCGTGCAGACCCTCGTTATTAAGTAATCGCCCTGAAAAAAAAACAACACAAAATATGCGATGTAGACTGCACGACCAGTAGAATGAACAAAACATTAACATAAGAGCAGTTGCAAGCGTGCTGCTCACTAACCTGTCCAGAACTTCAACGTAGCGGACCACACAGTAGTCTACTGACATCTGTTTTCAGTAACGTAAAATACAGTAATAGAGAAAATATGGGGGTCGCGTTAAGTTTCGGAAAAGGAGTATAACACGTCGCTAAAAGTTTAAATATTCCAACCTGCAGGTAGCTTCCGGCACACCTAACAAAAAAAAATACATGGACAGGCTTTGCGATATAATAAATGTAGGCCTACATGAAGGTATGCGTCGCGCCTGCTCTGCAGGGGACATATGTGTGTGTGTGTGTTTGTGTATACATACATAAAACTTAACAGTGCTTGTTTTGGGTTTAAGAAATTGCCAGTACGGGCTCATTACGGCAGGTGAAGTTAAAACTGCCCTTTGTCCTCGTACTAAAAAATAAAAAAAAAAACATTTGTCCATATTGTTCTTTCACGTCGTGTTAATATGGTCTGTGTTACCGCCAAAGTTCTGGATTTTTGATATTCAAGTAATGCGTCGCCGTCCGTAAAGGCGCCGGTACGCTGCACCGTTCCCTGAAGAACGCGCTATATACAGGGTGTCCCAGGAGGAATGTGTCAGACTTCGGGAGAGTGTTCCTTATGTTAAAGTATACCGATATAACGCAAAACACCTATGTCCAAAGTTGAACGGTTACGGAGATAATGGCCAGTGTAGTTTGAAACTTTGACAACTGTTACACACCTATTGATTACCAAATACATATTAAAACTGGCAGGAATATGTGGTTTCTATAATGTTAATATCTGTACTTAACATCAAACTAACTTGTGAGTGACATAAAGCCATTAAATTGAACTACAAAAAC
>Ga0123355_10018707_pt1 | contig 11005 bp, 6 predicted proteins | sample TergutEmb28metaG_3_FD_89872 | JGI IMG/M metagenome (GOLD analysis project Ga0123355, IMG submission 89872) | Embiratermes neotenicus P1 segment gut microbial communities from Petit-Saut dam, French Guiana - Emb289 P1 | ecosystem: Host-associated > Arthropoda: Insects > Digestive system > Gut ...
CTAAATTCTGCAATTTTTAACGGTTTTCACAATCGGGTTGATTTTGGTACGATTTTGGAGGGCTTTTGGAATTTCGGGGGGGGGGGGGGGTTTGAACCCCCTCAAACCCATCCCCTCGCTACGCCACTGCTGTTCTTTAATCTGATATTTACATCTGCTCACGAATGTATCAGTGTGCCCTAAGGATTGCCCATTTGATTGCTGAAACACGTAGAAGTGTAAAAGTGTGAACAAACTGGTATTAACATATATTAGTGCAATATTCGCATTCTTACATAAAATATCGTTAGTCTGTGTAGTATGAACATTTCTCATCCACACATACAATGAAACGCAAATTATGTGCAGACAACGAGCGACCTACATTAGCTGGTATGAAGGAAGCTATAGAACTTACACAAACGTCGCGCAGAATTACTCGGTATGTGAACACACATGACGAGATGCCCATCGGGAAGGGTATGTTGGACACCCCCATAGCCCGCCATTTATCATACACTGTGAATGCGGAGGGGATTAGGCCTTTCTCTTCTGTCAGTGACGGGACACTGACGAACCTTCCAGGTTTAAAGCTGACGAATGCTGGGTGCAGCTTTCGACGACACTAAATGCTTTACAAAGCAAGGAACGTTTAAACTTTGGTATTAACAGACGTTCAAAATTCAGACAATGTGTGCAAGACCTTAGATTATTTTTCACCGTTGACATCCCATTGTGACATTGAACGAAATTTCACTTGAAAAAATGGGGGATTTATGCTGTCATCACAATTGTGTGTTGTGTCACAGATAGCTATATACAGAAATATAATTTTGCCTGCTGTTTTTTATGGGCGTGAAACTTGGTCGCTCACATTGAGGGAGGTACGTAGGCTGAGTTTGTTTGAGAATAGGGTGTTGAGAAGAATATTTGGGCCTAAGAGGGACGAGGTGGCAGGGGAGTGGAGAAAACTACGTGAGGAGGAGCTTAATGATCTGTACTCCTCACCCAATTTTGTCCGGGTGATAAATACGAGAAGAATGAGATGGGCGTGGCATGTAGCGCGTATGGGAGAGAGGAGAGGCGTACACAGGATTTTGGTGGGGAAACCTGAAGGGAAGAGACCACTTGGGAGACCCAGGCGTAGATGGGAGAATAATATTAAAATGGATCTTCAGGAAGTGGGATGTGGGGGTGTGGACTGGACCGAGCTGGCTCAGGATAGGGACAGGTGGCGGGCACTTGTGAATGCGGTAATGAACCTTCGGGTTCCATAAAATGTGGGGAATTTCTTGTCTAGCTGTAAACCTGTTAGCTTCTAAAGAAGGACTCTGCTCCATGGAGTAAGTAAGTACGTAAGTCATAGATAGCTACGTAAAAATTCTTATCCTAGAGTGCTATATGAAGAATCGCAACATGTTTCGTCCTGTGGACGCCATCTTAATGTGGTGTCTATTTAAAAGGAAGAAAGGCTGCTGATGTGATACTCAATACTGTGAAATTCACTACTAGCATTTTTCGAATTCTGGTGTGTTTGGCGTCGTAATGTGGTAATCTGATCATGTTGCCTGGTCAGTGGGAGTTGGTTATCCTGTACTTTTCTTGCCCACCCTGTTACGGGGTGAATGTATGTGTCGAAAATAGGGTATTTGGTGAGTGTAACTGTCTTTCGCTTGCTGGTTTTGTTTGCGCAGCTTGTAGATTTGGAATTTGAGATTAACACGAATATGGACTTTCACGGTTGTGACACCGCTATAGCAATTTCAGTGAATGCAAACGTTTCGGAGAAATGTGTTTCTTTCATCTTACGGCCCAAGTCACTAAGCTGAATTCTATTAAAATCGAAATCTCTGCTTAAATTTATACCTACACATCTGAACTTTTTTGATGTTCGACCTCTCATACTCGAACAATCTACCAAATCATCCCCGACGCCTGGCTTTATTTCCTTTTGTCTATTTTCACTATACGCCGCCATTTAAAAGTGTCCAGTGTCATGGTTGTACAAGCCCGGGAACCAGGTCGACCCTGGCGACTAAATTTGTTATGGTGCTGCCAGATATCTGTAGGTCCTCTGTATAACTCGTGTCCCGTCATCCTTCTGGTGCTTAGAATTTTAAGCTGGCTCCTAGATTTTAGGAAATTTTGTGCACCCCTCTCCAAGACGTTCAAACTTCATCGATGGGTCGGAAGGCGATTCGGAGCTTGGTTAAATTTAATTTACACGACAAATTGATTAGTCTTTTGAAGCCTAGATGTTAGTATCTGTGCCGCCAGCCACAATACTAAACACACTGCATTTTGCCCACACGGTACATTTGTGCCTTACTTACGACTCTCCCTTAAACAGCCAGTGACGACCAGTTTGTGGAATGAGTCGCTAAATGTGGTGAATTTAAATCTTCTCTTAGCAAGAAAAAGTCATCTTTAGGTACATCATCCCCGTTGTGTTACAAGCAATTAAGGAGTGGGTGGGGTACGTCAAAACACAACTGTCCTGTATCCTATTTATTATGCTGACTACGACATGTTTCGGCCACTGTGGGTCATCTTCAGGTCACAAAAATGTATATAGAGGAAAGCTATACAGAGTATGATCATAGCATAGGTGCATATTCTAAACTTTCAACGAGATCTCGTTGTCGGTTGGATTGTACATATTGAGCTAAAAGTACCTCTTCTAAGTGGAGTATAATCCAACCGACAACGGGATATCGTTGGAAGTTTAGAACATGCACCTATACTATGATAACACTCTGTATAGTTTTCCTCTGAAGATGGCCCACAGTGGCCGAAACATGTAGTCGTAAGCATAACAAATAGGATACATACAGTTGTATTTTGACATACCCGACCCCCTACCTAAGAAAAAGTCATATTAGTGATTAGTGACTTCGCTGGTGTTTTAGATTCAAAAGTGGGAAAAACTTAGGTTTGCACAGTGCTAAAGTGTTTTGTGCGTGTGAGATTATCCCATGTCGTGTTCTACCTGGTTATAGATGGGAATAAATTTGATTTCTGGCTTATTATAAACAAAATAATTAAATGTTACTTTAAAACCCTATATTATGCAATGAGACAGGTTGATGATTTGACAGAACTTGCAGGTTTTCGTCTGTTTTAAGCCTGTATCGGGACAGAACAGCCCCTACTAACGTTCTGCAGGTCAAAGCTGCTTCTTTAGTAATTGACAATTGTGAGTTTCCCGACTCGCAGTTGGCGATACTGGCAGGAACCACATCTTTGTATACAACGGAGATTAATTTTAGCCTTCAAAAGGTTAAATACAGTGGCGAATCCTGATCCTGAGGTCAGATCTAGCGAAAAGGTACACAAAGCATTCCAATTTCTCTCCGCTAGACCTGACCTACGGATCGGGGATTCATTACTGGCTAAACGTCGGAATGTGCGGCCTCATGATGATACATAACAAGTCATGCGTAATTACTGCTTGCACAATTGTAAGGCAGACAGCCGAGTCTTTCAAGAACTATCGTCCGCCGTGATAGGACAGAGTGTAGTCTGGTAGACAGGTACCGACGTTTCGGATAATCCTGCTCCCCCCGTTTTCCGGGCAGAATATTAGCCTACTTTTACACCTGAATGCATGTGCAGTGGGCTCATTCTCGCCATGGTTACCTATGTATCTACTGTGTACCGCATCAGCGTTCTTCACAGTCGTCCCCACGGCAACTTGGAACATAACACAGCCATTTCTTTATCCACTTACAGACTATACTTTTTCACAAAATTTGAAATTTACGCTTATATGCTACCGAAATTCATATGTTGGTTTCAACATTGACTGTCAATGGCAAGACCACATTATTAAGCCCTCTATGTCACCATATCACTCACACTGTCACTAAACACTAGACTGAAATGTACATCAGTACATAATATCTGCTTTGTAAACACGGATATGCGTGCATAAAAATCACGAGACAAAATAATCGCTACATTTCTGCGTTAATAACGATCTGATTACGTACCGTAAAAAAAAAGAATGCAAACTGTAATAACAGTATAGTAAAGAGACATTATTAATTCATATATCCCTGTCAATAATTAAATACAACTTATAGCTAAAACATTCCACATATCAATAGCTTTTGAAACTCTATAACTAAATATTCTGTCCCTGACTTATTCGAACACACAACAAAATATATCAATATGTACACACGGCAGTAATTACTACGTCTCGCGACCAGATACGTTTTTATGGGTCAATAATGCTCTTTTTGTTACAGTTCGTGTAGTATGTTGAGGCCGTATGGGGCGGAAGTAGCTTTGATCAATCACGTATGGAGTGTTTGGGTAGCCCTCTCCATATATGATGTATACAACTGAATAATTGAACTACAGCTCCCTCTGGTCACTCTCCATACCAATTACCTCTGCGCTGAAACGCACCGTTTAAAGCTACTGCAGCAACCATGTTCCAATTGCCGCCCACAAATTTTCCATATTAATGGACTTGGGAACATCCCGAATTCCTCTGCAGGCGAAACGTCTTTTCGTGATTCTTCTGCCCAAGCAAACTAGCACAAGAGTGCCTCGAAAAGGGTGGATTTTGGGCATCCGCCATTCTCCACCGAAATCTGCTTTTGATAACACAGCCATTTGGGTTGCATGCCCGTGGGTTTTGATATCCGTCAGCAAGGAAATAGTCTAAGTGGAAGCTTCGGTAGCACAGTGGTTAAGGTGCTGTGCTACAATTCGGAAGGTCGCTGGTTCGATCCCAGCTGTTGTCAGTGGATTTTTCATTGACATAAATTTGATCGCACTATGGCCCTGGGATCGACTCAGCCTCTAACAGAAATGAGTACCAGGAGTATTTCCTGGAAGTAAAGGCGGCCAGTGCGTAAGGCTGACAACCTACCACCATCCTGTGCCGTTGTCACGAAATCTGGGAACCTTAACTTCCTGGAACCCTCTGGGCCTGCCCAGGCCTTTAACGGGACTGCTTTACCTTTTTTGCCGACATTTCTGGAAAACATGCTTAAACGCCGTAGTCGTCTGCGTAAGCATAACTTTATTTACCGATACTGACTTTTCGAAGAAACACAAACGACTTATATAAATGAAGGATGTACTGAACCAATCAATCTATCGTCAACTTTGAAACTGTTCCTTCACCCTGAAGATAACAGGCAACATGTTCCTCCGACACGTCGCCGTTACTCTGCAAAGCTGCGCGGTATCTAAACCCAGAACACCACAACTCGAATGCATTTACGTGTGTGTGCAAAGTCTGAGATAACAGAAATGTGTTTGTAATACCGCTGCGAGGCTTAACAACATTATTGAATTAAACTGTACATAGAACGTATAGCTATGGTTGTTGTGTGAAGACTGCGCTGTTGTATTGTGCATAGAAAATACAATTCTCGTTGTTGCGAGAGGATGTTCAGTGGTGCAATGTACAAAAGATAAACCGAGACTGCTGCGTTGTATCAAGCGTCAATGCGTGGCCGCCAAATACAGCTCAAATTGTTCACACAATTCGACTAACAAGGATTCTTGACATCAAACGGCAGTCATAAATAAGCTGAAAGTATCCAAACACACCAGTGCAATTGAAAAAAGTCGTGTGGCAAGAATGGAAACAGACAGCCTTAACAAAAGTGGAATTTCTTTGGGGTCCGATAGGAGGCGCAGAGCGACAAAAATGGCGACGGGAAGTCGGAGAAAATGTTGGGACTCTAGGAACAGATTCTGAGTACCTAATCCTACACAGTTCATGGCGGTGGTGGTTATGGTGATGATTATCATTATTATCAACACCATCATCGCACACGATGATGTAGTCCTTTCTGATGTCATATCCCTGACTGACTGACTGACTGACTGACTGACAGACAAGCTGACTGTGTTTTATCCATATGTGATTCCATTTCGTCTACTTAACAATAGCTTCTCAAACTGTTTCTACCACGTCAATATGTATATCCTAAATTACTACACAAATTATGACTTACTGAAATGTACTTTGAGACAGCTTTATACAACGAGGCTTAAAAATGAATCGCGCCACACTACGAAAATTTTAAAGCCACAGTATGGAAGCAAATTACTTCATGTGCTTTCTATTTGCCTTTTATGACACGAAAATTTCGTATTATAAAAGAACAATACGCAAAGAAAAGAGTAAATATATTTTATCAGTAAATACATAAATTACTGTGTCTGAAAATCGATGCAAAATACAGGAGTTACTCTTTGTATTGCTTTTCGTTCCTTCCCTCCTTTAAGCGTCCAGGCCTAATTCACAGAAGTAAAGCAGACAGAACAGAAGGAAACAAATCTAGGGGTGGAGCTGTACCCCCGCAGGTTCTTCAAACAACTTACAACAGAATGGAACGAAACATCGATAAATTGAGAATTACGTCTACAGCAGATGCCGGACCATGTCTTAGAAGGAACTAAATACCCTGCGGGTCAGAAGGCAAGTTCTGCTACTGACCAGTATTCAATGAAGAGTTAATATTTTAATGAGCGAACAAATAGAGCACTTTATAAGAGCTATTATAAAAAGTAACCAGACATTTAAAAAAAAAACATCATCTACCAGACGTAACCTACAGATAAATGTTGAGGTAGCATGTTAAAATAGGGCAAAGCTGCTTGCTGGAGCGTTCATTTCAGGTCATCAAACGTAACAGTTCCCCTCTACGACATTATAGGTTGAAACTCACACAGTCAATAAAGCGTCGCTAAACAACTGAAAGCGACATAGGCCTATATGTCACCCCTACGTTCTCATGAGTATTGTCGACTAGATGTTATCAGAGCAGGAAAATTTCGCTTTCGTTCTCTGTGGAAACCTTGAACGGATTTAACTAATCGAAGTTCCGACTTTCTACGGTGTGACACATTGCACTTTGGTGAATTTGTAAGGAGCAACCCGCTGCCTCTATTGTCACTGGAGACGGAGTCATCGGTTTCCGTCGAAACATTGGTACTTATGTAACAGACTATACGGTATTACTATCTAGCAAACTGCGATTTACATACTTGATGATTTTGTAACAATTACCATCTCACAAACACCAGTGTTTATAAGTGGTTTGTTGTCACCTTGTTGTACTGGAAGCCTCTTCTGGCACCACAATGCAGTTACTTCCTAGAAGCTGCTGGCAAAAGTAAAAATGAATTCAATAGAATAATTATCTACGTCAATAAATTCGTTGCATAATGTCAGAACTATTTAAACTCCTCACTGTTTGGATCTAAAGAATTTCGTAATTCATATTCTGACACATGATTTCAGTTTCTATATCACTAATACATCAGTCGAACCCCGCTAACAGTATACCAAAATGTAATTGGCAATTAATTATATACATCGGTACTATACCTTATGACAATGGTTCAGACGAGATAAAGCATGTTCAGAAGATTTTTGTCAATCGGGTATCAAAACTGACGTTTCTGAGGGACAGTAATTATAATAAATGCATCAAAGCAAAACACAGAATGAAACGCATGAAAATCGTTTCTATTTATCTACTGTCGGAGGATCCTCAAATCATGATTCAGCTGATATCCCTTCAATGGTTCCATTAAGCTGCCTGAGTAACATTATGAGGTACCATCTTGAAGCAGATCCCAGCCATTTATTTTCCTGCCCTGCGCTGGTTTTCACGAAACTCAGAAATGCTGGACAAAAGCAAGTGCAGGTCCCTTGTACATAATTTCACCCACATCGGGCAATAAATGCGGAAAGAATGCCTTGCATTGAGCCGTTGATCACGACACTCATAAACATTCTATGAAACTTGCTGACATTTCCTGTATCTAATTTTACCCATATCAGACGAAAAATGTAGGAAGGACAGGAAAAATTTTCATTTACGTCCTCAAGTAAAGGGCGGTACTACTTCGCCCATTTTCAAGAAACATACAACTACTGATCGGCATTATGTGTAGATATCCTGTATCAGTCAATAAACAGGGAAATCAAGCGTAGAAAGTCATTTATTACAGTAAGTAAAGTATGACTGACGATCCCAGTGGCCGTGCGATCTAAGAAATGGGTTTTCGGCCGCTAGCTTGCTGGGAATTGCGGGTTCGAATACAGCAAGGTAAATGCATGTCTATCTCTTCTGAGTGTTGGGTGTTATCAGGAAAAGCTCTCTACGACAGGTTTATCTCTCGTCCGGAGGAGTCCCACCGTCTGCAGTGTGTCTGAGTATGATCGTGAAGCCTCGAAGACGAGGCGGCTTTGGTCCACTAGGGGCTGTTGCGCCATGGAAAACAAGTACGTGTATTGAGCCGATTTTGGCAAAAATCATGCTTACTCGACAATTCTGTGTACAGACCTCCAATACCGAATGCCACGGAAATCCGATATAGGCTTTGGCCACTGATACCTGGTCAAATACGGGCCGATGGGCGCGGTTTCCACTTAAGGCGTTGTGCCTTTTAAGGAAAGGACGAAGTCACAGAAATACACTCTGTGGGGATAATTTGCTTACAGTTTTTTTTCTTTTTTTAACATTGTGGTACACAAAGTAACCACTGGGCCTTCAACGAATAAGGAAACTACTGCCGAGAGCAACATTTGGAACAAAAATGAAACAACAGATTATTGCGGAACGTTATCAAATCAGTGAGGTCCAAATGTTTAGGAAACATAAAACAATAGAAAGAGGTAAAATATTTCTCTGAAAGTTTAGGTTTAAACCTATAGAGAAAAGCCTCGTTACGTATAGAGGCATGTTCAAGAACCAGCTTGTGAGCAAGTGACTGGAATAATCTGGCTCAGAATACAGACCTGTGGCAGGTTCCTACGAAAACGCTAACGAACCTTCATGCTTCATAAAATGCGGCAGAATTTCTTTATTAGTTGACCGAAAATCACCTTCTCAAGAATGGCTCAGCACCGTGGAAGTGGTCAGCGAAAAAAGAAGTAACCGTGACAGTAGACATGTGTTAAAGTAACATTACGTAACACGTTACGAACGTAGGCCAACCTTCTAGAATTTGAACTTTTTTTCGTAAACACTTCGCAGTGTAATGCACAACACATAAACACCTGCAAGTTTATTTACACTTACATCTGAAAATAAAGTGGGGCGCAAAATGGGCGAGCGTGCCCTTTGTATAATGGAAATCTGCAAATATTCTTAAGACTTTACGTGCAACATCCATGCCTGTAATTGAAGATCAAAGGGTAGGTATTTTCTTCAAAGCATAAACATACAAGTCCCTCTTTGACACTAAGAGGGTTCTAAAAGATTCAGGTTCGTTCAGTGCCAGTATTCCTCCCGTCATAAAACTTGTAATTACGGCCAGTGCTGTTGCAGCGCATCTCTTGAATTGTTACCACAGAACTCCACATCACGATGCTCTTTTGAGACCAAAGCAGTGCATTTAGCCATTAGACTGTGTATAATACAGCCCAGAATAATTCAACGTTACAGACACCGAGCTATATAAATAACGGTTCACAGCCATTAAAACAAAGGCAGGATTAAAAGGCGTGTTTCTAGACAGGCGCTAGCAGTTATTTAGAAGCAAAAAAGGAAATGCGTATAACTTAAAGATGGGAGAGAATAATGCAGTAAACTGCAGCCGATTACTTAACATCAGACGTCACTGTAGACTTGCCTAGCACGCCTTCTCCTTACACAAAGAACTGCCTTCAAATTTCTACCCACTGTCCGGCTATTCCGATTCTGATATTTCGAGATTTTACTATGTCGCTCTAAACAAACGCGTAGATGTTAAATAAAATTAGGAGAAAACTGTTAACTTTCACACGTCAATAACCATGTTACCATTACACCTTAACCATTATCAGGTTGAGCTACTGAGTACGTCGTTAAATAAAATATAAGCGAAATAATGTGAAATGTCAACTTGATGCAACAAGGTAATTTTATTGATGTATTCTTAGCTCTACATGTTTCGGCCGCATACGCCCATCATCAGGAGCATTAGATGTTGAGTTGCAGCATATGGTATGTCGTGTGTAGGGTGCGGACGGTTCACGGCACCGTCCGCACCGCACACACAACCTACGCAGAGGCTCTCAAGACCACTACCAATCCAAAAACTCGGTGCAGAAAACCATATGCTGCAACTCAACATCTAACGTTCCTGATGATGGACGTATGCGGCCGAAACATGTAGAGCTAAGAATACATCAATAAAATTACCTAGTTTCATCAAGTTGGCATTTCACTTTATTTCGTGAGGAAGATGCACGGTCAAACAACCCTAAAAATACAAGCGAATTTGTTCAAGTTCCCAATTTTCTAGGTTTCTAAGTTCTGTTTCTCATCGGTAAGATTTTAAATGAAAATAATACCCTGAAATTTTGTTACGAATGTTAATAAATACACAATTCCAGGAAAAACCACATGAAGTAGGATACTTCTTGGGAAGCCAACAGTGATTCGGCCAGTCGCCAAACAACCGCTAGACAAACCAACACACAAATAAACAAACCAAATAGCTAACCAATGTTGGAAAAGTCTCTTGGTCCCTCCAGTCATTCTAACGTACGAAAGGCATCACTGGACTATTCCACGGACAGCCTGTAACTATCAACGAACGTGTGTTTAGTCTCAGGGATATCCTGCCTTTGCTGAGGGTCATGCTAAGAACAACGAATTGACCTTTGGAAGGAAATAAGTTTGCTTGGGTGTGGTCTGGAGTTTGAACCCTGAGTGGTTCGGCGGCGTAGGCTGAAGGTCTTTGCGACCGAGCATGGGAGGAGGGGGAGAAATTCCACGTTAGTCGAGGGCCTTCGAGATGGATGGGGAGATTTCAGCCAATGAATAATTGCCCGCGTTTTATGCAGACCGACATTTTATTACCATGTTCACAACAGGCCGCCACTTTTCCCTATCCTGAGTCAAGTTAACTCAGTCTACGACTTCCAGTCCTTTTCTTTAACGTTTATTTAAGTAATAATAATAATAATAATAACACAATATAAATAGAATTATATGTAGAATGTAAAAACAGAAGTAATGCTAGTAATAACAGGAACAAATCTCAGAATCACTCA
>Ga0123355_10018708_pt1 | contig 11005 bp, 10 predicted proteins | sample TergutEmb28metaG_3_FD_89872 | JGI IMG/M metagenome (GOLD analysis project Ga0123355, IMG submission 89872) | Embiratermes neotenicus P1 segment gut microbial communities from Petit-Saut dam, French Guiana - Emb289 P1 | ecosystem: Host-associated > Arthropoda: Insects > Digestive system > Gut ...
CATATAGAACTGCAAATGCTCAATCCCGTCACGGTCCGTGCGCCGGCAGTATAAATCCGCGTACTCCTGCTCGGTTGGGATGCCCAGATTCGCCAGATCAGCACCAGCAAATCCGCCAAGGACCGAAGGCGGCAGTCGGTACATCATGAGGTGGTAAGCAAAGTGGATGCCCAATGGTTGATAGCTCCCAATCCAATACCGCCAGGATTCGAGGGTCATGGGGATCAAACATCACATTGTCGGCGCGAAAGTCTCCGTGCACGATCCGATTTTCGTCTCCGGGCGGAATATGGTCCGGCAGCCACTCCACGAGTCGGTCCATCGCCGAAACCCGACCCGCCGCCTCATCGCTACGATACTGAGAGGACCACCGCGCGATCTGCCGCTCGATGTATCGGTCCGGCTTTCCGTAGTCGCCGAGAGAGAGAGCTCCTGGATCGAGCATGTGGAGTTTTGCCAGAGTCGCATTGAGTGCATCGAAGTACACGCGCCGCTCTTCGCTGGGCAAGCCCGGAAGCGAGGCTTCCCAGAAGATGCGTCCTTTCACGAGCTCCATAATGAAGAACGCCGACCCGATCACGCCCTCATCCGTGCAGAGCGCGAGCGGTGTCGCCACCGGGAACCCCGCCCGTGACAGTTCACGGGTAACGCGAAATTCGCGCTCTACGGCATGGGCACCCTTCAGAAGCGGGCCCCGAGGCTTGCATCGCAAGACGTAAGACCGCGCGGGGGTGAGCAGCTTATAAGTAGGATTCGATTGACCGCCCTTGAACTGCTCCAGAGTGAGGGGCCCCTCGAAACTCTCAACATGGGAGGTGAGCCACTGCGCTAGCTCCGCAAGGGGCAATTCCTGCCCCGGTCGTACCGGCTCGCTTCCGGAGAAATCGACCCGCATGAATTGCCAGTCACCGCTCCGAGTGTCCGGGCTGCGGCGTTCGGATGCTCTTACGGACGCGGCTCATATGGCGACCCATTCAGGTTCAGGTAATTCGCTCCGAAAGCGTGCGTCCAAACTCGACGGAACCAGCCGTCACAATTGCCGGTGCATAGCGGAGAATGGGGAAAGCTTTCAGTGCATTCAGAATTCGATGCCCGAATGGCGCTTGCTGCCATGTCGGAGCGAGAAGGTCCACTCGACCCTGACCTTGCGCGGCGAAAGCGATGTCGAAGTTCGACGTCGCCTTGACCAGATAGTCGGCATCGACCGTACCTCCGACCCCGGGAATGTATTTCCAGCAAAAAATGGTCGATGGGCGCCCTTGAGCCCGAATTTTCGAGAGTTCATCGCCCACTACCGGTTGGAGATCGTTCAGTTCGACGAGGAGCAAACGAGTTTCGTACTCGAAACACTCGAAGCTGCAATCATTCGGCCCCTCCTTAAGATCCGGGATCCGCCCGAACAGCTTCGGGTACCCGCTTATCTCGCGGCCGAGAATGATGGGATTGCAATCGCTCTCCCAAATGACGAACGGAAAGGTGCCGTTGAGAAGCGTGTTCCCGGACTGATAAGTGACCTGCGCCGCCACACGGACGACGTTGTATCCTCGGCCACCGAGGTAATCGACCTCCCGATACCCGCTCCATGTTACCGAAATCACGGGGAATTCTGGAACCCTCAATTCTTCGGGAAGAAAAGCGGCCACGGCGTCACGCTCCGTGAGGAAGCGCAGGCTCGCCGACTTGAACGACTTCATGATTGTGATATCGGGGATATCAGAAGGACCATAAATAACGGGCATTTCATAGCGCCGTGTTTTGTCGATCCTGGCCATTCTGTTTTCCTTCTGCTTGACCGAACGGTCGGACGCATTCATATCGCAGTAATATCTTGTCCGGCGTACGACTCGATGATCGTCCCGCCACTCTCGACCAGGCCTATTGGATCCACATACATGTGCTGTGTCGCAGCCAACATATCCCGCACGCAGCGTCCAAGGTCGCTGGGCTCGCGCAAGGCATTTGTTCCCGCCCACCGATAACAGAATAGTACGACCTCCTCGCCGACGCGGTGAACCCAAACCACCAATTGTCGGAATCGTTGCCGGTCGATCGGATCCAATGGATGGCCGTCGAGTATCTTGCGTTCGGCATTGCCGAAGACGGTGCGAACCTGAGTGCAGGCAGATTGGTATAGCGCCTCTTTGAGCGCGAATTCGTGCCGAAATACGGGGTCGTTGGCGAGCACCGACGAGTAACCGGGTCGCTTCTTCACCTTCGCGATTTTGGCCACTTCCTCGAGGGCGCGTTGCATGATACCGAGGGGGATTGAGGAGTGGCCCACGCATCCCATACCGATTATGCCGATATGCCCGATCGCTCCGCCCTCGACCGGCAGGATCGTCGACCGATCGAACGTAAACGATTCGGCGACGTATTTGTCAGCTATGAGATAGTCGAAGCTGCCGGTGCCCTTGAGACCCATGACAAACCAATTGTCGAGGATTTGGACTTCCCTCTGAGGGATCAGAAAAACTCTTACTTCGGGCTGCCCGTTCGGCAAGGTGCGAGGTTTGCCCTCCTCCATGACGAGCATACCCGACCACGTCCAGTTTGCGTCGGCGATTCCGCTCCCGAACCCGAAATGCCCGCTGCCCCGATATCCATTGCCCGTAGAAACTGCCTTGCCCATGGGCGCTAGCATCCCTGCAATGATCGGGATTTCCAAACCCGGGAAAAGGACCGATCGCGCTTCCGGCGTACAGTGCGCCGCTGCAATTCCTACATTGGCCGAATACACTACCATCACCCAGCCCGTCGACGCGTCGGCTCGGACCAGTTCCTGCCACGCATCGATCGCCTCTGGGATCGACGCGCCTAGCCCGCCCAGCTTCCGTGGAACCAGAAGCCCGATCAGCCCTGACTTCCGCAAGAGCTCGATCAATTCGCCCGGTAGCCGTCTTTCTGCTTCGTTTGTTTGAGCATGTTTAGTCAATTCACCGGCTAATTCGCGCGCGGTGACGACCGGACTGGCGGAAGCGGTGGCCGTCGACCTGTTCGAAGAAGGGATCATGGATTAGCCCTTCATGCGACTGCACGGAGCCGCCGCTCGACAGCCGTGCTGCGCAATACTTCACTGGTGGCCGGCATAGATGGTGCGCCCCTTCGAATGACGACTATTCCTCGATGCGTCCGAGTCCTTCGCGGCCGCGAAGTAACGTGTCGGGCGCGCCCAAATCCGACAGATCGGTCGAATCTGCAATGTGAGCCTCGGTCATGAATATCTTCGAAGGCGCGCCAAAAGCCGTGTCCGGGAAGCCGATCCCGGGCTTAGGCTTCCGGTCATCGCCGGCACAGGCCGGAGTCCTTCGTACGATGCCATGACCTTAGTCCGATCAGGAAATTTTGCCGAGCAGTGTCCCGACCGCCGCCACTTGGCCCGCCTCGACCAATATCGTTAACGTACCCGATGCAGGCGCCTCGATCTCCTGAGCCGATTTCTCGGATTCCAGCACGAACAAGGCCTCGCCTTGGCGCACTTGGTCGCCGTTGCCGGCGCACCATTCGGTGATCGTACCCTCGGTCATTGAAAAGCCGAGCTTCGGCAGGATGATTTCGGTCGCCATTGCTGTCTTTAGGCACACTGTATTTTCAAAACACGATACGACTTTCGTATTCCCCGGGAACTGCGCAATTGCGCGACTTCAATTGGCGTTTATGCAAGAACGAGAGGCCGGCGCTGACATTCGCGTATCGACGTGGCTGTCTTCGCCCGGCGAAGTATGATGTGATCGATTCCGCTCGAGGAGAAGCACCCATGGCTGACAATACCCCGTACGACTACGCCGACATCTGCGAGTATATCGACCGTGAGGCGATCCGCGACGTGTTGTACCGCTATGCCCGCGGTATCGATCGGTGCGATGTCGAGCTCCTGCGGGGTGTTTATTGGCCGGACGCCATCGACGATCACATGGCCTTCGTCGGGAAGCCCGAGGAGTTCATTGCGTGGGTTATGTCGATTCTGGGCACGATGAGTGTGACGCAACATTTCATTGGCAATATCCTGATCCGTCTGGAGGGAACGAGTGCGCAAGTGGAAGCATATTTCGACGCGCGTCACCGAATGGAGGCCGATGGCAAGCCCGCCCGCGATTTCGTAATGGCAGGGCGCTATTTGGATCGCATGGAAAAGCGGCAGAACGAGTGGCGCGTCGCACATCGTGTCGTAGTGTTCGACTTCCTGCGCGAATACGACGATTCCGGTGACTGGACCAATCCAAAGAACTTTCCGGCGCCTGAGCGGCGGGTACTGGGACAGCGCACGCCTCATGATCCGTCCGACGCCCTTTTCGGCGGAAGCCTAATGCGTGCGCCCTTCTCGGGCACACGGCGGGCGTAAGTGCGCGCGATCGATTTGATCACCTCGCGCGCACTTGACCGCCGAAGCTGGCGCCTACCGGGCCACGCGGTTGTTCGAGGGCGCCCGCGCGCGAACCCCGATTCCGGCCGCTCCGGTTGCGCGTGCGGATGTGGCTGTTGCCGATACGGCCTACGCGCGGGACAGGGTCTCGCGGTTCTCGAGATCAATCCGCTCGCGGTCGGGACCGACTGCACCGAAGCGATGGACACACCGGCCCCATGGAGCGACTGAAACGGCGCTACTGATCTGCCGCCATTCGCCAATCAACGGGCAAGCGAGACAATAGATTCTTCTGAATCTTGGATGCCGATATTGGCCATTCGTTCACGAATGTTATGGCTCTGGGAAGATGATCCCGTGCGAGGCGGCTCCGACAGTAATCCAGGAGTTCCAACGCGTTTAGGATCGACCCGGGCCGGCGTTCGACAAATGCGGATGCGGCTTCTCCAAGGACCGGATCAGATATGGGGATGACCTGAGCCATCGCGATATCCGGGTGTTCGAGCAACACGGCTTCTATCACCTGTGCGGGGATGATCGCGCCTCCAACATTGAGTATTTCTGATGAACGTCCGAAGTAGTAAAGATGGCCCGACTCACTGATCATTCCGATATCGCCGGTTTTGAGCCATCCGTCCGATGTGAATGGCGACGGGTGTCCGTCGAAGTCGTAGTACTGCGGAATGCCGCGTCCGTGAAGCTGAATTTCGCCGCTCGTGTTGGCAGCCAAGGCATGCCCGTCCTGAGGACTCGCTATCCTTACATCATGGCCATAGAACGGCTTGCCCACCGATTCCAGCCTAATCGAAACAGGATCGCCCGCCTCCGGCATGCAAAAGCCGCCGCCGGCCTCCGGCCCCCCATACGTCGGAATGACCACACACTGTGGCAGCGCCCTTTGCACTCGTTTCAGCGTCCGGGCGGGCCCAATCAGACATAGATGCGTGAGAGCCCTAAGGTCCGACGTCCTGAAGTCTGGATCGTAGATGATCGGCAACCATTGATTCAAATAGATTGGATAAGCATGGGTGACCTCCTCATTCATCAGGGACGCCCGGGCCTGGCGGGGGGTGAATTGCATCGTGGTAACGATGGTTGCCCCGATGCTCAAGGCCGCGATGAAGGGACTCAGGAATCCTACTTGGTACATGGGTACGCTTAGCCAAAGGCGCGAGTTTTCGGAAAGCTCCATTCGAGCGACGAATGGCTTCACCTTTATGAGTATGTTCTCGTGAGAGAGGCAGCACGTTTTGGGTTCCCCCGTAGTACCCGCCGTGAAAACCACCCCAGCCAGAGGGTACGGACTCACCTTCTCGGAAGACCGGCTCTTGAACCGATCGATGCCCGAGGTCGGATATACGGGTATCGCGGCTCTCGAGCTATCCAAACTCACGTTGACGGTTTTCACGAGGTCAGCATGTTCGGACACGAACATCGCCTTCGAATGAAAGCCCGCAAGCCGCGAGGCGAGATAAGCTGGCGACCAGCTGGTATTTATGAGGATGGGGACGATTCCGCGGAGAGACGCGCCGAAGAAGAGTCGTACATAGTCGGCGTTGCTCTTTGAAAATATGCCGATGCGATCCCCTGGTCTCAAGCCGAGGTTCTCGAGCATTTGCGATACGCGCTTGCTTGAGGAGAGGAGTTCGGCATAGCAGATCCGATCGTCATCGATAACGATGGCGTCCTTGAGAGGCCACAGAGCTGCCGACCGTTCGAGAACGTCGCCTACGGCTGAGAAAGCCATTCTGCACCCATATCTGAGATGCCCATCGCTCAATACTAAAAACTGCCCAAAAACAGGCGGCGGTTGTCGTACACGAGCTGGACGATGAAATCGATCACGAGCCGCACTCTGGCCAGGTTGATCATCTCGGGATGGATGATCAACCAGAACTCTCTCTTCATGCTAAAGTCGGTTGACAGTGCTTTTACCAATCCGTCCTCGCCGCTCACGAGAAAATCCGGCAGGATGCCGATGCCGTACCCTGCTCGGACCACGTTCTTCTGCGCATCGATGCTCGTGGATTCGAAGCCGAAGAATTTATCATCCCTCAGATTGAGGGCATGATCGGCATTTTCCGCGTCTGAGCCTTCAACATAACCGACCAGCCTATGGTCGCTCAGATCCTCGAGAGAGGTCAGGGGAGGAGCATCTTGTAGATATTCCGGAGAGGCGTACACGCTCAACGTGTACTCCGTGAGTTTTCTGGCTATTTGGCGTCTTTGGTGAGGCCTGGCGAAACCTATCGTCAGATCGCTTTCCCTGATGCTCGAATTCGCGGCGCGAGGGGGCATGATTAGTTTCACGTTAAGCTGCGGGTTGGCGCTGCAAAACGACGCCAACCGCGGCGCAAGAAACCTCGCTCCAAATCCTTCCGGCGCACCGATCTGGACGGTACCCGAAATGGCGTGGTCTCGACCCGCAACCTCTTCCACCGCGCGAGTGATGAGGGTTTCCATCGACTCGGCATAATTCAGAAGCTGCTCACCTTCGGGCGAGAGCTGCTTGCTCTCTTTGGATACAAATAGTTTCGTGCGCAGCCCATCCTCCAAAGACGATATACGGCGACGGACGGTGGTGTGGTCGACCTTCAGCCTCTTTGCGGCCCCAGCGTGGCTGCCCGTGCGCACGAACTCGAGGAAGAACATGAGATCTCCCCACTCGAATGGTTTCATTGGTCGCTCATCTTGATGAGATCGTGCCGCAGGACATAGTGTACGAGTCGTTAGTTCTGGTTCAGTTCGACTCGTGCTCAGCTGAGTAACCGACATTCGAGCGGGTTGGTGGAGTAGATCGAATTGCGACCTGCCGTCGAGATAGATTCGGGTTCCAGGGACTCACCGCACCATCCGCACCACCGGCGCGTCCACCGGTATCTCGGCCGCAGCGACGAGAAGATCCTCCCGCCCTCGCGTACCCTCACAATCGACAAATAAGGCCACTCGCGGCCTTCGATCGGCCGAGCCAAGGAACGCATGAACCTGCTTGTCGAGCCCCGCACAAATCCGCGAGACCCGGCTCTTGGCGATCCCTCTCATGCGCATGGCCTTGACCAGCTCGTCCACCGAGCAGGTTGAGAAGCCGTCGTGGACAATGGCTTCCTGAATGACCGCGACGCGACGGCCCTCTCGGTCGTCCGTCGGGGCTCGAGGAAGCCCAGGGGATAGCTACCCTTGCGCAGCTTTGGGACGTTCAGTTCCACCGATCCCTCCTGGGTATCCCAGAGCCGCTCCCGTCAGCCGTTGCGACTGTAGAGCCGCTCCGAACTGCTGACCATATCCGGCGGCGCACAGGCTGTCCACGTCGACCTCGACCACGTGCTGCGCCACGTACTGGATGAACCGCCGAACCGGTCCGAGTCGGCTTCCGACCGGCGAGCTCAGCGAGTGTGCGATTGGCCTTGGCGGTCATCGTGTAAGCCTCTAGCCACGCCCGCTCGCGGCAGCGGGCGTGGGGCGAGGTCCGGGCGTGCGGGCGTGTGACTTCGTGTTCGATGCCTGCGCCAACGGGCAGCACCTCAAGTGCCTGACTATCGTGGACGAGTTCACCCGGAAGTGTCTAAGCGATCGACGTGCCCGCCAGCTTCCGCTTCGGTAAAACGCTCGCGCCCTTCCTAATGTTCCGCCCGAGCGGGATCGCCATCACCTTTGTACTTGGCAAACAGCGGACAAGGCTAGCTTGCAATCCCTAGCTTTGATCTCGCGCACCGAACTCGAAAGAGGCCCCTTACTCTCACAATTTGAATCCAAACTCCACCCCAAATGTCGCGGGTTCTCCGAAGGTTTGCCCGAAGAAGAATGTATTGGGGAGTACCTGGTTGATATAGACCCTATCACTGATGTTGTTTCCGTAGAGAGCTACGTGCCACTTGCCCGAAGGCGGGTTCCACTGAATCCGGGCATTCAGCAGCCCGTATCCCGCCTGCGAGGTAATGTTCGCAGGGTCAAAATAGATACGTGACTGGTACGAAAACAGGAGCGACGAAGCCAGGTCCCCGCCGAAAGCAGGCGACACGTACCGCAGACCGACGTTGGCGGAGTACTTTGGAGCTCTCTCCATCGGCAAGCCGCTGGCATTTGTCGGAGCAATCTGCACGCCTCCCGCCGCTGGATTCCAGCTGTAACCGGGTGCGGCAGGGAAGTCTTCATAGCGAGCGTGGGTGTAATTGGCAGCGGCCGTGACTGACAACCCACTCGTAAGCTCGAATTCGCCGTCGAGATCTAGACCATAGATCTTAGACTTTGCCGCGTTGGTCAGGACCGATCCAGTTGCGATGTAACTACTGACCTGGAGGTCGCTATAATCGTAGTAATAGACGGCACTGTTCAGACGCCATTTCTGACGAGCAATCTTGTATCCGATTTCAAAGGCAGAAATCTTCTCCGGAGCAACCGGCGTGGTGCTATCTCCTGGAATATTGAACACTCCGGCTTTGTATCCGCGGGTAAAGCTCGCATATACGTTGGATTCCGGTGTCAGCTGATACCGCAAGACCGCGCGTGGACTCGCGTTGTTCCAGCCGTGGGAAGCCGCCTTGGGCACATCGCCCACAAAGTGCATATTCCCATACACCTGATCGTTGCCGTAGCGCACGCCCAAGGTCAGGAACCAGTTGTCGGCGATGGTCTTGGTCGCATCGGCAAATGCCGCCCACGACCGGGTGCGCAGGGTTCCAGAAAATGCCGCAAACGCAGGCGCGCCAGACAACGATACATACAACCCCGGCCAACCGGAGTTGTTATTGAAATAGTATAGCCCGGCAACCCAATTGAGCGAATCGTTCTTGGCCGAGGTGAGGTTGAACTCCTGGGAGAGAGTCCGGTCCGTGATCGTCCAGAACACGCCCTCGATCGGTGCCGAAGAGCCGTCGTTGTCGGCAGACTCGAAGTTGTGTTCCCACTGCCCACCGGTGAAGGAGGTCAGTGTGGCCCAGCCAAACTCGAACGTCGATTTAAGATGTACGGCGTCGTACGTTGAGGTAGCGGCGCTTGGATAGTCGAGGGCAACGATGCCGCGCGTACTGGGGGCTATTGCGCCAGCTAGAGCGCCATCGGACCAGCCGTTGTAGTTGCTGAACGCCACTGCCCCCGGATGGTTAAAATACATGTGTTCATAAGTCAGCAGGAACTGCGCCTCATCGACCGGCTTATAAAGGAGCTTTGCGCGCACCCCCCAATCCTCAGACTTCGCGGCGTCATCGCCGGTGAGTACGTTGGTAACGAATCCGTCCGAATGCTGGAAGAAGGCAGACACACTTCCCGCCAAATTGTCCGTTATACCCGTGCTCGCCGCCATTGCACTCTCAACTGTGTTGTAGCGGCCGTATGAGACCCGACCCTCTACGTGCGGATCGAAAGTAGGCACTGCGGTATTGATGAGCACCGCGCCGCCCGTTGCGTTGCGACCGAACAAAGTGCCCTGCGGTCCTTTCAACACCTCCACGGAATCAACATCCAGGAAGTAGACGTTGGAGGTAAAGCCGCTCGGTCGAATGATCCCGTCCACGTAGGTCGCCACGTTGGGGGACAGACCAGGGCCGACCAAGGCGCTACCGACGCCGCGTATCGTTGGCTGGGCCCATGGTCCCGAGTAGTCGATCCGGAAAGCAGGCACCAGAGCGCTAAGATCAGCCACATTCGTCATACCTGTCTCAACCAGGCGCGCGCCACTGACGGCCGTAATGGAGATCGGGACATTCACCGGGTCCTCGGGGCGCTTCTGCGCCGTCACCAAGACCTCGGGCAGCGCTGCAGACTGCTCCGCGCTGACCGTATCGGCCTCGGCTGAGTCAGCGGCGCCATCGGCGAGTGCAAGCGAGATGCTGCACCCCAGTGTGAACAAGGTGAACGTGATTGTGGGCGGAAGCCCTAAAACGTGCTCTTTCGGCATCGGCGAGCCCCCTTCCTCAATTGCCTTCGACGCACTGTGAATGCATCAGGGTGCGTGCATGACACCCTTCGCGTGCAAGATACGCTTCTAACTCCTTGGGAAGGGAGTGCGGAATGCCTAAACGGACCGTGGATGCTTGCGAAATCGCTTCGCGTGAATGCAATGGAGGAGAGACGTTGTTTTTTCTATCTTAGTGTGGTCACCCTGCCGTGGACCACCTTGTGCAGGGAAGCACACAGATGCACTATTTGGACATGGTGAAGGTGGTCAACTCGATGAGTCGTCCGAGCCGGCGACCTACATAAGAGCGTACGAACGAAAGTGGGTTCACCGACTTCCGGAGGGGTCAACGGGATGACGCGGGAAGTGCAGCCCTGCCACCGAGGTGAATAGGCAGAAACGCCAATAGACTTCGCGCATTTCGAGGTATGGCCGCACGGTCTCCGATGTTATCGTGAGTGAAGAACCGTCTATGATTGACGACGCAAGCGTCCAGTGGGAGCTTTGGTGGCCGCACGAGTGCTTTTTTTTCAACGCGGCACAGCGGCATTTGACATGAGGCGGGATCTACGCCTCGGCGAGGTATGAAGCGTGAATCAAGTGGCCCAATGGCCGACGGCACCCAGCGAGCCGCCCATAGACCCAGAGTTCCCGATCATCGACGCACACCACCATTTGTGGAATGTCTTGGGCTACAACCCGCTTCCGCCATTTACCGGAGACATATTCGAATCGATGATTCGAGAGGCCGG
>Ga0123355_10018709_pt1 | contig 11005 bp, 7 predicted proteins | sample TergutEmb28metaG_3_FD_89872 | JGI IMG/M metagenome (GOLD analysis project Ga0123355, IMG submission 89872) | Embiratermes neotenicus P1 segment gut microbial communities from Petit-Saut dam, French Guiana - Emb289 P1 | ecosystem: Host-associated > Arthropoda: Insects > Digestive system > Gut ...
TTATAATGATCAGTTGGTGTGATGCCATCAGATTGCTATCGTGGATGCAGATACTACTTACATGTGTTGGTCATGTGCCAGGTGTTGCTCTGTTGACGTTGTAGCCATGACTGAGGCCGTTTCCACTGAAACTGCAAACTGCAATTAGTTGGCCATTTATATATACATACTTTTGCACGGAAAAATGAAAATAAATAGCAACTCATATGTTTAAGCATTATCAGCCGCAAATATCTAGGAATTCCTTATATTAATGTAATATTTTGGGTAGATTCAAGTATTCTGCGATGTTACGACGTGTCGTCTGGTAAATTTACCACAGCTATGAGAATCTCAAATTTCGTAACGTTATCAATCCTAGATTAATTACACAACTGTGGTCAAACCATCACACACTCACAGTAATATGCACTTCTCGGGCGCATGCCTCTACTACTTACGGGTCAGTGTTATATCCAACAGCCAACTGTCCCGTAACAGACATCAAGTTCGGCCAAGTAACTTCAGTCATAATTAGGGTATATGAAACATCTTTTCGCTTTGACTCAATGCGGTGAATATTTTGATATTGGGAAAAACAACTCAATAAACCTTTAACTAAGAAACAAACAAACTAAATAACTAACCAATGAGGCCAACCACATAAATATCTATCAAATAAACTGACTGCACATCTATATAGTTATACGTTAAATTAAGAACTATAAAAAACTATTATATACGTAACATGCTACCAAACTAAATTACTATTCACATATTAAATAAACTAATAAGCAACTTCCCAGCAGACTAAAACACACTGCTCTGCTACTTATCTAAACAATACATACACACCAATGGCTAGGTGACTAAACTAAGCAGATATCTATATAAAAATTATATAACTACTTGGCTATTTCACATAATTTATGACTAACAAATATAAAAACACGGCTTCCTTCTTCTCGCCGCCCATAAGGAAATTACTTTTTCCGAAACGCGAAGGTTCATTGCACAACAAATCAGGTCCCCATTCTGAAAGCCCTATTCTCCTAACATCCAGATTCACATATTTCCTACACTTAAGCCAAGGTACCCAACACAGTCTCGCTTTTGGTACTTTTCTACTAAACTTTCCCTCATACTACTCACATTTGCAAACTGTTAAATCTCCCACCAATCCCATACTCTATTTCATCATCGTCATATCAGATGAGAACAAAAAATAATAAAGCTCTCATTTAGCATTTTCTACCGACTTTCTCTTTGTACTTTACGCTTCTTATACAATACCTCCGCCAGTATCCTCTTTGCAAACACCCGCATTTTTCATTATTCTTAAAGAACGAGACAATACATTCCGCACTCAGAAAGTAACATGTAAAACTACACTTTTTCGTCGCTCAGGCTATTTAATGACTGCCTGACTGAGTAGCTGAATAGCTGGGTTACGTTTCCCAGAATAGGTAAAGATTTCTCCCTTGACCATCGTGATCATATACGCCGGTGGCTGTTTCCCCGGAGACATAGAGGCCGCAGCGTGAAACAGACCTAACCTCCTACCAGTTCCGATGTAAAGAACGCGTGTACTGGTAACCACAGTCCCTCATATGTCTTCATGGTATGGTATATAATTAAACACATGGAAATTCTGTGTATTTGAATCTTGACATTTAAGAGGAGACACGAAGACAGAATATCCGTGCGGTGTAATAGAAAGCATTCTATGAATTTAAACTGCTTTTAATTTGGTTTTGATTTGTGTTAAGTTATATATATATATATATATATAACGTAATATAATATTAAATAGTGTACGTCAGCACTATCACTTTAATACTCAAGGTAATTATAAGGCTTATTTTACACCGATAAAATATTTTTATTCTGGTGTAATATATGGATAACATTTCCGATACACCTAATATGTCGTTTTTCAGAAAGATTCGGCCTTCATTTTAGCACAAAAACCCGGGTCAGGAGTGGAGAAAATTCTCAGTTAGATGCGGAGCTGTGAAAAATGCGGTTTCTAACTTCATTACCCGTCATATAACAGTATTATAGGACTCACAGTACTGCTCAGTCCACATAATCACAGACAGCATGAGACTCTCTCTCAAGAAGTGCACTTTTATAGTTAACATAAAAACGGTTTAAGGGCACACGATGTTATAAAACCACGCTAGGAACTGTTACTGTTATAATGTTAAAGCAGTCGATTACAAACTTGGGTTCCCGAAACAACAGGGTTGGTGCTAATTTTTTACCAAATCTTCGGGAGGAAATACATAAAATGGCAAAGTGTAAGTAGCAGTTTCTTCTAAAGTAAGTCAGTGTTAACCATAACCATCAACAAAATCCGCCTCTGGATAAGATCTTAACCCAGTTTCATCCTTCACATCCTATTTCCTTACAAGAAATATTAATGTTATCCTCATGTCCCATACCGTATCGTTGATACGGCCCTTTTCTAAGCGTTATCCCTACCAAATTCTGTACAAAATCCTCCCTTCCTTAGCCTACTAGTTTTCAGTACCCTAACAATACTACTTTATTTATATTACGATCACTGCAGTTATTTGTAATGTCTATGTTAAAATTCTTCTTTCATACTTTACAATCCTGAATATTTTCCTTAGCGCTCTGACATGTACACATCACGCTTACCGACTTCCTTTGAATGCACTATGTTTCACATCTCTTCATAACTAGGAAAAATAAAACGTTTCCACCTTCGAAGCATTAGATTTGGACAACGCTATCCACACCAACAACTACATCAATCACTTCCACATCAGCGCCTTCTATATTTTCTAACCTCCAGGCATATTTAAAAATTAGTTTCTTATTATAGGCTTATTTGGAAACGTACGGTAATAATTCGGACTTCACAAAATGGACGATATTCTAATTTACAAAGTTCGTCTGTAGTGTACGTTTTGCCACGTCATTTTATGCATCAGGTGCAGTACAACTCGGCTCTGTTCCACGGTAATAAATCAAACCCAATTAAAACAGAGCAGCATAACGCAAAGAGAGAGATAAACCTCTCTCACTCTGCCATCTACCCCCGCATGCAAAAACGGAAGAGGATTATGAGGGAGAGTGGCACAAACCCCGCCTCATTGCACCAACATTAATAATTAGTCGGTTCCAGTATAACTGTAGGACATAAAAATGAAAAATAAACAAGAAACGCAAGATCATCTGAATGGATGACACACGCACAGAATAGCAAATGCTGCGGCTTCTCCCACTTTCCTTTCTGGAAGATCCCTATCACTTTAGCCCTTTCACGTCCTTCGTCTGACAATTCTCGATACTTGCGGGGAACTTTTTCTGGTGCTACGTCACGCAGAACTGGACAACATCAGCAGCCGTGAAGTTACCAAGACGGGAAAAGCCAGATTTGAGGTTCTCACAGCGCCGCTTCTGAGGATCCAAGTCTTCTGGGATGTGACGCTGTGTAGTTCGGTGAGTGGTTGCCGACGCTGCAAGGACAAACTTTCCAAGAGCGAAGATAGCTTACTCTTAAAAGACGAAGACAACAGAATCCTCCGACACGTGACGACCCACCATCCAAAGACAGAACGTCAGATCCTTTAAGATTTGAAGTCCCAAGCCAGGAAATGGACAGGCAATGTAATACTAAGGCCCGTTCGGATTTTACCATCACTACCCTAAACCAATGAGGCACTTTTAGATCTTGAGCTGTTTCTTAGGTCTCTACGGCTGGGACGTACTTTCTTATGCTTATCTCGTAAATGAGCGACATATAACTTTCCTTGTACTTATCCCTCAAAACATGAAGTAGTAATATAAACTTAAATAGGTCCTCACAGGAAATGTGTTATCATTTTGGTTCGATTTCAACAAAATGTAAAGTTTGTGCATAAATTTGGCTGAAACCGCCTCCTATAACATTTCAAGAAAATCCGTCAAGTGGGAGCCGAGATATTCCATGCGGACAAAATGGCAGGTGAATGGATGAAAAAACAGACATGTCGAAGCTAATAATCGCTTTTCCCAATGTTTTTCGAAAGCAACTAAAACTGCTTCTACTTAGGATCTTCTAGCAGTTTCAAAGTAAGCTATTGGAATGAACAGACTGTAGTGGAGATCCGATATTAGGGTTATCACATTCGAGTAGTCAAATGAATCCATTAAGTTTGAATTTTTAACATATTACACTTGAATTAGTGCCATAACTCAACAAAAATACAGGTTATACTTCAAAGTTCAAGAATGCATTCAGAGGACTCCGGTCCAAAATTCAGCCGTGTTATCAGTCATAATGACTTTGGTTTGTTTGTCAGTCCCTCGAGCAACTTGTTACAGAACAGCCCAAGGCCGCTTATATCCATGTTTTTCAGAATCACACTTACGTAATCACTCTACATAAGGTAACCTACTCAAAGTATAAAGCGTTAAATAAATGCTCACGTCACTCATCGATAAAACGATTACACATCAATGAATTTCGTTCAGCTCGAGTGGTTCTTTCTCTAACAAAGCTGCATTAAGCGCTCAGATTCCAACACTTCAAACGCCAAAGTATTTCAAAATACGAAATGAAGAGAGCTGCAGAAGGAAATGTTCGTGGCCTATTAACAAGGCACAATTCTAACACCTGCCACAGCGACACAATCGAGCAGTGACAAACTGGTCCTTTTCCTTGTGAGTTCACGTGAACGGCAATGAGAAAGTTTGTTGAATGCATCCTGCACAGGTTTTAGTTCATTTCATCTAAGCAGTAAGTACAAAAACGTAATAAGCATCATAATGTCAATATCACTGAAGTTTGTGAATAAATTAAAGTGTTCTGGTAAGTTTCTGCTTAAAAATTTTGAACACACAAGTACACAGGAATCTAACGGTGATATATCGTATGTGGAATAGTTCATTTTTGGAACTACACCGCCCTACGGCATTTAAAATGAGACGTAATTCTCAACGAACGAGCCCAGATTTTTTAAGTACCTCACACGTACGTACATGTGCTAAAACATTAGGCCAGTGTTCCTTCCTCTTCCGAGAAGAAACAATCAATAACCTCGTAAACACTGACGCAAATAGCTGGGGATAATTAATATATTTTCATTATTTTATTGCACTCTTCCCGTGATTCAGAATATACTGGTATTATTCTAACCAATTAAGCGGCAAATCTAGTGTCTCAGCAACAATTAACATTTATCACACAAAGTACCCACACCGGCATCAGATAACCAACGTGAGTGATTATGTTAAAATATTTATGAGGCAATTAAATCGAGTTTCGTATCGTTGAGTGTGTTTATTAATAATTCAAAAACAATAGCGACTAGCGGCTACAGGGTTACACGTGGTGATATCTTGAGGCACACAAACACGTTTGTTTAACGATGTCAACCAGTAACACAAGAAATGGTTTAAGTGGAAATTCTAAACTGTCTCAGAAGAGAACTGTATCAAAAAAAAATCATCCATAACTATTTAAATACAGTACACCGCAACAGGGGGTTTCGCAAATTCCAAGGAAGAAAACGGGTAAGATATACGACTTTGTTCATATAATTTGAATCTTGGTTCACACAGGTGCGAAACTTTTTGCAGAGAACCGGAGAACGAGTGGTTTGTCCAAATGAAAAGAAAGGGGTCTGAAAAAATGATATTAAGGTACTGAAAGATCGAGATGTATTCATCTGATACAAAACTGTATTAGACTGTGATAAAAAATACAGCTTCTTTCAGAAATAATGCAGGTTCATTTACGTCTGTTCCAGATGGAATTTATGCTCATTAGAATAGCACGAAACTACAGCCTCCACTGGCCAAAAAGAAAAGTGTCAAGGGCCACAGGATGCGAATCACTGATGCCTTCTCAGCTGCACCGGTACAGCAGCGTTCTGTGGTATGTGATTCGAACGGAGAAGTTTCAGATTTTTAAGGAACTGCCCAGCTGCTGATGGAGGACAAGAATGCAGGGTAACAAACGTTAGATCAATGTCCTCCACCACCATCCAACACACAGGGCATATAAACGAAGGTATTCCACTACAGATTGAAGACTGTTTCACTGAAGCCTTAAGAATTTCTCTTTTCGCCAGCACTGAATCCTGGCCACCTCTAAGACCTACACAACGTCCTCTCCAAAAACCACTATGCGCTATTCTCCGTTTTCAAGACCGAAACTATCCGCTCACATTATCTAGTGTTAGGGTTAGGAATGCGTGCAGACTTCAGTAATGTAACCACCTGCATACAAATCTCGGATATTAGGCTACGTTAAGTAAGTCTGCTGAGAAAGCAGCTAGCACATTAGTGACTACTGACGTTAAAAATTCACTACTGTGCACGATGCGCGCGCGCACACACACACACACACACACACACACATACCAAACCAGAGTATCAGCAGCAAACCGAGTAATCAAAACGCACAGGTTGCTCTGTTTCCTTAAGACAGCAAAATCCAATGCGATTGGGTGGGTAAAGGGGGAAGAGCTGCCGCAAGTCGCATACGTCACAGAACACAATCCGTAACTGTCATGCAACTAAACGTCGATCGCATTGGCCGCGCGGTCTAAGGCGTGGATCTACGGCCGCTAGCTTGCTGGGATTGCGGGTTCGAATCCAGCAGGGGGCATGGATGTTTGTTTCTTGTGAGTGTTGTGTGTTGTCAGGTAGAGGTCTCTACGACGGGCCGATCACTCGTCCAGAGGAGTCCAAACGAGTGTGATGTCTCTGAGTGTGATGTCTCTGAGTAAGTCTCTGATTGTGATGTCTCTGAGTGTGATCTCGAAATCTCAACAATGAAGCCTAGGCCTACTAAGTCGAGCCATTAAAAAAAATAAATAGTTAATGAAATCTCCTGAAGTGGGGATAAGAAGATGGGTCTGTGAGAAAAATATAGTGAGGCTGGTCCGAGCACGTACCAAAATCAGTATAAAACAAGTAATAAAAATAAGGAAAGCTTGCTGTGGATAAAGAAGTGAAAACTAACAGAACCACCCCTAACAATAAATTCAGCACCATAATCCATGACAAGGAAAAAGAAAAAGTTAGAAGACAATTTCAGGAGATACACGTGTGATAAAAAAAAAAGCCGAAAATTGTTAAAATACGGAATCTTAAAATCAGGAAAATCCAACAGACTTAAACCAGTTCACATGTAAAAAGAAACGGCATGTTTTCTACCTGCGATAAGCTACCTCATATCATTACCTCGGTATAAGTTAGAGACAGAGTCACACCAAGGTTGCCAAGGTTACACGGCTACCGTGGAAAATAAATCAAAATGTGATTTATTTAAGACGGTAATACTAGAGAGCAGCAACAGTCCAATAAATGGGATTAGCGCTCTGTTTTTCAGTGTCCGATATCTGACATAAGAGTTTGGTTCCTAAGTGACGTCACACTTAATTCAAGATTAGCGCGCGAATATTATTTTAGACCAGTCACACGAAGGGACCAGTTCTAGTAATATACATTTGTTTCAATACACTTAATTCGCATAGTTCGCAGATTGGCAGCACACCGCAGATTGGCAGCACAGCGCAGATTGGCAGCACACCGCAGATTGGCAGCACACCGCAGATCATCGACGCAAGAATACATGGTTCAAACCAGTACGCTGTAAAATCAAACATCATCCGTTACTGATGTCAACATATTTGTTGTGTATAATCGTTGGTGCGCGGTCTTAGGTGTTGGCATAGGGCCGCTCGCTTGCTAACAATGCGGGTTCGAATCCCGCCGGGGGCATGGAAATCCGTCCCGTATGAGTGTTGTGTGTTGTCAGGTCGAGGTCTCTGCGTCGGTTTGATCACTCATCCAGAGAAGTCCTGCCGAGTGCGGTGTGTGATCTCGAAACACCAACAATGAGGAGGCATAGGCCTACTAGGGCTGTCGAGCCACGATAGCAAAAAATTTACAACAAATCAAGAAATGCTCTATAAAATATTATTGCTGTTTTTGTGAGAATCATGCGAAACACGTAATACACTCTGTGGGTGAAATTCAAGAGCTTGTTGCTTTAAAGAAATGGTACGTACACTTACCATTAGGATCATCAGACTTAAGGTTGTATACACATAAGGAAACAGTAGGAACTTTGGCAATTAAATCAGGGAAGTTTAAGACAACGAAAATCTCAGTTAATAAAAATTATTCACTTACTTCAATTTCTGAACTGAAGAACTACGAATTTACTAATTATTAAGCAATCACACACGTCGAAGCCTCTAAAGGAAATAACCATCAAACCGTGTTCCAAGAATTCAACTTCTACACGGATAATTACAAACAGAATCGACTGGTTTCATGTACCTAACAACTTAATAAGAACCCAGATTTCTCTACAGACAACAAACACGTGTCAGGCTACATACATTTCTAGAGATACAATCAGACTTCCAACTTGAATACGTCCTTAAATTTGTGTTTCACCGAAGTTCCTATTTTCTTAGGTATTTACACGAGAAGACAGACGCTGTAAAATACGTAAAGGGAATCAAATACGACGGAAATGCTGTAAAAATAACACATTGGTCTTCCCGGTTTATGTTGGGCCATCAGTAGCCATTACCAACCAATATACTGCCAATAGCGGAGCAAGATTGAACTTGGGAGAGATCAGCGTCTTCGTACTGCAGTGTCTAACAGCGACTGCTAGCATTTTATGTGTCATGGCTTTTGTAAAGAGAAGAATGTGGGCATGAAATCACTTTTAAAACGAGACAAAAAGTCGTATTAAATAACCATTAGAAGGCGGAAAATTTTGTACGTAACATACGAATCTGCAGTTGAAACAACTGTAATGTACGACAGTAAGACATGGGTGTGCAGATATAAAGAGCATACACACAGCAGATATTAGAGGCATAAGACAATTATTAGCACATAAGCGATTAGAAAAAAACATTACGTATTACAGTAAGTTACAGTCGATGAGATTACTACATATAGGACAGAACAGATCCGCAATGAGAATAAACTGTGTAAAGACAAATGGACGAATACAACACGGATTTATTAAACTACACAGAGCGAAGAACAATGTGAGAGGAAGACCGTGGAAACATTTGAAAGGAGATTTTGAAGTTAGTGTTTAATTATCCCACAAAGAAGACAAAGAGAGGAGTAAGGGTATAAATCCACGCATTATTAATCTCGGAACCAGACGGACGTAACCGGTCTGCTTCATCCCCAGATAGATGGCCCCGATAATCACCAGATAAGCTAGGTGAATGTCACAGCCAGTTTGAAATTCCAATCAAGAGTAAAATATTTGACCGTACCGAGAATCGAACTCCTGTCGTCCAGTATATGCCTGAACCACCCAAGATAAGCCTAACACATGCAGTAGGTGTCCTTATAAAAAATAATTAATGTGCGGGAAAAAGATTTCGCTTGAGAAATTTTTATTAATTATTTAACGCGACAACACACATATCTCTGGTCAGTTAAAATTTGATTCTGATTTCTTTTAAGATGTTGTGTTAGTTCTACAGGCTATTTAATTAGTAGCAGTTAAAATAAATGCTATACATGTTTAAAGTGGAACGTATCAGTCTGGATCCGTCGTAACATCCCACGACCACGTTTGCCAGGAAGAGCCGGCGAAAAGCTATGGAAATCCCAACTCCACATAGCCCGTCTCCATGTTGAGACTCGAATGAGGAATATATCCAATTTACGGAAGGTGCACTGACTCATGTGCAGCGTTGGGGGCTTCGTTTATATGAGATATTTAGAATTATCCAACCGGGTAGCGTAGTCGGTATAGCGACTGGCTACGGGATCGACGATCCGGGGATAGAATCCCGGTGGGGGCGAGATTTTCCACACCTGTCCAGACCGGCCCTGGGGTCCACCCAGTCTCCTGTAAATTGGGTACCAGGTCTTTCCCGGGGGTAGAAGCGGTCGGAGCGTGGGGCTGACCCCACCCCCATTTTGTGCCGAGGTCCTAGGAAGAGTAGAGATATACCTCTACTCACTCTAAGGGCCTTCGTGGCCTAAAAAAAGGGTGAAACCTACCCTAGAATTATACAAGGATGGAATTACATAAAAACTAGCTAAAATAATTACCATGCTACTAAATGTACAACTATAATAAATTATAAAGAAAAGAATCAGTCGTGCAATTTTTTTCCTAATGCAAACGCATTTCATGTAGGTGGGTCGAACAGGCTTGCTGGAATCAAGAGCTACGAAAGTCACTTTCAAAGTTCCGGAGCATATTTCTTCCACGGAAGAACATTAAGCAAACAGCACAAATTAGGTGTCCTGTAGTGTTTTTTAATTTTCAGCCGTAGGTAATACAGATAAAAATCTTTCTACAATATTTTAGGAGGATAGTCAGTGAAAGTGGCGTTCGACAGTTCGCCGTAAACAAGAGCAGCCGTGCTGTTCTTTACATCTCACGAGAAAACAGCGGGAAATGTAAGAAACGTTTCAAAAACATTTATGGGGCTGAAATTGTTGACAGAAGTAGGCCTACAATTCGGGACTGGGGACACGTGCGAGTTAGGCAGAATAAAGGAGAGACATGGTTGGGGTTTGGTGGTCGGCTGCGTCACTGATCAGGCAGCCCTTCACTACATTCTGTCAATTGCGTCTCTACGGAATAACAGATCTATAGTTCGCGAAGAGAAAAGTGATGAGGCAAAAGATAGTTTTTATGAGGAATTAGAGCAGGTTTTTTTTAACACTTCCCTAAGTACCGTATGAAAATTCTATTAGGAGATTCTAATGCAGAAGTGGGGAGGGAGAACGTTTTCAAACCAACAACTGGGAATGAGAGTCTACATCAGCATAGTAATGATAATGGTGTGAGAATAGTCACCTTTGCCACATCGAAAAATCTAGAGCATGATGTTCCCCCACCGAAGCTTTCATAAGTACACCTGGACCTCTCCGGATGGGAAGACTCACAACCAGATTTATCACATATTGATAGACAGGAGACGGCATTCGAGCATACTAGATGTACGAAGTTTCAGGGGAGCTGATTGTGATACTGATCACTATCTGGTGGTTGCAA
>Ga0123355_10018711_pt1 | contig 11004 bp, 9 predicted proteins | sample TergutEmb28metaG_3_FD_89872 | JGI IMG/M metagenome (GOLD analysis project Ga0123355, IMG submission 89872) | Embiratermes neotenicus P1 segment gut microbial communities from Petit-Saut dam, French Guiana - Emb289 P1 | ecosystem: Host-associated > Arthropoda: Insects > Digestive system > Gut ...
AATCAATTTCTCCACCGGAAATCAAGAACTTCCGATTCTCCCCAATGGCTGTTAAAATGCTAACGGGGTCGCTGGGATCAATCTGCTCATCTTGAATTTTATAGCGCTCCATCAACAATGATTTATAATTTTCCAACAGATACTTAACAGCATGAATGGAAACATCGTCAATTGGCAAAATTGAATCCTTAATCGCCCCTGTCAAAGCAAGCGAAAAACCAACATGGCGACTTTCAAACTTTGGCCACAACATGCCTGGCGTATCTAACAACTCAAGCTCCGCGGCCACCTTAATCCACTGCTGCGCTTTCGTTACTCCAGGGCGATTTGCTGCCTGTGCTGCCTTCCGTTTAGCAAGCGTATTAATCAGTGTCGACTTCCCAGCATTAGGGATTCCAATGATCATCGCTCGAATGGGTCGAGGGCGCAACCCCTTGGCTTTTTCTTTGGCGAATTTTTCAGCTAACATCTCTTTGGACTTGGTAAGGATTTTTTCCTTGGTACTACTGTGTAACGAATCAATGGCAATGGCAGACAGACCCTGCTTCTCAAACTCATCAAGCCACATTTTAGTTATGCGTGGGTCAGCTAAATCAGTTTTATTTAGGATAATAAGCCGATTCCTCTGACCGACAATCTTTTTAATTAGTGGATTCTGCGATGAATATGGAATTCTTGCATCTAGGATTTCATATACGATATCTACTAGTTTAATACGCTCCTCAATTTGGCGACGTGCTTTTTGCATGTGACCCGGGAACCAGTGCACGTTTTTCGCAAAGCTTTTTTCATTCATAATTTTTCCAACTTTCTCGTAACATCAGGGGTTAAGACCACTTTTTAATTCAGAATTTATTCTCTTATTTTTCATTTTTCAAAAAAGGGACAAACTTCAAAGGCATTTTATAACTATAACCAGTCACCCATTGCTCTTAATGCTTTTTGAGAGCCTTTCTCAATATCCCTCACCTCCCTATTTTACCACATTTTTGAAGATTTTTTAAGTTGATTTTCAATGTTTTTTAGATTTTTAAAAATTTTTTCGCCTCCAAATTCTGACCCCCAAGTGACCTGTTATGACCCTATTCATTTTCACCTTTTTTACAAATTGTTGATGATTTCAGAAGCCATTTTTCTTTTCAAAATGCAAAAAACACAAGGATTTTTTAACGTTCCTTGTGTTTTAAAATTGTTATTAAATTTTACTTATCACCATAATGTGAACCACATTGAGCAATATCGATGCGATCATCTTTGATACGGTAAACCAGTCTATTACTATCATCAAATATTACCTCTCGAACAGTTCCACCAGTTGTTTCCAATTGATGAATTGATTTTTTCAACCTTGCCATATTTTCTGCACCATAAAACGGATCAGTTTTTACCACAAAAGGGAGCTGTTGTTCTCGTAAAACTGCTTTAACAAACATATTCACTGCAGTAGAAACATTCATTCCAGTTTCATTACAAAAGGCTTCAAAGTTCTTTTTATCCATTTCATCAATACGAACACTTAAATTTGCTTGAGCCATTTTCTCAACCTCCTTTGTATTACATAGTCATATTATACAACACACAGTCACACGATGTCAATATATTATATGCTTAAAAGTTGAAAATATACACGCTTTTTTACTGAAGGTAAGTGCTTGTGATAAGTCCACCTAGCCAATAGTTTATAGCTATCCAGTTGCCCAATTTTCAAATTTCAAACCAACCACACGTTCAAATTCTTTTACATTGTTCGTCACCAATGTTTTTCCAGTTGCAAGAGCATGACCTGCAATTAACGTGTCCATCGGTCCGATCGGTGTTCCTTTTCGCTTCAAGTCAGCAGCTATCTTTCCATACTCAAAAGCAGCCTCATCATCAAAATTCAAAATCTCAATAATAGATAAAAACTGATTTAAAGCAATGTTGTTTTTCTCTACAGCCGCACTGGCAGAAACACCGTGTTGCAGTTCGGCTAACGTGATAGATGAAATACAAAGTCCATCTTGCATATGAGCCTGCATCTTTAATAGGACAGATTCAGGCTGTTTCTTAATTAGATAAATACAAATATTTGTATCCAACATATAACTCATAACAACTCTCTCTCCTGTTCCGTAACTGATTCACGACCTCTAGCCATGAAATCATCACTAAATCCTTTTAATCCATCTAAAAATGTTGCCCAAGCCGAATTTTTAGGAAATAGCATAACTGTATATCCAATTTTTTGAGCATATACTTCTTCACCTTCAAAACGATATGATTTAGGTAATCTCACTGCTTGACTTTGACCATTTGCAAATAATTTAACTGTCTCCATAATCGACACCTCACAATCTTTTCTAGTAATAGTATATACTAAAGTATATATTTTATCAATACTTTTTTAAATTATTTTCAACAAAATGAACGTTAATTCATAGTGGTTGATAATTAAGCATTTTTATTAACCAAATTTATACAAGATGACAACAAAGAATCTCACCTTATAAAAATTTAACTATTATTGCGAATTATTGACCATTAAAATTTTCAAGCAAATCACACCTCCTGAAAAATTCACAATATTAGATTTATTATTTAAAGATAGAATGGATAAAACCCCTGATACTACGGAATTTCATAAGGAATTCACTATTTAATTTTTCTTCATTTATCACACTTCTAAAAGCTCCTTAAATAGCATAATTAAAGTAATAGGCAGCATAAAAAAATCCTTCTGGACAGAAATGCCAGAAAGATTAATAGTAATCTGTTAATTATGCCGAAGCTTTTTTGTTATAAACATCGAGTGCTACTGCTGCTAATAATACCATCCCCATGATTGCTTGTTGCCAGTCAATTCCAACACCAAGAAGCGACATACCATTATTGATAATTGCCATTACTAAACCACCGGTAATAGCTCCTATTACTTTACCAACACCACCTGACGATGAGGCGCCACCGATAAAGCAGGCCGCAATGGCGTTAAGTTCGAATAAATCACCTGCAGCTGCAGTAGATGCATTCAAACGTGCCGAGAAGATTAATCCTGATAAGGCTGCAAGTACACCCATATTAACGAATGTCCAGAACACAACCTTTTTTGTTTTAATCCCAGAAAGTTTTGCTGCCTTTTCATTACCACCAATTGCATATAAGTAACGCCCGACCTTCATTTTAGTCGTTGCAAAATAGTAAATGACAATTAATGCAATCAAAATGAACAAGACATTTGGAATCCCAGCATGGGATGCCAATGTATAGCTAAACCCCATTACGACGGCAGCCATAACAAGAAGTTGCACAATGAATACTGGTTTAGTAGGTACACTAAACGAATAAGAAATTCTCTTTTTACGAGCAATTAGTAAAGCCACCCCAATAGCAACTGCAAAGAGCGCACCTACTAATAATGATGTTAAATGTAATCCCGAGCTGTTAAGAACATCTGGAATGAAGCCTGAACTAAGTGACCTAAATGCATTTGGGAACGATGCAATCGTACGCCCGCCTAACACAACAATCGTTAAACCTCTAAAGATTAACATTCCTGCTAGTGTTACGATAAATGCTGGAACTTTAACATATGCAATCCAGAACCCTTGCCAAGCGCCGATTAATCCACCAATTATTAAACAAATCAAAATTGCTAAAAATGGATTCATATTATTATTAATCATTAGTATAGCAGCAATCGCACCACAAAATGCAGCTACTGAACCAACTGATAAATCAATATGTCCTAATAAGATGACCATCAACATTCCAATCGCTAAAATTAAAATATGACTATTTTGTAAAATAACGTTTGTTATGTTTAACGGGCGGAAGAATATTCCATTAGTTAAGAATTGGAATAATAATGCCACTAGAATCAGGAAGAGAATCATACTATACTGCTTCATATTTTGAAGAAAAGCTGAGCTAATTCCACCTTCTTCTTGAGTATTAATTTGTTTTTTACTCACAGTTTTATTTTTCATTTTTGCCTTCTCCTTCTGACTGACCGGTCATATAACCCATCATGATTTCTGCTGTTGCATCTTTGCGTAAAACTTCACCAGTTATTTTTCCTTCATTCATGGCATAAATTCGATTGCAAATCCCTAGAATCTCTGGTAATTCCGATGAAATCATGCAAATCCCTTTCCCCATTGCAGCGAGTTCTTGAATAATTGTATAAATTTCATATTTCGAGCCGACATCAATTCCTCTTGTTGGTTCATCGAGAAAAAGAATATCTGGTTCTGATAACATCCATTTACTTAAAACTACTTTTTGCTGATTACCACCACTTAAATTGCCAACCTGTTGCCAAATATTTGGCGTCTTGATATTTAGTTTATTTTTGTAGCGTTCAGCTTCATTTGCTTCTTCGTATTCATTCATTACACCATTTTTAGATAACCGACTTAAACTTGCGAGTGATATATTTCTCATTATCGTTTCCTCAAGCAATAAGCCGTTTCCTTTGCGGTCTTCTGATACATAGGCGAATCCAGCATCAATAGCGTCTGTTACATTATTGATGTATATTTCTTTTCCATCTTTAAACATTTGACCACTAATTTTAATACCATAAGACTTACCAAAAATACTCATTGCAAGCTCAGTACGCCCAGCTCCCATTAATCCGGCAATGCCAACAATTTCACCTTTTTTAATGTGGAAATTAATATCATCTAAAATTTTTCGATCTTTATGAAGTGGATGATAAGCATTCCAATTCTTTACTTCAAAAATTACATCCCCAATATTTGGCGTACGTTCTGGGAATCGTTGTGACATGTCACGCCCAACCATTCCTTTGATGATTCGATCTTCTGTCGCTTCTCCTCTGGTCTTATCTAAAGTTTCGATTGTTTGACCGTCGCGTAAAATGGTGATTGAATCAGAAACTGCTGTAACTTCATTCAATTTGTGCGAAATAATAATAGATGTAATACCTTGTTTTTTAAATTCTACAAGAAGATTTAGTAAATTTTGACTGTCATCTTCATTTAATGCAGCTGTTGGCTCATCTAAAATTAACAATTTAACTTTTTTCGCAATTGCTTTTGCAATTTCTACTAATTGTTGCTTTCCGACACCGATATCTGTAATTAGAGTTTCAGGATCTTCGTTTAAGCCTACTATATTCAAATACTTGTAAGCTTCATTCAATGTTTCATTCCAATTGATCACACCACTTTTACCTTGTTCATTACCAAGAAAAATATTTTCTGCAATTGATAAGAATGGAATGAGTGCAAGTTCTTGGTGAATGATTACAATTCCTAAATCTTCACTTTGTTTGATATTTTTAAACTTACAAGCATTATCTTCGAATATAATATCTCCACTATAGTCACCAATCGGATAAACGCCGCTTAAGACTTTCATTAACGTAGACTTTCCAGCTCCATTTTCACCGCATAAAGCGTGGATTTCTCCACGCTTTACTTGGAAATTAACTTTGTCTAAAGCTTTGACGATTCCAAATTCTTTGGTGATGTTTTTCATTTCTAAAATAACATCAGACACTTTTAATCTCTCCATTCAAAACCTTTTCTTAATCTAATCCTAATTCTTCAGCAGTGTGGAAGCCAGAATCAACTAAAATTTCACGAACATTGTCAGCAGTAACTGTGAAAACTTCAGCTAAGTAAGTTGGTACTACTCTTACATTGTTATCATAAGTTTCAGTATCATTTACTGTAACAGTTTCACCGCTTAAGACTTGTCCCACCATACGAGTTGCAGCTTCAGCTAATACACGAGTATCTTTGAATACTGTCATTGCTTGTCCACCTTCGATGATTGAACGAACATTAGCTAGGTCTCCATCTTGTCCAGTAACAACTGGCATTGGGCGAGTGTCTCCAAATCCTAGGTTTTGTAGTGAAGAAACAATTCCTAACGCCAATGAGTCATTTGGAGATAAAACAGCATGTAACTCAGTATCAGTATAGTGTGCACTTAATAAAGCATCCATTCTATTTTGAGCATCAGCACTTCCCCATCCTAAGATACCAATTTGCATGAAATCAGTTTGACCACTTACTACTACTAATTCACCGCTATCGATGTGTGGCTGTAGTACTGACATAGCACCATTAAAGAAGAAGTGAGCATTGTTGTCATCAGGAGATCCACCAAATAATTCAATGTTAAATGGACCATTTCCTTGCCCTAATCCTAATTCTTCAACTAAGAAGTTACCTTGAGTAACACCAACATAGTAGTTATCGAATGTTACATAGTAACTCACATGAGCTGAATCCATGATTAATCTGTCATAAGCAATAACGTAGATTCCTTGATCATGTGCTAAATCTAATACACCAGTTAACGTTTCACCATCAATTGGGGCAATAACTAAGATATCAACACCAGCAGTAATCATGTTTTCGATTTGATTGATTTGAGTTGCAACATCATCTTGTGCAAACTGTAAATCCACATCAAAACCTGCTTCACGTAAATTAGCTGCCATTTGGTTCCCATCGCGCTCCCATCTTTCTAATGCGAGTGATGGCATTGATACCCCAACAGATCCAGTTGAATCCCCGGATGGAGTGTCAGTAGAACCATTATCTGTATCATCACATGCTACTACTACAAGTATCATTGCGATGCTAAATAAAGCTAAAAGTAATTTTTTCATTTTGAAAACCTCTCTTTAATTATCATTCCAGTAATCGGTTTCATTGATTGCTGTAATAACAGTATAACAAAAAAAAGGGTACAAAAATAGTTGGTTTTTATCCGTTTTAGTGGGGTTTTCATTTTATTTTAAGATCATTGTCAAAATAAAAAAACCATCAATTGGCTTTTTGATGATTTATAATTCTATGATTCCCTCTGATAATGATTCAAGGTTTGCTATATAAGAAGTCAAAATTAAAACAGAGATATTGTTTTTCTTTAAACTCAAAATCAAATTATCTATATAGGGTTGCAGTTGCATGTCACAATCAAAAAATGGTTGGTAAATGAGTACCACATCAGGCTTTTGTAAAATAGCGCGATGATAAACCAATTCAATCAAGTCATAGTTATTCAAGCTTCGAAGAGAATCAAGTTCCATCTTTTCCCCAAGACTTTCTTTGAATTCTTTCTTGATACTACTATAGAATTTTTCTGGAATTAAATTTTTTTTGAGTTTTTTATCAAGATAAAAACTTAAATTAAATAAATAAGAACAGTCTTTAAACAATGAATGCTCGATTGCATTCTCAGGAATGAAAAAAATAGTCTTATCCTCTAGTATTTCTATTGCCTCGATTTCAGTCACTTTTTTTCCATAATAAAACATACTTAAAACATCTTTTAGTTTTTCATTGTAGCGATCTAAAACGGTTAAACACCCACCCTGGTATAGCTTGTTAGGGAATGAGAACTTTAAAGGTAATCCAGTAGACATCAGATTTATGGATACAGCTTTTTCAGATAAAAATTCTCGTCGCAACATATTTTTTTTGAAAAAACTTTGTACTTCTTCAAGTTCTCTTTTCTCATAGAAATTCTTAATAATTTTCCCGCTCTCATAAATCATAACTCTGTCACATCTTTTAAGAAATTCATCAGGAAAATTGTTAATGTAGATGAAACCAATTCCTTGTTTTTTAAATTCTTTAATGACTTGAAGCAATTTTTCAAAATTAGAAAGATTTAACATTTTTCCAACATCTTCCAAAATAATGATTTTACACCCTGAAATTAAAGCCTTAATCATCTGCAGTAAACATCTTTCAAATGAGTTTAATATTGACACATCATCTGATGCATCACAATTGATTCCGTACTTTGATAACAAATGATTAGTTTGATGTATAATTGTTTCTTTCTTAGCCATCTTTATTTTTGGCGGAGATTTCAAAATAAAAACATTTTCAGCTATCGTTAACCCTTCAAGTAATCTTGGATAACGATTAATAATTGTAATTTCAGTATTTTCATAGCTACTTACCAATTTCTCTTCAAAAAATAGCTTCCCCTCTTTTATTTTTTTGTTATTTTCCAAGATATCAGTTAAATCATTCATTCCATGCTGGTTTACAGTTAAAATTCCCAGCATTTCCTCGCTTGCTAGTAAAAAACTCAGCTTATTTAAACCCTTTACGCGCTGAGATTCTGTTACAACATTTTCAAATCGAAGTAGTATTCTTCTCATACATTTCCACCTGCTTTTAAAAATGGAATTGAGATTTCGACATCTGTGCCTTCTCCTTCTTTACTAAAGTATCGAAGTCCAAAATCAGCTCCAAAAGTCATTTTTAAACGGCGATTAACATTAATAATCCCTATACTAGTATTTAATATGCTAGCAGATTGTTCTTGCATTTTTTCATTTAAACTTTCTACTTTTTCAGGCAACATCCCTATTCCTGTATCAGATACAACAATCACTAGCCTCGTTTCATAAAGCATAAAGCGAATGGTAATTACCCCTTTTTTCAATTGAGGCTCAAGCCCATGTAAAATAGCATTTTCAATAATGGGCTGAAGAATAAGCTTAGGAATTTTACATAGCTTGATTTCCTCAATCCATTCTCCTAATTCAATGTTCATTTCAATACGATCGTCGAAACGAAATTTTTGAATTCTAAAATAATTTTTTATATTTCCTAATTCATCTTCAACTGTAACCATTTTATCTACATTTGAAATTGTGTATCTAAAGTAACTGGCTAAAAGTTCAGACATTTTCGCTGCAATTGCCCTATCACCGAATAATGCTTCACTACGAATTCCTTCCAAAGTATTATATAAAAAATGAGGATTAATTTGATTTTGCAGTGCTAGAAATTTGATGTTTTCTAACATGACTTTTTCGTCATTTGAAGTAGATAACATCTCACTTTCAGATTCTTCTTTACTTTTAGCATCCAAAAACTCGTCTTTACATGTAAAATAAAACCGAATTCCTCCCATGATACAAAGAAGTAATCCAACAAAAATATTTCTTGCCACAACAAAAATAGCTATCATTAAAGAGATCTCAAAAAATAAATTAACCCATTTTAAAATAGCTTTGAATTCCATGCTCTCCTCCTTAGCCATATAATTTACGATAATCTTTTGGATTAAGTCCAGTAAACTTCTTAAAGCCTTTAGTAAAATTTCTAATATCTGTATAACCAACATCTTCACATATAACAGCAACACTGTTCCGAGTGCTTCTCAACTGATTTTTAGCTTCTTCCATCCGCTTGCGAAATAAATATTCAGAAAAAGATTCTCCTGTTTGCTCTTTAAACATAGAGCTGAAGTATGAAGCGCTAAAACCAACCTTATTCGCAACAATTTCTAAAGAAATCGGATCAGCATAATTTTCTCTAATAAAGACCTTTGCTTCAAGGATAGGTTTAGATTCTTTTTCTTCGATTCTCTTGATGATCATTTCAAAAGTACACTTAACAGTTTGAGAGAAAAATGTATGTATCTCAGAAACGCAACCAAAATTTTCAATTTCCAAGTCGAAATTTGATAATATCAAATCAGGTGTATAGAAATTAAACTTTTTGAGTGTAAGAAGATAGATTTCAAATGTATCCTTGTAAAAATTAACAATGGTATGACCGCTTAATGATTTATCATTATTGATAGTCGTATACACTTCTCTTAAAGCATTGTCTATTTGCAATAAACTTTGAATTTCAACAGCCCCTATAAATTGATTTCTTAATAAAAAGAGTTTTTCTGTTAAAAGCTCTTGGGTTTTCTCGTTGTCTTTAAAGTAAATTCGATTCGTATCTTTGATAAGTCTTTGATTGAGTCTGATTTTAGCCTGTTCTAATGTGTGTATCGCATCGATTATATCAGCTTTGCTGTCACCTAGACTACCCGAGACAGAAAATCCTTGAAAAATATCTTGTTGATCCTGGAGGCCATCCAAAATTAACTTCAGATTTTTCCTTATAGAAGCCTCTTCCTCTGCTTTAAAATTTAAAATAAAAATATACTTACCTTCTACTGAAACAAATTCAAAATCAATACAATTCGTCATATAATTACTTGAAAGATATTTTAGTTTGCTTGTAAAGTATTTAGAGTGCTTTTGAATTTTTTGAATGCCATCAATTTTTAAAATTGCCAATTGGAATATCATTGGTTGAAAATCGAAATAGTAATCAGTATTAAGACTCTCTATTGATTCTGTTGTTTGTTTTGTCAAAAGCTGATAAAGTGCATCCTTCCTAATATGCTCCTTATTTTTTAAATGTGTATCATTTTTTCTCTTATCCTCAAGGGCTTTGTCTTTTTTAGCCATATCACGATTTTGTATTTGAGTGAGTGTATAATTTAATTCTTTGCGATTAATAGGTTTAAGTAAATAATTAGATACCCCGTATTGCAAAGCTTCTTTGGCATAGTCAAATTGCTTAAATCCACTAATAACAATGAATTCAATATTTGGCTGAACTTTTTTTGCCATTCTAATAACTTCTAAACCGCTCAAACCTGGCATCCTAATATCAGTAATAACGATGTCGGGTTTTTGGCTAGTTATCATGCTGATTGCTGTTTCACCATTATGAGCATATCCAATAATTTCCATCCCTAATTCATCCCAATTTATTAGATGTGTAATCAATTCACAAACTTTTTTTTCATCATCTGCAATTAAAACTCTCATCATACCCCTCCATAACTTTATTTTATAAACATTGATTAGACAGATTGTTAGATTACTCTTTTGAAAAACGAGCAAGCTTACAAATAGAAAAATATCTGGTATCAGCCCAAATTATACAAAACAATTCAGCATTTGTCAAACACTTTCCTTGATGAGTGGATGTAGTTTTTCACTTAATTTTTTACTGTTAAAGTTTCTTAAAGTTTAAAGTTTCTTGGTATTGTCAAACTTCTCAGTATTGACTTTTCAACTTTTGCATATTATAATAATATTACAGCCGAAAGAGAACTGCTCGCAGCCTCTGGGAAAAAAGTTCGTCACGAATTTTATTCGGTAAGCTTTCAGTCTACATTTCGTAGGCTGTTTTTAATTTTTAAATAATTATCAGAATAGTAACAAAA
>Ga0123355_10018712_pt1 | contig 11004 bp, 6 predicted proteins | sample TergutEmb28metaG_3_FD_89872 | JGI IMG/M metagenome (GOLD analysis project Ga0123355, IMG submission 89872) | Embiratermes neotenicus P1 segment gut microbial communities from Petit-Saut dam, French Guiana - Emb289 P1 | ecosystem: Host-associated > Arthropoda: Insects > Digestive system > Gut ...
GGAGAGCCGTCTTGTTGAAAGATGTAATCATTAATGTCTTCATTCAACTGTGGCATCAGCCAGTTTTCTAACATGTTTCACGGACTTATGAATAACCCTGTATTTTAATATTTAATACGTTTTTTAAACATGTAGACCTATTATTTTTAAACTTTAATATTTTATATCTGTCCATTGTTTCAAAACCTTCTCCAATATTGCGATGCACACCATTTATCCTTTGTATTACACCTCCCTGGTGATGGCCACATTAGTTTCCGCAGTATGTATGAAGTACATGATATGTATGTGTGTTAATTGTGTTGTTCTATGTATTGTTTGTGTGTAAATATGTTCTGTACTACTGCCACCGGGTGTCAAGCCAATTGCAGTTAACAAATATATCAATAACAATGTGAATATAGTACACTTGCATACAGTTATGTGTATTTGTTGGTTGCAGAGGCCATATCTAATTGCTTAGTGCACGGTTGTGGATCCGTTAAAATTGTAAGGTTGAAAGAATTTAAAACCAAATTATTTGGAGTCAGTAGGGTGATATAACAGACGGGCGGAGAATGTTACGTAGTGAGAGGTTTTATAATTCTTTCTCTTCTTTTGGTATCTGGGGTGATTTTTACTACACATCACAGTCTGTAGGGGCAGAAAGGGGGCTTTTTTATTTTATAAATATTACTTACATGTAAAACGATTTCGAATTATGTTTTTACTTATTCACTAAACCAGCGTTATGGAATTATGATGTTCGGTCATACAGATTATTCTTATTTACTTACTTCCTTACATACTTACTTACGTACGTACTTACTTAATTACATAATTACTTCATGGACTAGAGTCCTTCTTGAGAAGCTAACTGGTTTGCAGCTAGTCAAGAAATTCCCCTCATTTTATGTAACTCGAGTATTCATTACCGGAGTCACAATTGCCCGCCACCTGTCCCTATCCTGAGCCAGCTCGATCCAGTTCATACCTCCACATCCCACTTCCTGAAGATTCATCTTAATATTATCCTCCTATCTACGCCTGGGTCTCCCAAGTGGTCTCTTTTCTTCAGGTTTCCCTACCAAAACCCTGTATATGCCTCTCCTCTCCCCCATACGCGCTAATTGCCTCACCCATCTCATTCTTCACGATTTCATGTCCCGAAAAATTTGGGGTGAGGAGTACAGATCATTAAGCTCCTCATTATGTAATATTCTCCACTCTACTCCACTGTTACTTCGTCCCTGGTAGTAAAAATATTCTCCACATCACCCTATTCTCAAACACTCTCAGCCTAAGTTCCTCCCTCAGTGTGAGCGACCTAGTTTCACACCCATATAAAACAACAGGCCGAGTATTCTAGTGATAAAAATCACAGGTTTCTGGATTATGACTCAGTGTAAGTACATATGAGAAGATTTCGGAGAAGCTTGCTGTCTCCATCTCCAAGGTAGTTCAGAAAGGGAAATTCGTGTCTCGCTTTGTAGTGATCAGTAGGAATTCCGTGAATAGATAAATTCTTATCATTTTCGATGTATAGCCACAGTTTTAAAATTTGTCCAAATTTACCCCATAGTTTCGGAGATGAAACAAGTACAGATGGATATTATATTTTACTGCTGTCACGTTGTTTTCAGAACTTTGTTTTATCTTCATATGATTTTTATCTTGTTCCCGTGCGAGAGCCAGACCGTGTGAAACTATGATTGTATCTTCCACCACATGAAATGAAGACATCATCTTGCTTTATAGGGCTTCGGGGTGGACTGATGGACAAGATAACCAGTAATCATATACAATACACACCCTTTTGTACTGAGATTCAAAATTCAAATTACAAGGTAGGGCTGTGTATGGTGGATGCTACATAGAGCCTCGAGATTTTGTTTTAATGGTTGGCTTAGCTGATTATGATCCCACATTGAAAATACAGGCTTCTATGAAATTAAGTTGTATCAACACACAATCTATATGTTAATAAGGGTGTTCCTATGCGGCACATCTTGTAGGATTTGGTTTCGAAACCAACAAAAGTGTGACCACGCCGTCGGAAATTGGTAGCTTCTTATGCTAGCCGTTTGCTTACAACTGACTTCTGGGTTTTATGAAAAGCTAAACAAAAATTCTTAGGATATTTCTAACGATCGTATTTTAAAAAGATGGCGACTAGCCGTCGTGTTTCGTGAAAGCATAGGATGGGCTTGTAAAGGTAAAGGTAATGCAAACCCATTACATGCCTGGAGTGGTCCAGAGGGTTCCAGTAATTTAAGGTTCCTAGATGACATGACAACGGCACAGGATGGTTGTAAGTTTGTCAGCCTTACGCACCGGCCGCCTTTACCCCCAGGAAATGCTCCTGGTACTCATTTCTGTTAGAGGTTGAGCGACCCCAGGACCATAGTGCGATCGAAAGAATATGTCAATGAAAAATTCCAATGACACCATCTGGAATCGAACCAGCGACTTTCCGATTTGCAGCACAGCACCTTAGCCACTGTGCCACCGCGGTCCCCCGGCTTGTAAAGTGTGTAGCTGTCTCACTTAAGAAAAGTTCTGTACCATTGCGTTAGCTGGCTGAACTTAATTAGTGTTTGGTATTTCATATAACTAATGATTCCTTATTTGCAAAACAATATTTTTATTGCATTATGTTATTATATATAACAACGATAACGGTTACATATAGAAACAAGGACAGGTGGCTGGCTGTTGTGAATGCTGTAATGAACCTTCGGGTTCTACAAAATGCGAGGAATTTTTTGACTAGCCGAGAACCGGTTAGCTTCCCAAGAAGGACTCGGCTCCGTGGAGTTAAAAAAGGAAGATATCAACTTTAATAATGACAAAAATAAATGAGCTCCTATTACGAGATTTTTCGACCTCTATAAATAATCTTTAAGTTACTGTAAAACGTAATGTGGTCTTTAGTTATTTATTGTACTTACGTGTCAGCTGTGTTGGTGACGTGATGTGTGTATTGTGTTGTGTTTTCTTTTCGCTGAGTGTTTTCGTACGTCATGTTTCGTTTTAGCTTCTTTTGCTTATTGTACAAAACATCGGATTTTTTTGTGATGTTATGTTTGTCTTTTAAGTTTGGTTTTCCTTACTTAGTTAGTACATGCATATATTCTGTATGGTGTTAATACCTCTTCCTTTGTTTGTTATGCTCTTATAAAATCCAATAGGCATTATACGACGTCATACTTGCAGTATTAGCTTGTCAGTAAAATATAATGAAAGAGCACTTTGTTTTGCCAACTCGCCAATGCATATTTACACTTCAAAATTTCTAACTCGTTCATAAATAAGCATCCCTCCGCAGTCTGTGTTGACCGCACCAGTACAATAGGCCTAATTCCGTCGTTTGCCCCGAACCAGAAAGCCTGGGCACTGATTTTTTACTCTGGCTTTCGTCGTAATGCAAGATCATGAAGAGGATCTTGTCAGTGGAATTTATTCTGAGCTGATTAAATCCAATCCTCTTCACAGTTTTTTGAACTTCACGCCTCCCTTTACACGCAACATAGAATACATTTTTTAAGCTCGTGGTTCCGTGCATCGTAATTCAATGTGAATAAAAATCCAACAGATGCAACAGTATGCAGATATTTATTTACTGCAAAGCTACTCTACATGTTAAAGGTGTCAGAGCACCCATCATCAGGAGTACTAAAAACTGTACCCGCAGCCTCCGGTACAGTTCATACTACTTTTACCGCTACTCCCCTCCAACGTGGTCTGATCGGGACAATATCTAATTTGGATATTGTACCCATCTGTAAGTCAGAGTGAAAACCACTAACAAGTGTCTGAGGCGAGATTCGAAGTCTATAATTTCCCATTATAAGCTGTTTCATCGACCGGGAAGCTTCTTTACACACTTGCCCAATAGATGTATAACCACCTACGTATACACGTAGAAAATTGTGTGAAAATTCGTTCACTATCGATAATCCACACTATTGGTCAGTCCCTATACGGTTGTATTTTCACGCGTGCGTGTGTGGCGGAGATAATGAAATAGGAGTCGGGGATTCGATCGTCATGTTATAAGTTGTCCAGCTCATTTGTCAAGCTTTTGGACAAAACAGGACTCGAAGTGAATCTAAAGTCTAAAATCTGTGGAATACTCTCTTCTGATAACCAAAGCAGTAGATTCCAGTTGAAATGTGATGGCACACGGTGACGCACGGTAGGGGAAGTGAAGGAGAAACTGACGAATGGAGTGGGTAGCAGGTACCCTTCACACTACCTCGGAACATGGTGTACCCAGCATTACTATTGCTGATGAGCACACCTCGGCTGCCAGTAGTCGACTGAACTGACGCCCCCTGCGATTTAAATGGACTCATCCCTTTTACCGAAAGATGAAATCTGGTTTCTGTGCGTGTACCATCACATTTCAACTGGTCTGTACCACTTATGAATTTCAACTGCGGTACTTGGAAAAAGCGCTATAATTGATAGGAATTGGCTGAACTCTACAGGTCGCAATGTGTAAAGGCTCACTAATGCAACGGAAGTAATAGGAACAGAAAGAAAGTGATGATTGTAGGAAACAAGTAAAGCTAAACGCCAAGTTGACTAAGTACACGACTTGAAGGCATGTAAGTAGGGGCAAGGCGTGGATCCATAGATTCTTAAACTTGACACTTAAAACTGGAGAGTGGCCAGCTTTCTTGGGGAAAGAGACCCTGATAGCCACGGAATGGGAGTAGTGTGCCACGGGCACACTACTTCTTATTGGCTCTGCCACTTCCCCGCTCCAACCCAACCAGGTATAAATACCCCACACAATCCTTCCACTGACATACTTCATTCACCTGCTTATGAAGATGGAACAGACAGTGAGTTCCGAAACGTCGGCTATTAGAACTCAGACGCCGAGGAATTACCCAAAAAGGAACACATTACGTGCAATATATTCCGTAAAACGGTATAGCTGACATCACACTGATATATTGAAACAGCTATTAGTCATGGTAATTTGTTATTCCCTCTTCTCTGTTTCAAATTAAAGTTTAAATTTCGAATTTTATTACCCAGCTGCGAAACGAAAGTTATGGCCTCCCGTTTCACATGTTTATATTCGTAATATTAATTTGTTAAATGAGAAGCATTTCTTCGTCACTGTTTATATAGGGTTTTTTTTTTTCTGCTTGACCGATAAGAGCGGACCCGATGCTCCGCCTTACCTTCTGCCAGCGTTGCGTAATACATCGAACGTCGGAAAGGTTTAACAGTCGATGGCGGGAGCCAGACAAAGGGTCGCAGTGACAACAACCTTCAGAAAGTGTAACAAAAACTCCATATAGTGCCGGGCCGGCGCTAATTTTTCAAGTTGGAAAAGAAACACCCTAAATAATAGAACTATACCTATTCTACACGATCACCCTTCGTAACTTTGTTGTCCCGACGCGTTCAGTTTGGTAGATGATCCTCTTTCGGGAAACGGGTGTGGTTCACCGAATCACATATTTTTAATTATTTCTTTTTTACTTGTTTTGTTTACTCAATTTATTGTTGATCGAATGAAAAAAGTCGTGCTGTATCCAGTTAAACAATTAAATCATATTTTATCAAAATAACACAGTCACTTGCACTCCCTCACTCACACCTCACGTATGCGACTGACTTCCTTACTGGACTGCTAGCGTCCGTTGTCAGCTCCTAAGATTTTCTCATTTAAATCTCTCCCCTCCTACCTATCACCAACGGTCCTGAATATACATTGACAGGTTAACTTACAACGCATGGCCACGAAACGTCCGTAACTGACGCCAGCAATCCTAAGAAACAACTGTACTAAAAATGATCGGCTACAGTATGCAATACGGTTTTGTCGAAGAGTAGGATATCGTGGTAATTTATCTTCCTACACCTGCTATCAAGGAACATTTCTACTAGGCAAACTATTAACCTGTATATTTACTTCTCTTCCCATCGTTGATATTTTTCTCAGTTCCATGCTGTAATTTGGTATCTGTTCTCAGAATATAGCCGGTTTTTCATTAATTAAAATGGCATAGTCTTGTGACATATTAATATCATTGAGCATCCCTAGCATTCATTTGCGTTTCATTTGTCGCCTGAAGGGACAGAAATCTCGCAAGTATTAAAATTATTATTTTTTCTGTTTAATTATTAAATTTTGTCGTTGGTCAAAGAACTGCGTCTTACAATATCGCCAGTTCATCCTACAGAATTACATTCTTCTCATAGCTCAACAGAAAGAAGTCAGATAATGCTATTCCTGGTGATTTGTTGACAAGGAGCACAAGATTCAGCCTTATGCGGTGCTAAATCACAGCTGTAAATGTGGCGTTGTGTTATATTATACAAGACAGCAGGAGCGTCTGGTTGCTGGAAGATACAATAAGCCTATTTTTATGAAGCAGTTCCATAAGCCACTTAATTAAAACATCAACTTAAGTGTTTCCCTTGATTTTTTTTCTATAGAAGAAAGAGCTATTAATTTTGTGATATTAACTGGCACAAAATTAATCCAATTATGGGTGAGGATTTTTAGAATCCGAGACACATAAGATGTAGCAGTGGACAAAGGCGAAATCTTGCCTCGCCACTGGCAAAACTGACGTGCTTCCATTTTATACTCTTCGAGGTTCGAAACTTACTCGAAAACTGTTACTTATTTTCGATTTTAAAGCCAGCGAAATTGAAACTTGTAATGTTTTAAAATGTAAACAATTTTTGGACACTGTCTAAATGAGATGGGCTGGGCATGTGGCGCGTATGGGTGCGGAGAGGGGGTGTATAGGGTCTTGATGGGGAAACCGGAGGGAAAAAGACCACTAGGGGGACTTAGGCGTAGATGGGTGGATAATATTAGGATGGCGCTCCAGAAGGTGGGATGTGTGTATATGGACTGGATTGGGCTGGCCCAGGATAGAGACAGTTGGCGGACACTTGTGGGTGTGGTAATGAACCTTCGGGTTCCGTGAAATGCGGCGAATTTCTTGACTAGCTGCAAACCAGTTAGCTTCTCAAGAAGGACTCTGCACCATGGAGTAAGTAAGTCTAAACATTATTTGATATAAGTTTGTCTCAAGACTTCCTCTCAAAATTGAGTTGCGTGGGGCTCGCTGAAAAGTTTCTGTTACACACCGGCCTGTTTTCTCAGTGACGTCTGGGCGATCTGTGCACTTTCCTGTGCAGATACAGCCCACCTACTTCAATTGTGCCTGGCGAGTGGGAAGATGATTATTTCTGGGTGGAATTTGGAAAGAAACAATTAGAGCTTATCAGTCGAATTTTACAAATGAAGTTTACTGTAACGTAAAATTTCGTTTTATAAACTTTGAGATTTATTTGAGGCACTGCGCTACAAGCCGAAAGGTCGCGGGTTCGATTCCGAATGGTGTCATTAGGATTTGTGACTAACTTAATCCTTCTGACTGCACTATGCCCCTGGGGTCTACTCAGCCTCTAACAGAAATGAGTACCATGAATGTCTCTTGGGAATAAAGGCGGCCGGTGATTAGGGCTGACAACCTTTCCACCTTCATGTGCCGATTGTCTAGAAATTCTGAGAATCTCAACCTTTTACAACCCTGAGGGCCTGTCCAGGTCTGTAATGGGATTTATTTACCTTTGTATATTCTCGATAGGAGGAACGAAGTATAATTTGCTGTTCTCCAAGTTTCGATTAAGTTATTTTCAAGCTAATAAATAGGTGATTATATTTACATTGTGATGTATTACGTTCCGATAAGGAAATATGCCTGGCTGAGCTAATGGTGAGTGTATGTTAATTTGGATGACGTTTCGAATTATGTTAACAATATGGCATGTGAGTGATTCGATCGTGACCTGATGACATGAGCAGATAACTGAAGACCAACATCTGGCGGCCGTGCGCATAGAAACATGGGCTATAACTGCAAGACCTACAGCTCTATAATGATGAATAATTTGTTGCAGAACTTTCCTGTATATACATCAATGAATAATATTTTTTTTTCTTTGCATGTTTTATGTACTTGTTTTATTGTGTTGCTGTACATGATTGCAGAATTCAAGGAACACAGATTGTTTTCTCGTGTTCAACGGTTACGATTTTCACATTACTTACCTAATTAATTAATTAATGTATTTATTTATTTATTACACATGTGCCCTTAACGTGTAAATTCTATACGTAAATGACGCTATATGTAACCGCAGGTACAGGCCTGTACAAGAAAATCGCTTTCGGGTTATATTTCTTTATTTAACATTTCGTGGCTTACCTCAGTCTCTCCTAGCAATTTCAGGAATAATACCAACAAAGAGTAAAGGATTTCTTCTACAAAACTCTTTCCTACTGACTAATCATGGTAACAGTGCCGTCTTATTTCAGTGGATGTAATAACCAAGCGATGTAGCTTAGTGACGTTCAATTACATGTTATTGCCGAGTGCTAAGGGCGTACGACAACTTCTTTAAAGTGTTGTAACAAAGACTAAATGACATTCTTGGAATTTACTCTCAAACTCAGAAAACGAGCGTTAGAATGTGCAATGAATGTGTATGGTTTCAGCATATGGGACCTGCTAAATTCTTATGTGTTTCGATTTTATTTACAGAAACGGCAGAAACATTCTGTAAATGAATACTTAACCCTCTCTTTATAGCAGAGAAGGAGAGAATTCACTTTCTTGGTAAATGGGAATTTTCCCCCATACTTTTTACTTTACTGCAGTGTTCCTTGCTTCGGAGTAAAATCCAAGCCATACACAATAGAGAGAGAGAGAGAGAGATATAACAGACATTTGAGCCTTGTAGTCTGAAGTCTTGTTTTTAGGAAGAACTTCTTGCTACAAGAAGTGCCAGAACTTAAGGAAAACAGAAACTGGAACTGTTGCTATAAAGAAACTAAGAAATTGGGAGTGATTTTATTATATCCTGTCTCATTTTCGGTGGATGGATGTGCTGTGTTATGTATGTCTGAGGCAACAGAGAAAACGCAGAAAATTTGTTATTAGTTTAACACAATCGTTTCAAACTCTATTTAAATATTTGGCACAGCGTTGCATTAAATTTTCCACAGTAATTGTCTAATGTTTGACTTTAGGTTCTCTTTCGTTTTCGTACAAAAAACGATACTATTTTTATGTGACCAAACACGTAACTTAAATAAAAAAAGCTTTAATAATGTATCACATAAACATGTGGTACTGATGTTTATTGGACCGTGCATCATTGTGATAGTTGAAGAATAATAAACCAACTTGATGTCATTTGCTATTTTTGTTTTACATCTTAGATACTCAACATGTTTCGGGCATTAATGTGTCCATCTTCAGGAGTTCGTGACTCTGTTGTTGAACTAACACATTGGCTGTATCGTTCTTGATTTACTGTGTGTTGGAGTTTGGGTGCGGTTCGGCTGGTGTGGTATCCGGGCTGCCGGCAGCCCGGATACCATGCTAGCCGAGCCGCACACAAACTCCAACACACAGTAAATCAAGAAGGATACGGCCAATGTGTTAGTTCAACAACACAGTCACAAACTCCTGAAGATGGACACGTTAATGCCCGAAATATGTTGAGTCTCTAAGCTATTAAATAAAAATAGCAAGTGACATCTAGATGGTTTTTGTTTTTCAACAAACATATGGTAATTTGTTTTCAAACGCACAGTTTTTATTTACTCGTTTATATTACAAGACATGTGGACTTTTGTTGTTAAGATACGTAGACTGCTATCTCAAGAACATCACCGATGATTTTCTCAGAGTTTCTCATGTCAAAAGTAGTAGATTTTTTGTGTTTTTGTTTTCTTAGAGCGGGGACCGCGGTAGCATAGTGGTTAAGGTGCTGTGATACAAATCGGAAGGTCGCTGGTTCGATCCCAGCTGGTGTCAGTGGATTTTTCATTGACATAATCCTTCCGGCCGCACTTTGGCCCTGGGGTCAACTCAGCCTCTAACAAAAATATTTCCTGGGGGTAAAGGCGGCCGGTGCGTAAGACTGACAACCTACCACCATCCTGTGCCGTTGTCACGAAATCTGGGACCCTCAACTTCCGACAACCATCCGGGCCTGTAACAGGAATGCTTTACCTTTTTACCTTTTCTTAGAGCAGCGTGGAATGAAAAGTAAATGATCAGTTTATTTCGCTACAGCTAGTTCTTCGCACGGAATTACAAACAACAGGACTTCAATGAATGAAGCTTGTTCTTTCGCAACATTACATACAAGACGGTCATAATATTTCCATTACATCATAATTCATAGAAGCGCAGTCTCGACTCTTACGGTACTTTAATCGAGCAAAGAGGAACATTTTAACTTCAGACAGATCGAGTAAAACTGAAACAGGGGATGTTGCGTGGATGAGGGCTTTGCTAAACAGCGTTCTTAAAGAAAAAGCGTTTCATTAAGGCTATTGAATTAAAGAGGTCGAATTGAGCCAAACTTTTAACAATTGAGGGAACAAAATGTAAACAAATTTTCAATGTTCACGTCTTCAGAGCTGTTGTTCCATTTCGACTGGTGACCACAGAACATTTCGGAGAGGCGTAGTACCTTCATTCTCCAGGTAAAGCAGTCCAGAAAGAGTATGGCATTGCGGAAGTTAAGAGAACAGATTGTGTATGCCTTAATAAATGAGGAGATATTGTGAAGCTGTGAAGTGTGCATACATTCTATGACTCAGAATGTGAGCTGTTGTAGTGTTGGCGGGTTCTGTAATATCTGGCAGTTCAACGGTTAGCAGGAATTTTTTAAGGAAGACCACAGGTTAAGGAAGAATTTAGGCTACACCTATAAAATATTTTGACCGCTCTAGTCTAAGGAATGGCGGAGAAGAAATAATAATGAATTGCGGAAGATGATAAAAAGAGAAGGTTTTGTAAAACACAAAGTAGCGCATAAAACAAAATGGTGGAGACGTCTTAACGGAATGGACGGCATAAAGTTGGTTAAGGAGATTACTGATTGGAACATTGTTAGGAAAAACAAAAGGGCGACTAAAGATTAGATGGAAAGACGAAGTACGAGTAATAAGTGATTTAA